>Ga0315907_10007790_pt1 | contig 11103 bp, 10 predicted proteins | sample LakEriMetagenome_3_FD_203525 | JGI IMG/M metagenome (GOLD analysis project Ga0315907, IMG submission 203525) | Freshwater fungal communities from buoy surface, Lake Erie, Ohio, United States - Buoy 12 MA123 | ecosystem: Environmental > Aquatic > Freshwater > Lake > Lake biofilm | place: USA...
CCGCCCTGAAGAGTGCCTCGCACAACCCTGCGGAGCACCCTCAAGCCAAACTGTCAGACCAAATTGTTCGCGCCCAGTTCCACGCATAAGTGGCTTCCAAGGTGTTCGGTGCGGTCGACACGCCGCCCGATCCCGGCACTGTCTTGAAGGTTTTTTCCGCCGCGACGTACTCATGCACGCTGGCCACGTGGATGACGTTGGCTGCATCCACAAAGCTGTAACAGGTGTTGGTGAGCAGGGGTTGAGGGTTGACCTCCCAACCGCTGAGCTCAGCCACGATGGCCGCCGCCGCCACCTTGGCATGGGCATTGGCCATGTGGCCGCTCTTGGGCATGAGGGGGGCGGTCTGGATCGAATCGCCCAGCACATGCACATCTTTGGCCGCGGTGCTTTCAAAGTTCAGGTAATTCACACCCACCCAGCGGGCGTTGGAATTGGCCAGGCCCATTTGCACCGCCAGGCTGCCAGCCCGCTGTGCGGGCAAGACGTTGAGCACATCGGCTTTGACATCGTCTTGCACCTCGAACTTCACCGTGTTGGTTCTGCCGTCCACAGACACGGCTTTGTGCTGGGGCCGGTACTCCACCATACCGGCGTACTGCTCGGCCCACACCTTTTTGAAGAGGCCGGGTTTGGAGGTGACGTCGGCATTGGCATCCAGGATCAATACCTTGGACTTGGGCTTAGCTGCTTTGAAATAACTCGCCACCTGGCAGGCGCGTTCGTAGGGCCCGGGTGGGCAGCGGTAAGGGGCTTCGGGGATGGTGAGGGCGTAAACGCCGCCATCGGGCATGGCCTCCAGCTGGCGGCGCAAGGCCACCGTCTCCGCCCCAGCTTTCCAGGCTTGCAGGATTTTTCCGTCGCTGTGGGCTTGTTTCAAGCCGGCCACGCTGTCCCACATCAAATCAATGCCGGGCGAGAGCACAAGTTTGTCGTAGGCGATGGTCGGGCCAGAAGCCAGCACCGCCACTTTTTTGGCCGCGTCCACACTGACCACAAAGTCCTTCACCACCCGAATGCCGTGGGCTTTGGTCAGGCCGTCGTAAGAGCGCGTGACGTCCTCCAGAGTTTTGCTGCCGCCCAACACCAAATTGCTGATGGGGCAGGAGACAAAACTGGCATTGGGCTCCACCAGCACCACGTCGATTTTTGAATCGGACAGCAGGCGGATGTACTTGGCTGCTGTGGCGCCACCATACCCACCCCCCACCACCAACACACGGGCTTTGGAAGGCACCGTGCCCACAGAAGCGCAGGCGCCCAAGCCCAACAAGCTGATGGCACTGGCCGACTGAAGGAATGATCGTCTTTGCATGGTGTGCTCCTTCAGCGCGGCTGGGCTGCGAAGTAAGCAGCGAGTTGTTCAATTTGCGCATCGCTGTAACCCTTGGCCAGCTGGTGCATGACGGTGGCAGGCCGGCTGCCGTTTTTGAAGGCTTTCATTTGTTCGACCATGTAGGCGGCGGGCAAACCCGCCAGGCCCGGCACGGCAGCGGCCTCAACCGCGCGGCCAGCGGTGCCATGGCAGGCCGCGCAGGTGGCGGCCAGGGCCTTGATGCGCAAGGCATTGGCGTCTTGAGCCGAAGCAGGCATGGACAAGAGGGCTGCGGCCATCAGGCCAACAGGAAGAATGGGGTGGATCATGGCAGCTCCATGGGGTAGGGTCAAAAAGCGCACGCCCTGACGTGGGCTACGCAATGTAGCGGTTACCTTGTGTGACGCAAAGCCGGATTTTCCATTTGCTTATGCGTTCTGCTCACAACGAAATGCGATTTAACGCGACGCCGCTTTTGTGCGACAGCGGTGTTGACGATGGGGGCAAGGGTCCCAACCCGACGAAAAACTTGGCCAAAGTCACTGCTTGATCCGACCCGATGACGCATCAACTCCCCTTGGGGCTGACCCTTGGACAGGCTCAGGACTAGAGCTGTCGACGTCAGCACGCAGCTCAGTGCTTGCCTTTGACGGCGATGTCGACCGTAGCCATAGACTGTCATCCCGAGCCATTCAAATTCATCCAACAGAGACGCCATGCAGACCCACGCCAACCCCGAAGCCATCGTCCAACGCCAGCTCGATGCCTACAACGCCAAAGACATGGCCGCTTGGCTGGCCACCTATGCCGAAGATGCCAAACAGTTTGTTTTGGGTGGCGAGTTGCTGGCCGCAGGCCATGCCGCGATCCGTGCGCGAACCGCCCCGCGGTTTTCTGAGCCCAACTTATTTGCCAAGCTGCTCAGCCGCACCGTGATTGGCGACGTGGTGATCGACCACGAAGAAGTCACGCGCACTTTCCCCGAAGGCCCCGGCCATGTGGAGCTGGTGTGTATTTACCAGGTGGCGCACGGAAAAATTCTAAGCGCCACGTTCAAGATCGCGCCGCCCGTGTTGGCACGACCCAGCGCTTAACCCCTCATCCGGCCAAGCCCAGCACATCCGCTTCACGCCGTTTGAGCAACTGCGTGAGCAGCGGGGGCTCAAAGTGGCGTTTGACGGTGATGGCGTAAAAACTCTCAAAGAGGTCGGGCACCACGCAGTACTCGGCGAGTTTGCCGCTTTTGAGTTCGTCTTGCACCACCACGGTGGGCATGAGGGCGATGCTGCCTGCGGTGCGGGCCGAGTCGCGTGCCAAAAGGCGCAGCATGGCCATGTCGTCGACCTCGGCCAAGACGGTGTAGTGCAGTCCCGCTTGTTCACAGAGTTGGTCAAAGCCGCTGCGGATGTCGCTGTCGCGGCTGGGCAGCAGCAGCGGCTGCTCGCCCAGGTCACGTGGCCACCGAAATGGCTTGCCAGCCGGGCGGGGTTTGCCCACCAAACTGACGGGCTGGCGGGCAATACGCCGACAGCGCCAGGGGTTTTCCGCATCGCTGTGCACACGCCGGTTGGACAGCACCAAATCAAGTTTGTGCACCGACAGGCGGCCCAATAAATCGTCCAGGCTGCCGGACTGCAGCAGCAGCTCCACATCGCTGTGCCCCAGCAGCGGGCGCACGAGGTTCTCTTGAAAGTTGCGCGACAGCGTGGCGACTGCGCCGATGCGCAGCACCTGTTTGCTGCGCTGCTGGCCATCACGCAGCAGGGCCATCAACTCCTGCCCGGTATTGAAGATGGTCTCGGCGTAGTTCATCGCCAAATGGCCCGCCTCGGTGAGCACCAGGGTGCGACCCTGGCGCGAAAAAAGTGGCTGCCCGAGCTGATCTTCCAACTGTTTGATCTGGGTCGACAGGGCCGACTGCGACACATGCAGCTGCGAAGCAGCCCGGGTGAGGTTGCCCTCTTTGGCTACGGCCCAGAAGTAGTGCAGGTGGTGGAAGTTGAGTTTGGACATGAATGTTCTTTATTAAAGAACGTTAACTCACAAAGTATGAATTTTACAGAAGTTGTCTTTGGGGGCACAGTGACGGCATCACCACCTGTGGGGAGCACATTCTTGAATTCAGAAGCCGTCACTTGGACAGTGTCCGAAGCCGTTCTAACCGCTTTGATGCCTGGCCTGTTGCTGCTCTACGGGGTGGCAGCGCTGTGCAGTGGGTGGGGTTTGCGTTTGTCGTGGACCTGGCGCGTGGCGCGGGCCACCAGCGTGGCCTCAGTCGTCGCCGCTTTGTTGTGCGTGGTGTGGGTGGCCCTGCACGGGTCGGCCACATGGCCGGGTTGGTTGCTTTTTTCGCTGGGCAGTTGGGGCGAGCTGCGCCTGAGTTTTCGGTTAGATGCGGTCACCAGCACGGTGTTGCTTTTGGTGAGTTTTTTGGGCTGGGTGGTTGTTCGTTACTCGCAAACCTACCTGGCCGGCGAAGCCCACCAAAGCCGTTATGTGCGCAGCTTGATGTTGACCCTGGCCGCCGTCAGCGCCGTGGTGGTGAGCAACAACCTGGGTGTGTTGGTATTGGCCTGGATGGCCACCAGCCTGGCCTTGAATGGTTTGCTTACCTTTTATGCCGACCGGCCGCAGGCGCTGCTGGTGGCCCATAAAAAAGCCATTGCCAGCCGCATGGCGGAGGTCTGCATGTTGTTGGCGGTGGGTTTGGTGGGTGCCAGTACCGGCACCCTGGAAATAGACCAGTTGCTGCAGCAGGTTGCAGCGCTGAAGCAAACCGGGAGCAGCCTGCCCCTGGCACTGCACACCGCAGGGGTGCTGTTCGCCATCGCGGCCATTCTCAAGTGCGCCCAACTGCCTGTGCATGGTTGGCTGATTCAGGTGATGGAAGCGCCGACGCCAGTCTCAGCGTTGCTGCACGCAGGCGTGGTCAACCTGGGCGGTTTGGTCCTGATCCGTTTGGGCGGCTGGGTGGCCGAGGTGCCTGCTGCGCAAGTGCTGTTGGTCGTGGTGGGCACCACGACGGCCGCGGTGGCGGCCCTGGTGATGATGACGCGCATCAGCGTGAAGGTGATGCTGGCGTGGTCCACCTGCGCACAAATGGGATTCATGCTGATGCAGTGTGGGCTGGGGGCTTACAGCCTGGCGCTACTGCACCTGCTGGCGCATTCGCTCTACAAAGCCCACGCGTTCTTGGCGGCGGGTGGTGCGGTGGAACAAGCGCGTTTGCAGCGGCTGACGGCGGTGCGTGTCGCGCCGGGTGCGCGCGCCACGGTGACCGCTGTGCTGGCGTCGCTGGCCGTGGTGTTGCTCGCCGCTGCGCTTTGGAACAGCATCGTTGCGCCGCTGTTTCCGAGTGGTGTGGGCGCCGCCAGCATGACCACGCTGGTGCTCACCGGCATCTTCTGCCTGGCTTTGACGCCCTGGTTCAACACCCAGGCCTTGCGCTGGGGCGGATTCGGGGTGTGGGTCAGTAGCAGCCTGGCACTGCTCTTGGTGCTGGTTTATTTCGGGCTGAACAGCGCTTTCACGCTGGCTATGGGTCTGGCGGCTACAACGCCACCCCATGCCGCCGCGTTGCTCTGGGTGGCCGCCTGTTTCGTCATGTTGTTCGTCATGCAAAGCCTGATCCGCAGCCGGCCCCAAGGACGTCTCGTGCAACAGCTCTACCCCTGGTTTTTCGCCGGCTTGCACCTGGATGAATGGTTCACCCGCTTGACCTTGCGCATCTGGCCCTTGCGGCTGGTCCATTCCAGGGTCGCACCCAAAACAACGGCGGTCTCCACCGCTTCTTCAGGAGTTTGGTGATGTCTGTTCTTGCTGATTTACCCATGACCGATGCGGCACCTGTGCCCCCTTCTCTTGTGCTGTCTTCCACGCTGAGTCCCGCACAAGAAGCGGCCGTCGCCTTGGCATGCAGCCGCATCGCACCCACCTGGCCGCTGGACCAGTTCATCGCGGTCAACCCCTACTGGGGGTTTGTGGAGCAGCCCATCGCGGCGGTTTCATCCACCTTGGGTCCACTCTCGGGCACCTCGCTGTTGATGCCGCGTGCTTACTACCTCGCGCAGTGGCAAGCAGGCGCGTTTGACCGCAGCCATCTCGCCTGGGCACTGCGGCACAGTTCGCTTGCAGCATCAATTGACCGCCCAGCGCTTTCTGTTGACGCCCTGATCGCCCACCTGCAGCAACCGAGCAGCACCGCCCGGCGCCTGCCCTTGGTCACTGACGCGGCGGACGCACGGCGCGACCTCACCCACGCCATGGCCTGGAACGATGTGGTCACCCAGCACATCAGCCAGCACTGCGCGGCTTACTTCGATCAACACCAGGCCGCCTGGTCACCCCAGCGCAGCCAAGGGCTGTACGCCAGCTGGCGCGCGCAGGCCTTGACCGACATCGGCCCCGCCTTGCTCACCGGCTTCAAAGGCTGGCGGGCCAAGGTGGGGCAGCTTCCCCTGCAAGCCAAGGCATTGATGGTTGCAGCCAGCCAGGCCCTGCGGATCCCTGATGACGCTTGCGCCAACTACTACAGCGCCTTGCTGCTGAGCATGAACGGTTGGGCATCCTGGTGTGCCTATGAGCGCTGGCAAACCCGCTTGGGTCAACAGCCCGCAACAGAACAAGAACCCCTGCTGGAACTGTTGGCCATCCGTTTGGCTTGGGAGTGGCTGCTTTACAGCCCCGAGCTGGCGTGGACAGCCCAACCCTTTGCGTCGATATCGCCCGCCGCCCCGGCGATGCTGACTGCGGAGCAATACAAAGACTGGCTGCTGCAAGCGGCGCTGGAGCGTGCACACCAGGATCGCCTGTGCCAAGGATTGTTGCAGCCGTCCGGCGCACCTGCGGGGTCGGATGGGAAGCCCGTCCCCGCCGTTCAAGCCGTGTTCTGCATCGATGTGCGCTCGGAAGTATTTCGCCGTGCCCTGGAAGCCAGCAGCGCTCAGGTGCAGACCCTGGGCTTCGCCGGATTTTTTGGTTTGCCCATCGCCTACAACCCGGTGGGCACCGCAATGACACGCCCGCAACTGCCCGGTCTTTTGGCACCGGCCTTGTGCGCCACCGAGGTGTGTGATGAGGCCTCCCTCGGCCAAACCTTGGTCAAACGCCGTCAGCGCGCTTTGTTATGGAAGCAGCTGTGGCAAGACTTTCGCAGCAATTCGAGTTCAGGGTTTTCTTTTGTCGAGGCCTGTGGCTGGTTGTCGGGGGCTCAACTGGTGCAAAAAAGCCTGGCCCGCACCGGTCACACCGCGCCGGTGGAGCAAGGTGGTTTGTCAAACGAGCAACAAGCCCGCTTGCGCCCCCGCTTACCTGCTGCCGTCGGGCCCGAAGCGGCCGAAGTGCTCGCCGCCCGCTGCGACATGGCCGCCAGCATTTTGGGCGCCATGGGGTTGACACGCCACTTTGCGCGCCTGGTGCTGCTCGCAGGCCATGGCAGCCAAAGCGCCAACAACCCGCACGCGGCCGGTCTGGACTGCGGCGCCTGTGGTGGGCAAACCGGCGAAGTCAATGCCCGCGTGCTGGCGGCGTTGTTGAACGATCCGGAGATTCGCAGCGGCCTGGCTGCACGCGGCATCACCATTCCCACCAGCACCTGTTTCATCGCGGGCCTGCACAACACCACCACGGACGAATTGGAGCTGTTCGACCTGGACCTGCTGCCCAGCAGCCACCAAGCCGACGTGAGCGAACTGAAAACCGTTTTGGCGAGCGCGGGCCGAATCGCCCGCGCCGAACGTGCACCATCGCTGGGCCTGGCCTGGAACGATGCCTCTGCCCTGGAACATCAGGTTCAAGCCCGCGCCAACGACTGGGCGCAGTTGCGCCCTGAATGGGGCCTGGCCAACAACGCGGCTTTCATCGTCGCCCCGCGCCACCGCAGCCAACACATGAATCTGCAAGGCCGCAGTTTTTTGCACGACTATGACTGGCAGCAAGACAGCAGCGGCAAGGTGCTGGAACTCATCATGACCGCGCCCATGGTCGTCACCCACTGGATCAACATGCAGTACCACGCCAGCACCGTGGACAACCGCCGTTACGGAAGCGGCAACAAGCTGCTGCACAACGTAGTGGGCGGACGGCTCGGGGTGTTTGAAGGCAATGGCGGTGACCTGCGCATTGGCCTGCCGTGGCAGTCCCTGCACGACGGCAGCGAGTTGCGGCACACGCCACTGCGGCTGTCCGTGTTCATCGAAGCACCGCAGGCCATGCTGAATGCGGTGATCGAAAAACACGGGCTGGTCAGGCAGTTGCTGGATGGGCAATGGCTGCACTTGTTTCAGCTGGATGCGACGAGCGCGACGAAACGGATGGCGCGTTATCAGCAAGGGCAATGGGTGGCTGACAGCGGTTGATTCGATGGGGGTGCAAAAAAGTTGTGGCAGCATTCGATGCGAGCAAGATTCTGGTGGACAAACCACTTATTGATGTTTACCTTATTCGCGACAAACTTCAGTCCGTTCGCCCTGAGCCTGTCGAAGGGCCCAGACCGAGGCACACGCTGGCTTCGACAGGTTCAGCCCGAACGGTGAGTCGTGTCGTGATTTATGTAAACATCAATAGGCAAGGTGTAGCAGGAGACCGCAACCGGCGACAAGGCGCAAGGAATCTGCCGACTTTGTCGGATTTATGGCTGTATAAACAGCAGCGTTGATGTCAAAAAACCAAGCCCCATGGGGCCTGCAGGCCGACAGCGCCGCCAGATTGAGTGAGGCAGGCGGCGGTGTTCCGCAGCAAAACTGTCGTCTGACAACACCTTATGCCCTTAATCAAAATTGAGCGTCATTTGTGAAGTGGAAAATCGCGGCATTGCTCCTGCTGGCAGCCCTTCCGGGTGTTGTCGCAACTTCCTGGATCGCGCTACCGCTGCTCGTTGAGGCCTCACAGAATCTGGTGCCGCTGAGGACCTTGCAGATCGCTACGGCCATTCAGAGCACTGTCCTTGTCTTAATCGCTGCCCTGATCGGCGCATCGCTGGCGCCAAGAGTTGGCTTGGCGGCGCCCGTCATAACCGCTATCGCAAGTAGCGGGGGCGTGATCGATGCAATGCGTCCCCAACTGGTTCCGGGTTTGGTAGGCGGGGCCATCGGTGCAGCCGTCATCTTGGGTTTTAGCGCGTTCGCGCCGGAATTCCTCATGGCTATTCAGCCTGAGAGGCCCTTGCCACTGGTGGTTCGAGTTCTCTACGGCGGAATCACCGAGGAGGTGCTCATAAGGTGGGGCCTCATGACAGCGATGGTCTGGGCAGGATGGAAAGTCCTGAATAGAGATCTGCAGCAGCCGTCTTCAGGAGTCATGTGGACGGCAATCGCGGTAAGCGCACTTGCGTTTGGTGTTTCGCACCTGCCCTCAGTTGCGCAGTCGTTGCCTACGCTGTCGGTATCTGTGGTGGCCTACATAACAATCGGCAATGCCCTCTTTGGTCTGGTTGCCGGCTATCTGTTCTGGCGCTACGGTCTTGAAGCCGCAATGGTTGCGCATGCATCTGCCCATGTGTTGGCCTTTGCTATCCGTGGGTAGGGGCATAACATTCGTTGCAGGCACGAAGGCCCTGGCGGGCTGCAGCCTGAGCTCAAACGTTGGCCATCACGAAACGAGCCCCATCGCGCCCCGTCTCAGAATTAAATCCCTCCTGAACGTCCGCTGGGTTCAGACCTACACTGCACGAGTCACTTCAAGGAACTCCCAATGCTTCGCATAGCACTCCTGTCCTCGTTCATCATGCTTCCAGCTCTCACTGTCGCTCAAGACGCGGTACAAACGGATGGGGACAAGTACAAAGTGATTTTCGAGAATGAATGTGTGCGGGTGCTCGACTACAAGGACAAGCCCGGCGATGTGACACATCAGCACACGCACCCAGCTTTCGTTCTTTACTCACTTTCATCGTTCAAACGTTCCATTGCCCTTCCTGATGGAAAAACACTGCAGCGTCAGTTCAAGGAAGGGGATGTGATGTGGTCCAACAGCCAGACCCACATCGGGACCAACAATGGCGAAACCCCTACCCACGTCATCCTTGTCGAGATGAAGAGTGCAATCGGGGTCTGCGCGAGCAAGTGACGTTCAACCCCTACAGGGACTTCCCGTACGCGTCAGAACCTCCACCTATGACCATCACCTCTTCTGTCTACATCGCTATCAGCTTGGACGGCTTCATCGCACGTGAGGACGGTTCCATTGACTGGCTCATGGAAGCCAACAAGACAGTTCCGGTAGGCGAAGACTGCGGCTACGCGGCATTCATGAGTTCGGTTGACGTTCTGATCATGGGCAGAAATACCTATGAACAAGTCGCAGGCTTCGAGCCATGGCCATATGAAGGCAAGCGCGTTGTGGTTCTCTCAACCAGAGAAATTGACTTTCGACAAGGTCCTAATATCCAACTTGAGAGGAGTTCAGAAACGCCGAAAGAGCTGTTAAAGCGCTTGAGCTTAGAAGGATGCAAACACGCCTACGTCGATGGCGGCAAAGTAATCCAAAGCTTTCTATCGAACAGCCTCATTAACAAACTCACGATCACAACAGTCCCCGTGCTGATTGGTCAAGGTCGCCCGCTTTTCGGAAGCGTTTCAAATGACGTGAAGTTAAAACTCGTTGACTCAAAAGCATACAAGTTTGGCTTCGTTCAAAACACTTACCTTGCACGCACTGACACTTAACTGTTGAGTTGCAATAGGCTATTCCCAGATATACGAGCAGACCCCTAACGCGCCCTGCGCCGAGCCCGCTTCGCCACACGCCAGTGGAACCACAGGCTGGACGACACCCGCACCAGCAAGTAACCCAAGGCAGCACCACCCACGGCAAAAATGCCCATGCCCACCACCGTGGGCCAGCCGAAAGACTGGATCGTGGCCAGCCAGCCGTTGGCACCACTCAAGTTAGGCGCCGCACTGGATTCCACAAACAGCGAGCCCGTTTTGTAGGCGAGGTACAACCAGCCACCAATGGTGAACGGGTTGGTGATGAGGGTGACGCCCGCCGCCACCGGAATGTTGCCGCGCCACCAAACGCAGTGGGCCGCCGCGAAAAGGATTTGCGCGAAAGGCACCACAAAAGCCCAAAACATGCCAATGGCCACACCGCGTGCCACCGATTCGGTCTTCATGTGCCAGAGGTCATACTCTGCCAGACGGTGGGCGATGGGGCCGAGCCAACGCTGCTGCTCCAGCGTCTCGCGGGTCGGCATTTGGGATTTGAACTGGGTTTTGAATTCGGTCCAGAACGTCGGCTCGGAGGCCTGCGGTGATGCCGCTCCAGGCGAAGCGGCTTGGGCCGCAGGTTTCTCAGGAGCAGGGGCTTGGGACATGAATGAAAAACAGCAAAAACAGCCCGTCAGTATCGCCGCTGTGAGCCCCTGAACGCATCATCCCCAATGCCAACAAGGAATCACTGCACAAACCCCATCGGTGTTCTGCGTCCATTCACCTCGGGCAAATCGACAGCCACCACATGGTCGCGGTGGGCCAACTTGGCGTTACCAAACGCCGTCATCCAGGCGCGGCGCATGTCACGTGGCGCCATCTCACTCAAACGTTCCAGCACCTCGTTGTCGGGCTGAGGATGGAAGCGGGAGCCCCAATCGTGTTCGGCGCGAATGCTTCGATACAACTTGGCGGCGATGCGCATGGCCGCTTCTCTGTCGGGCGCCTGCACCTCATAGACATTCATGCGGTTCAGGATGGGGTCCGGAATACCGCGCGCATCGTTGGCAGTGGCCACCCAGATCACCTGGCTGGCATCAATGGGCACCTCGGCGAACTCGTCGGTGAAGCTGCCAGCGG
>Ga0315907_10007794_pt1 | contig 11100 bp, 13 predicted proteins | sample LakEriMetagenome_3_FD_203525 | JGI IMG/M metagenome (GOLD analysis project Ga0315907, IMG submission 203525) | Freshwater fungal communities from buoy surface, Lake Erie, Ohio, United States - Buoy 12 MA123 | ecosystem: Environmental > Aquatic > Freshwater > Lake > Lake biofilm | place: USA...
CAAGAGGCTTAGTAGACTACTATCGTTATATGACAAAAGTTTATTTAAAATTAAAACCTTATTGTGCACATAATTGTTACATAGTTAAACTTTTATCTTTTAGAAATAAGGCCAAAGAATTTAGACTTTATAGAGAAGCCATGGCCAATGCTGGTTTAGAAGAAATTAAAATTTTAAAAAATGGCGATGGTAGACTTTGGCGAACTGTTCCAAAAAGAAGATGGCAAGTTAGATATTCGAAAAAAAAATTAAAATCTAACAAAGAAGTTCTCCTTCTTTATAGATATAAAAATGGGGTTATTTCAGATGAAATCTAAAAATACTAAACCAGAGTTAAAGATTAGATCTTATTTATTTTCAAAAGGATTACGTTTTAAAATTCACGATAATTCCTTACCAGGCACCCCTGATATAGTTTTGCCGAAATTTAAAATGATAATAAATATTAATGGCTGTTTCTGGCATCAGCATGGTTGTTCAAATTGTAAAACACCGAATAATCAAAGAGATTATTGGTATAAAAAATTTAACGAAATAAAAAAAAAAGATATTGAAAATAAAAGTAAACTTGAAAAACTTGGTTGGACTGTAATAGATTTATGGGAGTGTGCCATAATGAATGACAAATCATTTAATAATGTTTTAAAAGTTTTATTTTTTAAGATTGAACCTCAAGAGAATAATATTAAATATATTTATGCTTAACATGCCAGAATGGTGGAAGTAGTTAGACACGATAAGGTTTAACCTTATTAATTTCTCAGTGCAAATCTGAGTTCTGGTTCCAAAAACAGTAACTTGTTTCCTATAGGGGAGTTACCCCCTATAGGTTAAAGAATAAAAAAATTTCTATCATAGGTTGACAAAGTAATATTTTTTTATTATATTAATAATTCAGGATTAATTCCTGCGAGCTTTAAGCTCTTAAGTTTCGTAAGCCTTTAAAATTACGCGCCCTTAAATAAAGCCGTTTGGTGGGCATCTCATAAAATAAATGTGTGTTAGCGCTCAGTATTTTGCTGCGTGTTGACGAAATGTAATTTTAAAAAGGAGTTAAAACTATGCGAACTACTCGCAAACTTAAGATAGTTTCTGACAATAAGGTTAGAGCTAATAGAGAAAACGCTAAAAAAAGCACTGGTCCTAAAACTTTATCTGGAAAAGAAAAAGTTAGTGGAAATGCACTTACACATGGCCTAACAGCTGAAAAGCATGTGATTATTGGAGAAAGTATTGAGGAATTTAATATTTTCAAAGATAGCATGCTTAAAGTTTATGACCCAATTGGCGTATATCAAGAAGAAATCTTTATAAAACTTGTGGAGTTATTATGGAGATTGAGAAGGGTCGGTCTCATTGAAACAGGAATTTATGGAAACGAAATTCTCGAGTTTGATGCAGATTCTTACAAACCTCAAGTATCAGAAAAAATAATGCATTCTGATTTTAAAGAAGGAGATCAAAGAAAGGTTTTAAAAAACCAGTCTTTAATTGGAATTGCGTTTACCAGAGACTCCGCAGCTGGAAGTTCTTTATTGAAGTTAAATACAATTGAAGGAAGATTAATTGGTAGAGTTCAATTGTATGAAGATCTTCTTTTTAAAGCGAAGAAAAAAAGAGGAAAAAAATGAGGAATATTTCTCAATCTAAAATCAGCTATTATTGGCGTAATAAAAGGAGTTTTTTAAACAATCCTCGTTATAAAAGTAGGGGTCGTGTCAAAACAAAGCCAACTCTAAATCAACTTATAAAGCAGGCTCACAATCAATTTGTTGAACAGTGGGGACCTTATATGGAGGTAAATCAACCGGCTATATATGAATCAATGACTGGAAAAAAAGCAAAAAAACCGATTATTGAGTATGCATTGCCAAAAGAGGAAGTTAAAGAAATTAAAACTTCTCAAGATGACTTGTCCGCTTACCAAGAGCAGAGAGATACTGAACGTAAGGCTGAGCTTGAAAAAGTTAGAGAAAAACAAAAAAAGGAAGCCAAATTTAACTTTGTAAAGCCAAGGATAAATTGGTCTATCTATGGAGGTTGGGTAAATGCTTATGAACCTGTAAACAAGGGCAAATTAGGCAGCACCCAAGAATGGAAAAAAGAAAAACCTTATCCGGTTTATTATTAATCCATCTGCACATTGTATTTGATGATGTTAGGTTCAGTTAAAGATTTCCCAATAATCTTAACATCATCATCAATGTGTGCATAAATCCAAAAGAAAGTTTGATTGTCAGATTTATTGTGAATCTTTTCAACTCTAATTTCGATTTTATTAAATTTGTGTTTCATATTAATCATTAATAGGATTACAATTTAATTTAGTAAACATTATAAAAAAAGTTCTTGACATATTGATTTTACTATGAAATAATTGCAATTACCGAACTTAAAAAGTTCTACTTGTTTAGAAAAACTAAAGTAGTTTGGCTTAATATCCTTTCTCCAAACCTCCCAAAGTTTTTCAAAAAAATAAGTTGAATTTAGGTATACTTGTTTAGAAAACCGCTGTTAGTTTGGTCTATGTTCTTTCTTTCTGCTTCTAGCAGAGGTTTTCTAGCAGTATTAAATTAACATCAAAATATTTAAGTTTTTTGATTAATTTTTAAATAAATGAAAAAAAAAAATAATGGGGATAACGTTGTTAATTTAACTAAAGTTAAAAATAATCTTCCTGTAAAACAAGATACAATTGATCCAGTTAATGAAAAATGTAAGATAATTGTAAGAAGTCATCTTATACCGCTTTTTGAAGACAAAGAACTTGATGCTTCAAATTATCATATTTTATATGCAATAACTTTTTATTTAAGCCAAGAACTTGCTTATATGTATATGCCTGTTGATCAAATTAAAACCTCTCTTGACAGAGGTAGTAATGAGGCAATTCAATATTATTTGAATCGATTTGCTAAAAAATATTCACTTGTTGGAGAAATTAAGGAAGAAGATAAACCAAGGACAATTAATTAAATTTTATGAATTACGTTTTTTTCGACCTAGAAACTTCATCACGAGACCATAAATTTGGGCAAATCCTAGAGTTTGCTGGAATATTATGTAATGATAATTTTCAAATTTTGGACGAACCCTTTGTACTAAAATCTCGTCTTATTGAGGGTACAATTCCTGAGGTTGGTGCTTTGTTGGTTACAAATACAACACCTCAAATGCTAAAAAAAAGAAACTTATCTCACTATGATATGATTAAGCAGATATTAAAAATTTCTACAAAATGGAGTCCAGCTATCTGGACGGGGTGGAACGTCATAGATTTCGATTTTAATTATATCAGGTCCACCTTCTATAAAACTTTAAATGAAATTTATTTTCATCAGTTTCATGGTAATAAAAGATCAGATATTCTAGTAACTGCTAGGGCTGCTAATTTATTTTATCCAGGTTGTCTCAAGATTCCAATAAATCAAGAAGGAAAGCAAAATTTTAAACTAGATCAAATAGCATCTCTTAATGGCATTAATCACGATGCAAAACATTCAGCTCTGAGTGATACGCAAGCCGTATATGAAATGGCAAAAATTATAAAAGATAAAGCTCCAAATCTTTGGAAAGCATCGTTAATGACTTGTAGCAAAACTGAGATTAATCAAATTGTTGAAAAAGAGAAAATATTTGTAACAGCAGAAACATATTATGGAAAAACTGTTCCTTTCGTTCTTACTTTTTGTTGTTATCATCCAAAATATGCAGCATATGCAATGTGCCTAGATTTAAAGCATTCGCCAGACTCTTATATGACTATGTCTTACGCTCAATTAAAATCAGAGTTAAAAAAATCTCCAAAGATATTAAGAACTGTTCGAGCAAATAAATTTGTAGTTCTTATGAATGGAAATTATGCAAAAAATTTTGAAGGTTATAGACAAATTGGTATTGATAAACTCATTGAAAGAGCAAATATTATTGCAGCCAATAAAGAGTTTAAAGATAGAGTGTCTCAAATATTATTAGAGGAGGCTGATGAAAAAGAAATGCTTGATACAAATTTAGAGCAAGAACCTGAAGAACAAATATATTCAGGAGGCTTTAATAAAACCCCTAAAGATGAAAAATTAATTTTAGAATTTCATGAAAAAAATGATTGGAAAGAAAAATTTTTAATCTCTGAAAAATTTGATGATTCTAGATTTGTTTATTTTGCGCAGCGTTTAATATATGAGGAATCTCCATCTAGTTTACCCGAAACAGTTTATAAAAAAATACATAGAAGAATTGCAGAGCAAATTAATTCTCTTAATGATGAGAAATGGAATACTTTAGCAAAATCGACAAAAGAGATTGATGATCTTAGAGTAAAACATGAGAACGATGAACAGAAGTTAAAATTGCTTGATGATATTGATGAATTTTTAGATGAGATTAAGCAAAAATATGAGAATGCTTAGTTAATTAAAGTTATAATTAACAAATGATATTTAAAGATCCTAAAATTAAAAGCAGCGAGATTACCCCAAAAGAAGTATTTCAGAACCGTCGTAAGTTATTAAAAAATTTAACTCTTGGATCTTTAGCTGTTGGTTTAAGTTCTTCACTGCAAGATAATTCTTATGCTTTAGCTGAAAATAATCAGAAAAAATTAAAAGCTAAGTTTAATCAAAAATATTCAGTCAATGACAAACAAACGTCTTTTAAAGACGCAACCACTTATAATAATTTTTATGAGTTTGGCATGGATAAGGATGATCCAGCTCGTTATGCTAAAAGTTTAATTACTCGACCCTGGACAGTTAGTATTGAAGGTTTAGTTCAAAAACCTATGATCATCGATATTGATAGTTTAATAAAACTTTCAGCACTAGAAGAAAGAGTAAGCCGGCTACGCTGCGTCGAGGGTTGGTCCATGGTTATTCCTTGGAATGGTTTTTCATTATCAAATCTATTAAATAAAGTTGAACCCTTAGGTACCGCTAAGTATGTTGAGTTTGTAAGTTTAGCAGATCCTAACCAAATGCGAAATCTAAGTTCATCAATCATAGCATGGCCTTATTTAGAGGGACTTCGCTTAGATGAAGCCATGAATCCTTTAACACTTTTAACCTTTGGAATGTATGGAGAAGTTTTGCCTAATCAAAATGGTGCACCTGTTAGAATTGTTATTCCTTGGAAGTATGGATTTAAAAGTGCAAAATCCATTGTTAAAATAAGATTAACCGATAAAGAACCTGTTACCTCTTGGGTTCGAACAGCTCCAATGGAATATGGTTTTTACTCTAATGTAAATCCAAATGTCAGCCATCCTCGTTGGTCTCAATCAACAGAGCGGCGAATTGATGGACGAAATATTTTTTCATCTAAAATTAAAACAGAAATGTTCAATGGTTATGGGGAACATGTTGCGCATCTCTATTCTGGAATGGATCTTAGAAAGTTTTTTTAATTCCTTATGAATATTATTTTAGCAAGGCGCATTGTTTTTGTGCTTGGATTAATTCCGTTATTAAGATTATTTGTTTTAGGATATTTGGATGATTTAACTGCTAACCCCATTGAATTTATCACTCGCTCAACGGGCACTTGGACAATTACTTTTTTATGTTTAACACTTGCTATGAGTCCGCTTCGATGGATCACTGGTTTTTCTCAGTGGGTGCAGCTGCGAAAAACTTTAGGTTTGTTTACTTTCTTTTATGGATTTTTGCATTTTACAATTTGGTATTGGTTAGATCATAACTTTAGTTTTACAGACATGATTAGTGATGTGATTAAAAGACCATTTATTACCATGGGTTTTATTGCTCTTCTTATTATGAGCTTACTTGCAATAACCTCAAATCAAACAGCAATGCGTTTAATTGGTGGAAAGTGGAAAATTCTGCACCGTTTCATATATTTAATCGCAATTTTAGCTGTAATTCATTACTTCTGGCACAAGGAAGGCAAAAGAGATTTTTTAGTAGTCTATATTTATACAGGCATAATTTTATCGTTACTATTTATCCGTATTCCATTCATAAAAAGATTAATTACAAAATAAGCTATTAATTATAATTTTTAAAAAATAAAATTGCTTAGTTGACAATTTTCTATTGATCAATATGTTTAATTAATAAATATCTTAGAGATTCTATGGCAACAATTAAGCTTACAGACGAAAATTTTAGTGAAATAGTATTAAAGAGCGAAAAGCCATTCATCGCTCGCATGACCGCGAGGTGGTGCCGATGGGCCCCTCTAATTTAATTAGAGGGGCGCCATCTTTTTTAAGCGGTCCTTGTAAGGTAATCGGCCCTATTCTTGAAGACCTCTCGGTAGAACTTGCTGACAAGTTAGCATTTGGAGTTATGGATATTGATGAAGAATTAAATACGCCGACAAAATTTTTTGTGAGAGGAATTCCGACCCTGCTTTTATTTAAAGGTGGCAAGCATGTCGACACACGGGTTGGAGCTTCAAGCAAAGAGGAAATTAAAAAATGGTTACTAGCTAAGATTTAATTTAAGTTTAAAACTTCTCCCATTAAATACAGTGAGCCTGTAATTAAAATTAGAGAACTTTCATCTTCATTAGAACATTCTCTTAAAGCATTCTGAATACTTGTGCAGGCATTTGATTTAATTCCTAGATCATTTGCAATTTTTGCAAGTGATTTAGGATCTGCTGAATTTTCTTGATTTGGAATTGAGATTGTTTTTACAGCTGTAACTGTATTTGTTAAATGCTTTAAAAAATCTTTAGGATTTTTAGTATTGAGAATTCCAAATATTAAATAAATTTTTCTATTTTTATTTTTATTTAACCAATTGTTTAAAGCTATAGCTGATAATTCTTCATGACCTCCATCAATCCATAAAGAATTACCGCCACTTAAATAGCTAAGTAGTTTTCCTTCATTAATTTTTTGAAGTCTTCCTTTATTTTGCGTGTTGGTAATTGCATAATTTACTTTTTTAACATCAAGTTTTGGTAAAATATTTTTAGCTGCAGCAATAGCAGTTCCACAATTAAATTTTTGATGATCACCAATCAGCGATGGAGAATCTAGATGCATCAAACTATCGTTGTCTTGATAGGTAAATTTATCATCATTTTCAATATTGATTTGAAAATCTTCGCCATAAATAAATTTAGGTGATGGATTGTCTTTAGTTTCAAAATCTATAGCTTTTAAAGCTTTAGGCGTTTGTTTTGCTATAATTATTTTTGTATTTTTATTTAAATATCCGCACTTTTCATGTGCAATTTTCTCTATGGTGTCACCCAGCCACTCTATATGTTCTAAGCCTATGGGCGTAATTATTGATGCTAAAGGGGGATTAAAATCCTCTAGAACTCTACAAAAATCACCATGCCAACCTAAACCGGCTTCAGTAATTAAATAATCTGCAGGATTTTCTTTAAAAGCAATTGTTGCAGCAATTGATATTGCTTCAAATTGAGTAACAATTAGTTCATGTTTTTTAATAATTTTTTCAGTTTCCAGTAGTAAATTTGTAAAGTATTCCTCAGTAATATTTTTATCTTTTAGGGTTACTCGTTCGGTAATAGATTGAAGGTGAGGGGATTCATATAAGTTACAAGTAAATCCGTGCGTTTCAATAATAGATTTTAAAAATTTTGCAGTTGATCCCTTGGCTTTACTTCCTATTACATTTGATAGATTTTTAAATTGTTGATGTGGGTTACCAAGTTTTTCTAAAACTTTTCTACTTCTATCTAAAGTAAGATCTATTTTTTTAGGGTGAAGTTTTTGAAATCGGATCAACACTTCCGATAGTTCCGAGTGGACTTTGTTGTTGTTCATTAATTATTTGGCTGTCACTTAGGAAAGTTTTATTTTTATTTGTCAATTGTGATAATAAGGTACTTATAATTTTACGTAAATCTTTTCTTTCGGCGACAATATCCAATTGTCCTTTTTCATGGACGTAGTTAGCCAGTTGGAATTCTGGCGGTAACTCAGCACGAATTGTTGATTTTATAACATCTTTACCACTAAAACCTATTCTTGCTCCCTTTTCAGCAATATTAATATCCCCTAACATAGCGATGCTGGCTGTTGTACCGCCATAACAAGGGTCGCATAATACAGAAATGAATGGAAGCTTTTCTTGTTTTATTGAATTTATTGCCACAACCATTCTGGACATCTGTGCTAAACTTAAGGCACCCTCAAACATTCGCATGCCTCCGCTTTGAAAAAAAATAACATAACCAAGTTTATTTGCGTAAGCAAATTCAGCACCTGTAACAATTGCCTCTCCAGCAGCTCTTCCAACCGAACCTCCTAAAAATTTAAATGAAAAAGCAGCTGAGACTAAATAAACATTATTTACCTTACCTGTTGCTAGCATCACGGTGTCATGTTGTCCTGTTTTTTCTCTAGCTTCCTTTAATTTTTTAACATAACTTTTTTCGCTTGGAAAAAGTAAAGGATCATCTATTGCTGGAAGTAAGGGCGAAATTTCTTGATATTGTCCATCATCAAAAAATATTTGAAAACGTTCTTTAGGTTCAATGTGATGGTGTTTATGACATTTATTACATACATATAAATTTTCTTTTAGATCTTGTTTATAAAGAACAGCACCGCAAACACAACTAGTCCAGAGGACCCCTGAGGGTCCTATCTTTACACGAAATAGGTTTTTAATTTTAGGCTTAATGCGTTTAAACTTATCTGTTAACCAAGACATTATAAATTTGATAAAATATTTCTGATGTAACCACCTACTTTTGTTGCAATTTTCTTTTCATTAAACTTTACATTTTTTGCAACAATATCAACAAGAGAAGAGCCCATAACTATTCCATTCGCTCCACTTTTCGCCATTAACTGGGCATCTTTTAAATTTTTTATTCCAAATCCTGAACATATTGGAAGATCCGTATGTTTTTTTATTTTCCTAATCATGTTCTTAACATTTGCAAGTTCAGCTCTTTTTACACCAGTAATTCCCTTTACATTTACTGCATAAATAAATCCCCTTGAGATTTTAACTATCTCTTTAATTCTTTTTTCATCCGTTGTAGGCGCTATAAGCTTAATTAAACAAATGTTATGTTTACTCAATAATTCCCTTAATTTATTTTCTTCTCTCGTTTCATGCGGGGCATCTATTACTAAAACTCCATCAATATCTGCTTTTGCAACATCTTCTACAAACCTATTCATCGGATACATAAAAATATTAGAAATATAACCCATTAAAACAATGCTAATTTTTTTATTTTTTTTTCGAACATCTGCCGCAAGTTTTATGACTTGATTTAAACTTCCACCAGCTTTTAAGGCACGTTCAGAAGCAGTTTGAATAATAGGCCCTTCGCTTGACGCCTCACTATTTGCAAAACCTATTTCCAAAATATCAGATCCACTTTCAGCAGCTTCTAACAAAATACTTAAACTTTTTTTATAAGTTGGATCACACCCCATAAAAAAAGATACAAAAGCTAAACTTTCTTCATGTTCTTTTCTTGCAAATAAATGTTCTAAGCGATTATTAAAGTATGTTATGCGGTCTTTAAAACTCATGGCCAATTTTTTCCTCGATTGTATCTAAATTTACATCACCGCGTCCGCACAGAGATGTAACTATAAGATAATTTTTAGGTTTTTTTCTTGCGATAGAAAATGTTTTAGCCAGTGCCGCACATGGTTCGAGTGCAGCGCAAATACCTTCATATTTTGCTAAAAGTTTATAAGCATTTAATGTTTCCTTATCAGAGGATGAAGTATATTGGACTCTACCAATACTTTTCAAGTATGAATGCTGAGGGCCGATAGAATAAAATTGAATACCAGCAGCAATACTTTGTGCATCAAGAACGCCCGATCCATCTTTTTTTTGCAACATGAAAGATTTCATTCCTTGCATCACTCCAATTGTACCATTGGTAAGTGCAGCTGAGTTTTTTGCTTCAACACCAAGCATTTTAACTTTAGGCTCATCTAAAAATTCATGAATTAATCCTAAAAAATTACTTCCACCGCCAGCAACACCAATAAGTAAATCTGGTAGTCTTCCTTCTTTTTTTAATATTTGTTCTCGTAATTCTTTTCCAATGAAAGATTGTGCGTATTGAACAATTCTGGGAAATGGATAAGCCGCAACTACAGATCCACAACAATAGTAAGAGTCAGGCTCTGATGTCCATAATTTTAAAACCTTAGTAATAGCATCTTTTAAACTACCTGGTGTGCTAGTAAGTTTAGCGCCATAATGTTTTGCTTTAATAACGTTTTGTGAAACTCTTTTAATATCAATTGAACCCATAACACCTTCTACTGGAATCCCAAATTTAGCTGCGCACGCTGCTGTAGCTGAAAAATGTGCTCCAGCACCACTTTCAACTAATATTTTTTTCTTTCCCATTCTTTTTGCAAGCATGATTTGAAAAAGAGCGTTTCGCACCTTATGCGAACCAGTATGATTTAAATGTTCTTGCTTGAATAGAATTTTAGCTCCACCTAATTTTTTTGAAAGACGTTCAGCATAGTAAAGAGGAGAAGGGGATCCTACAAAATGTTTTAGGTGATAATTAAATTCATTAATAAATTTTTTATCCTTAATTGCATCTTTGAACGCCTTCTCAAGCTCTTTTAATGGGGGAATTAAGGTTTCGCCGACGTACATTCCACCAAATTCACCATAATAACCACTTTTATCTGGTCCAGATCTTAAGCTTTTTTTGATTTTAGTTCTTGCCATTTTTAACTTTATTTAAAAACTCGATTATTTTTTTTTCACTTTTAACACCACGACTATCTTCTAAACCACTACTAATATCAATGCCAGTAGGTTTAAATTTTAATATTTCATCAACATTATTAATATTTATAGATCCAGCTATAAGCCACGGTTTTCTTATTTTAAGATTAGAAAGAATATGCCAATTAAATTTTTTTGATTTTTCCATGGCAGGACTATCAAATATAAACATATCCACTTCATCTTCAAATTCTTTAAATATTTTTGCACTACTTTCATCGGTGACTTTAATGGCTTTGATAATCTTTTTATTATATTTTTTTTTTAATTCTTTAATTCTTTTCAAATCCTCATCTCCATGTAGCTGAAGATAATCAAAATCTTTTTGAATATATTCAATAAATTGATTAGTTTCATTTACGATTAC
>Ga0315907_10007799_pt1 | contig 11096 bp, 10 predicted proteins | sample LakEriMetagenome_3_FD_203525 | JGI IMG/M metagenome (GOLD analysis project Ga0315907, IMG submission 203525) | Freshwater fungal communities from buoy surface, Lake Erie, Ohio, United States - Buoy 12 MA123 | ecosystem: Environmental > Aquatic > Freshwater > Lake > Lake biofilm | place: USA...
CTCACTTTAGAGATCTGCGGCCGGTCCGCGATCGCCTTGGACGGCAGCGCTGCGCTCGAGGGGCTCCGCGCAGCCGCCCAAGGCTCTCATCGAGCTTGTTCCCAATGTGCTATGGCCCGGAGATGACTGCGAAGGTCGTGCGGGACTGGCTCGCCCAGATCGGCTCGAAGACGCTGTTCATTGAGCCAGGCAGCCCCTGGGAGAACGGCTACTGCGAGAGCTTCAATGGCAAGCTCAGGGACGAGCTGCTCAACGGCGAGATCTTCTACAGCCTGAAGGAGGCGAAGATCGTTATCGAGCGCTGGCGCAAGCACTACAACGAGAAGCGACCTCACTCGTCGCTTGGATACCGGCCACCGGCACCGGTGACGCTCGGCCAAATCCAGCCTCTCGAACCGGTGACCGCGATGCAGTAATCTCTCATTCGGCTTGGTTCAAAAACTCGGTCAGGTCACGACCATTCGCGGCTACGCGCAGTGCATTTCAGGCGATCCCACCCCGGCGTTCCGCGCGATCCTGGCGGCGAGTGCCGAGCAGTCGCCCGAACTTTCGGCCTTCAAGATCGCGCAGATGAAGCGCTACGAGCTCGTCGACGGCGGCGACGCCAAGCAACTCGGCATCGGTGCGATGACCGAGGCGCGCTGGAAGCAGATTTTCGATACGATGTCGCAGGCTGGCGTCTATCCGGCCAATCTCGACTGGAAATCCGCCTTCAAGCTCGACTTCGTCAACCGAAACGTCGCCGCCGCGCGCTGACCGGCACCCCAACCGGCGAAGCGCTTTCGGCCAATTCATCGATTGCTCTACAAAATGCGCAACGGATGGCCTACAAACGGCCATACACGACGCGTGCGCGCGCAAATCCGAGACGGAGCCTGGAAGCAAAAATGGATGCAACCCTGAAAGCACGCGCCGCTGCATCCGCCGACAAAGCGGTCGCCCTGCTGCAAGAGCTGATCGCCCTGCAGCGCCACGGCGAAGCGGCCGTGCAGGCACGGTTCGCAGCCGCCTGCGAAGCCTGCGGGGCGACGGTCGTGCGCCATCGCTATCTGCCTTCCGACGTGAAGCCGCGCGAGGAATTCGCCGCCGGCATCGCGATCGATCTCGACATGCGCGAGGCGGTCGTGGCACGCTTTGCCGGAACCGGCGGCGGGCGCAGCATGCTCGTGTTCGCACATCCCGACGGCGAGCCGTTCCAGCCGCAACATGGTTGGCGTCACGATCCGTTCGGCGGCGCAATCGAAAACGGTCGTCTCTATGGCTGGGGTGTCGCCGACGATCTCGCCGGTGTCGCAACGATGGCGGGTGCGCTGCAGGTGCTGAGCGACCCCGCACTCCGCCCGGCGGGCGATCTCATTCTGTGCAGCACGCCTTCCAAGCGCCATGCGCGCGGCGTGCATGCGCTGCTGCAGGCGGGCTTCGTTGCCGATGCGGCGATCTATCTGCATCCGGCCGAGTCCGGTGCCGGCATGCGGGAAGTCAAAACCTTCGCCTCGGGCCAGCTTGTATTCGACGTCACGGTCGAAGGCCGCCTGCCCGAAACGCAAGAGCCCGACCATGCGGCCTTCGCGCACACGGCCGTGAACCCGATCGACAAGGCGGTGCTGATCCATGCTGCTTTGCGTGCCCTCGACGAACGGCGTGCTGCCCGCGTGTCGCATCCCGCATTGCAGGCCGCCATCGGCCGATCGACCAATCTGCTGATCGGCGACTTTTCCACGCTCGGCGATGGGCGCGCCGCGCGCATCGCACCGGCGGTGCGGCTCTCCTGCGCGCTGTCGTTCCCGCCCGGCGAAAAACTCGCCGACGTGCAGGCCGAAGTCGCCGCCGCGATCGCTGCGATCGTGAAGGCCGACGCATATCTCAGCGCCAAGCCGCCCAAGGTCGAGTTTCTGTCGGGCGTCACGGGTGCCGAAGTGCCCGAGGGCCATGCGCTTCGAAACGCCGTCGATGCGGCCGTGCTGGCGGCAACCGGCCAAGCGCCGCACGCCAACGTCATGCACACCTCGTCCGACATCCGCAATCCGATGGTGCAGAACGGCATTCCGTGCGTGGGGCTCGGGCCGCTGTGCGGCGATCTCACGCAGAACGGCGCGCGCGACGAATGGGTGGACGTCGCCGATTTCAAGCGCGGCGTGGGCGTGATCGCCGGTGCGATCGCCTTGTGGAGCAGCCCTGCCTAGAAAGCGGCAACGCAGCTCACGCGCGGACGATGCGCACGGTGCGGCCCAATAGGCCAGCACCGGCCTGTACGAATTCATCGACGGCGGGAAGCGACCGCGTCCCGCCGGTCCGCGCAAGAACGATCTGCACGGCGTCGCGCGTCCATTCGAGATGGGCCGCCATCGCGAGAAAGTCGCCGCTGCGCAAGCTCCAGCTTTCGCCGTCGTCCTCGAAATGCGGGGTTGGTGCGAGGCTCTGGCCGCTCGCGGAACCGGGCACAAAATAGAGATGACGTGCGGGCGCATCGTGCGGCCGCACAGCCGGAATGTCGGGACCTGCAAGGGCAAGCACAGCCCCCACCCGCACGAATATCGGCGGGCGGCCCAACGGGGCGTCGACAGTGACGGTTTCGCCCGCCGGATAGAGGCGGCCGGTGTGGAAATCGGCCCAGCCCTCGGGGCCCTTCGGCAAGTACACGGCGCGCTGGCGCTGGCCCGGCTCGACCACCGGTGCGACCAGCAGATCGGGGCCAATCAAAAACGCATCGTGTTCGCCGCGGCAGTGCGGATCGGCATCGTAGTGGTAAAGCAGCGGCACCATCGAGGGAACACCTTGTGCCGCACCCAGATAGCCGCGCGTGTAGAGGATCGGCAGAAAGCGATAGCGCAGGCGCAAGGCTGCGCGCACCGCATCGAGCACGCTTGGATGCGTCCACGGCTCGGTCGCTTCGCCCACATCGGGTTTCCACGAATTCATCACCGCGCGCGGATGCAGCGCCATCATCTCGACCCAGCGGCACAGCAACTCAGGATCGGGCTGCGGGCCTGCAAAGCCGCCGATATCGTGACCGATCTTGCCGAGGCCCGACAGCGCCATCGAAAGGCCGTTGCGCAGATTCCATTTGAGCGTATGCCACGAGGTGAAATTGTCGCCGCTCCAGGTTTCGGCGTAGCGCTGGATGCCGGGCGGGCCTGCGCGCGTGATCGTGTAGGGGCGCTTGTCCGGATTGCGGCGCGCACTTGCCTCGAACGTCGCGCGCGACATCAGCAGCGCATGCAAAGGCCGCGATGCCTGGACCGCGATCTCCTTGCCGAAGCCGCGCCCGGATGCGCCCTCGCGCCAGGCTTCGTATTCGTTGTTGTCGTTCCAGCCGCAATCGAAGCCGGCATCGAGCACTTGGCGCTCCAAGCCGTCTTGCCACCACGCGACCGTCTTGGGATTGGTGAAATCGAGGAAGCTGCCGTGCCCGTCCCAGAATTGCTCGACGACGGGGGCCCCGTCCTTCGTGGCGAGGAACCCGCCGTCGGCCGCCAGCCCCGCATAAGACGGATGGTCGTCGATCAGCACGGGTTTCAGATTGGCAACCGTTTTGAGTTCGGCTGCACGCAGCTTTGCGAACAAAGCGGCGGGATCCGGAAACTTTTCGCGGTTCCAGGTGAAGACATAGCGCCGCTTGCCGCGGCTCGAATAGCCTGAGCCGAAATGGATCGAGCTGATCGGGATGCCGTCGGCCCGGCAGCGCTCGGCGAACGCGCCGATCTTGGCTTGCGCCTTCGCATCGTCCGCATGGTGCATCGAGGTGAAGGCAAAGCCGTAAGCCCAGCGTGGGGCCAGATGCGGCAGGCCCGTGAGATGGGCAAAATCTTCGGCGATGTCGCGCAAGCTCGCACCCAACGTCACGTAGAAATCGAGTGCCGGTTCCTCGGCTTCGACATAGCGGTAAAAGCCGTGGTAGTTCGAGCGTTCGCAGCCGAGATCGATCGTGAGCGGTGCGAGCGTGTCGTAGAACAGCCCCGCCCAGCTTCCGGGCGCGCTTTCGACGGCAAAAAACGGCACGTGTTTGTAGAGCGGATCGCCCTGCTCGGCGTCGTAGCCGAGTGCGTCGAGCTGCAGGATGCGAAAACGCCGGCCCGAGCGGTCGATGGGCCCCGTCTTGTCGCCGAGCCCGAAATAGCGCTCGCTGCCGACGCGGTTCTGGTAGTGGCGCAAGCGACGTCCTTCGTCGCAGCGCAGATACGCACCGCTTTCGCGGTCTTCGAGGACGGTTTCCCACGTGCCGTCCGCGTTGCGTATGTCGAAAGCGAGGCGCACAGGGGCTGCCGTCACGCGCACGCGCAGATTTCCTGCCGTCAGCGCGAAGCCAGCCTCGGACTTGGCGAGCGTTGCGGCTGGGTTCGTGAAACCCGCATCGTCGTGGCGCGACCGGCCTTCCCACGGCACGTCGCCGTCGGGGGCGACCATCCAGCTGCGGTCGACCGGAAAACCCGCTTGTGGCGTAAGGCTCACGCGTACGCGCGCTGCCGACAGCAGCGCCACGCGCAGCGTATAGCCGTCTTCGAGTTCGAAGCTTGCTTGATGCGCCGATGCGGTCGCCGCAACGACCCGTTGGAATGAAATCACGCCGTTCTCCGCGCCAATGCTTTGCCCTCGCCGTCGAACAAATGTAGCGACGACGAGCCGGCAAAATCCACACCGACTGATTGGCCGCGTTCGATGCGCGTCTGGCCCGCGAGCCGCACGACGAGCGTGGCCCCTTCGGCGAGACTGCCATAAATGTAGCTCTCGCCGCCCAATTGCTCGGTCAAATCGACTTTCATGTCGGCTTGGCCTGCACCGGGCTCGACCAGAAGCAGATGCTCGGGCCGCACGCCGAGCGTAACCGTTGCACCCGCCTTCGGTTGGGCCGTACCTGCCGCCGTCAAGCCCGTCGCATGCACCTTCCCGCCCACGGCAAGGGCGACAGTCGCATCGCCCGCCCCTGCGGAAGCGAGCGTGCCTTTGAGGAAATTCATGCGCGGGCTGCCGATGAAACCCGCCACGAATTCGTTGGCGGGCGCGTTGTAGAGCTCGAGCGGGGCGGCAAATTGCTCGCACCGCCCGTCGCGCAGCACGGCAATGCGGTCGGCCAAGGTCATCGCCTCGACCTGGTCGTGCGTGACGTAGATCATCGTGTTGCCGATGCGCTCGTGCAACGCGCCGAGTTCGGCGCGCATGCGCACGCGCAGTTCGGCGTCGAGATTGGACAAAGGCTCGTCGAACAGGAAAATCTTGGGTTCGCGCACGACTGCCCGGCCGATCGCGACACGCTGGCGCTGGCCGCCGGACAAAGCCCCCGGCCGCCGCTCCAAATACGGTTCGAGGCGCAGCATGCGTGCGGCTTCCGCCACGCGCCGGTCGATTTCGACCTGCGGCATGCGCACGTTCTCGAGCCCGAAAGACAGGTTCTTGCGCACGCTCATATGCGGATAGAGCGCGTAGGACTGGAACACCATCGCCAGCCCGCGCTCGGACGCACCGAGCTCGTTCACGCGTTTGCCGTCGATGCGCACCTCGCCGTCGCTCACCGATTCGAGTCCCGCGATCATGCGCAGCAACGTCGATTTGCCGCAGCCCGACGGGCCCACGAACACGCAGAACTCGCCGTGTTCGATGGCAAGGTCGATGCCGTGGATGACGTTCGTGGCGCCGAACGACTTGCGGACAGCGGAAAGTTCCAGCGTGGCCATGGTTATTTCATCCCGGTGTTGGCGATGCCGGTGGTGATGTATTTCTGCAGGAAGGCGAACACGAACGTCACGGGCAGCAGCGTGAGCACCGTCATCGCCAGCAGATAATGGGTCGCATCGAGCATCTCGCCTTTGAACGACGAAAGGCCAAGCTGCAGCGTGAAGGTCTCGGACCGCGACAGCACCACGAGCGGCCACAGAAAATCGTTCCAGCGCCAGATGATCGACAGAATCGCGAGTACGGCGATCGCGGGCAAGGCGAGCGGCAGCACGATCTTGTAGTAGATCTTCCATTCCGAGGCCGAGTCCATGCGCGCGGCCTCGATGAGTTCGTCCGGGATCGTGAGCATGTATTGGCGCAGCAGGAACACGCCGGTGGGCGTCGCAGCACCCGGGATGATCACGCCCCACAAAGAGTCGAGCATGCCGAAGTTTTTCACGACGATGAACAAGGGTACGAGAATCACGGTCGCAGGCATCAGCAACGTCGCCACGATCAGCAGCATGAACACATCGCGCCCGGCGAAGCGGTATTTGGCCAACGCGAACGCCGCCATCGAACTGATCGCAAGCGTCATCAGCGTCGCCACGACAGTGACGAACACCGAATTGCCGAAATAGAGGCCGAAGCGGAACGTGCCCGCCGCCCCGCCGCCGAACGTCGGCTCGCTGTAATTCTCGAAGCGTGCACGCACGGTTTCGTGCGGCCGCGTGTCGCGGCGTGGCACTTGGAACGTTTCGTCGGGCTTGGCGGGATCGGCGAGCACCACATTGGCGCCCGACAGGCGCAGCTGGGCCAAGATGCGTGTTGTGCCGTCGGGCGCCGTCCATTCGACGAGATTGACGGGCCGCGTACTGCCGGGCAGTACGGCCGTCACCTGCTCGTAGGGCAGAAAGCGCGGGTCGCTTTCGATCAGTGCGCGCTGCGATTTGAACGACGACACGAACAGCCACACGACGGGTGCAAGGATCAGCAGCACGCCCAAGACGAGATAGGCATAGGCCAGAATGTCGGTCCAATCGACGCGGCCCGGATTGCGCGTGCGCGTGAGGAAGGCGATTGCGCGTCCCATATCAGGCTCCTGCCTTTCGCCGCGTGAGTGCGAGCTGCACCAAGGTCAGCACCAGAATAACGCCGGCCAGCAGCACCGAGGCCGCCGCCGCCACGCCGTAGAGCTTGGCGTCGCTGACAAACGCGGATTCGTAGATTTCCTGGATCACCATGCGCGTGGCGGTCCCGGGCCCGCCGCCGGTGAGCACATAGACCTCGTCGAAAATCTGGAAGGCGCGGATCAGCGAAAGGACGAGAACCACAAGCAGCGTGGGCATCAAGAGCGGCACCGTGATGCGCACGAAGGCGCGCCATTTTGGCGTACCGTCCATTTCGGCTGCTTCGTAGAGATCGCGCGGGATCGCCTGCAAACCTGCAAGCAGGATCAGCATGAAGAAGCCCAGATGCGACCAGGTGTAGACGAACACGACCCAGAAGAACGGCCACGACGAATTGGCATCGGCCAGCCAGTTGACCGGCCGCCAGGCTTGGGTGGCGATGCTTGCGCGCACATCCCACGCGAACACGAGCCATGCAGCCGCGACAGCGCACAGAACAAGGGCAGCAACCGCCCAGGCGCCTTTGGCGCGCTGCGCCCAAAAACGCCGCGCGATCGCGGCCACGACGAGGAGGGCGGCGATCTTGGCGACCATTTCGAGCGGCCCCCAGGCGGCCAGCGCGTTGCGCGTCTCGGCAAGTTGCGCCAGCAACGCATTCAGAATGCCGCGCCGCTTCAACACCCAATCCCACACCACCGCGACCACGACCGGCGACAGCATGACGGGATAGAAGAACAAAGCGCGCCAGAAGCCGCGCGCGCGGATTTCGCGGTTGAGAACGATCGCGGTGGCAAGGGCCACCGCCGTCATGATCGGCACCTGGATCACGGCGAAGAGCAGCGTGTTCCACATGCCGGTCCAGAAGCCGAAACCCGACACGGGGCAGCTTTTGGGCACGAAGATGGACTCGCAGGCAAGCAGCGCTTCGTAGTTGCGCAAGCCCACGAAGGGCCGGTCGGCGAGGATCGTCGAGGCGCCGCCTGTGAGGGAAATGTAGATATTCAGCAAAGCGGGCAGGAAACTGAACAGCCCGAAAATCGCCATCGTCGGCAGCAGAAACACGTACGGCAGGCCGCGCAAGCCCAGCTTCGTCTGCAGCCAGCGCATCGGCGGTTCGAACGCCGCAAGAAGCGGCGTTACGACCCAACGCATAGCGGGCCCGCCGTCGGTCGTGTCGACGACCGCAGACGGGCCCGGTTCGGCTTCAGCAGCCATCGGGGTGGTTTAGTTCCCGATCGCTTGGGTAACCTCTTCGTTGATCTTGCGGTACGCCTCGTCGAGCGTGAGGGTGCCGGTGATCGCCTGCGAGATATGGTTCACCGTCGCGTTGAAGACCGCAACGTTGCGCTCATAGCCCTGCAGCTGGTGCGCCTGGGCCGGCACCTTGTCGTAGTTGGCCGTGAACGCCTTCAAGGCCGCAATAGCGGCGGGCGACACGTCCTTGCCGTAGTCGAGGCCGCGCGCGGCGAGGCCCTTGTGCGCCGGGATCTGGAGCGTGCGCTCGTAGTATTCCTTGAGCACGGGCTCCGACGCCATGAACTCCATCACGCGCGCCACGGCCTGCGGGTTGCGCGTGGCCTTGAAGCCCACCATCGCCGCACCGCCGGGCATCGCACCGCAGCCGGCCGGGCCGCAAGGCTGCGGGATTGCAACCCAGTCGAAACGGTCGCCGATCGTTTCCGAATAGCGCTGGATCATCCACGAGCCCGCGACATGCATGACCGTGTCGCGGTTGATGAACTGGTCCGCTCCGTTGCGCCAACGCGCACCCGATGCACCCGGCCAGATTTCCTTCATGATGCCTTCGCGATGCCAGCGCACCATACGCTCCGAGAAGGCCTTGAAGCCGTCGTCGATGAGGGCCGGACGGCCGTTCGCGTCGAAATACTTGGCCCCGTACGACATGGCGGGTCCGGCGAAGCGATGGCCCGAGCGGTCCATCTCGATGCCCGAATAGACGTTGAGCTTCTGCTGCACCTGCTTGATCGCGGCGGCCCAATCGTCCCACGTGGCACCAGCGGGCGGAACTGCCACGCCGGCTTCGGCAAACATCGTCTTGTTGACGAACGGCCCCGTGACGGTGAGCTGCGTGAGGAACCCGTAGATGCCCTTGTCGTTGCTGCCCACGCGCATCCAGTTCAGCGTCTGGGCGAAATTCTCTTCCCAATAGGCGGCGTTCACGAGCGGGCGCAGGTCGAGATAGTATTTATTGAGGCCGGCGAGATTGGTGACGCGCGCCATGTCGGGGCCTTGGCCGGCCTGCAGGCGCGTCTCGAGCTGTTCGCGCACCACGTTGAAGCCGACCTTGTCGACCACGACTTTGATGCCGGGATTGGCGCGCTCGAACTTGTCGAGCAATTCGCGCGACACTTCGCATTCGTTCGCGTCGGCGTAGCACATGTAACGGAGTTCGACGGGCGCTTGGGCGAAGCCCGAAACGGCGGTCAGAGTCGAAGCGGCAAAGGCGGCCGCACCTGCCAGTTTACGCATGGTTTTCCTCCCCTATTGAAGCCGGACCGGCGCTTGGCGCCGGTTTTTCTTGGCAACAAGCTGACATCCGGGGAAGATCGCTGTCAATCGCAAAGGAATGACCATTGGCCGCACACCCCGCTCTGCCCGATCCGCTGTGCGGCCCCGACGGCGCGCGGGTGCACGACGCGCATTTATGGCGTGACAAGCTGCGCCCACACTGGCTTGCGGCCTGCACACGCGAAATCTACGGGCCGCTGCCGCCCGCAACTTCCCCAGGCGTCGAGATCGGCGCAAGGCGCGGTGCGCGCATCCCCATTGCCGTCACCTTCGACCCCGCCTTGCCGCCCGCGAACGTTGCCCTCTATCTGCCCGACCGACCGGCCCACGCGGTGTTTTTTGGGCCGAATTTCGCGGGCAATGCGTCGATCGATCCCGATCCGGCAATCCCGCTCGATCGCGGCTGGATGCGGCCCGAGCCTGCCTGGGGCATTGCCGACAACCGTGCAACCGAAGCCACGCGCGGCGTGCACGCTTCACGCTGGCCACTTGCCGAGATCCTGGCGCGCGGCTATGCGGCCGCAACTTGGTACGACGGCGACATTTGCCCGGACGATCCCGAATTATGCGCCGAACGCGGACAAAAACGCGCGACGCCGGCGGGCGCGATCGCGTTTTGGGCCTGGGGCTTTTCGCTGGTACTGGACGCACTCGCGCAAAGCGGCCTTGTCCCTACCGACAAGGCGATCGCGATCGGCCATTCGCGCCACGGCAAAGCGGCCTTGTGGGCCGCCGCGTGCGACACGCGCATCGCCGGTGCCGTCGCGAACAACTCGGGTGCGGGCGGTGCGCGGCCCTTCCGTTGGCGCGAGGGCGAGGCGATCGGCGACCTGTTCGCGCGCTTCCCGCATTGGTTTGCCCCCGCCTTGCGCGACTTTGCAGGCCGCGAAACGGCGCTGACGGCCGACCAACATATCGTCCTGGCCCTCGTCGCCCCACGCCCACTTTACGTCGCACGCGCGCACGACGATGCGTGGGCGGGCCCGGCGGGCGAATTGGCGGGTCTCGAAGCAGCACGGTCCGTCTACGATCTTTACGGTGCAAGCGAGGCGATAGGGACCCATCTGCGCCAAGGCGGCCACGCGCTGACGCATGACGATTGGCGCCATTTTCTTGCGTTTGCCGATCGCTGCCGAAGCAGCTTCAGGCTCTGAATTCAAATAGAAAAATTGATCGCGGCGGAGGGATTTGAGCCCCCGACCAAAAGATTGCGATTTTACCGTTCAATGTCAATTAAACAAGGCATTAACGCCTGCTTGGTGGCTGATTTGGGAGATAGTTGTATGCATCCTATAATAATAATAGTGATTATCATGCGACTTATAGGCATGCAATCAAGAGCGACGTTCAGCACTCAATCTGGCCCCGCGGGGTCAGTTCATCTGGTCGAAGACGAGAATCTTCACATCCATCGCCGCCTCGAACGCATCCGTTTCACACATATCGCGTGATGCGTCGGGCAAGGTCGGCGGGACCTGTTTCATTTGGCTCATCCTTACCCCTTTCAAGGTGACGACGAGCCGAAAACACGCCGGGACGCAAACTACTTACACTGTCCAACGGGCGCTGATGGCGAACACTCGCGGCAGTAGGATCGACACCCCGCCATTCCAATCATACAATCGCCCCACGCAGACCCAATCATGTTCGGGCGGGGCAATAATGGCCAATTTCGATCTATCGGGAAAAACAGCGCTCGTAACAGGTGCATCGTCGGGTCTGGGGCGAAGCTTTGCAAAGACACTTTCTGGAGCGGGCGCGAATGTGATCCTGGCTGCTCGGAGAGTT
>Ga0315907_10007802_pt1 | contig 11092 bp, 7 predicted proteins | sample LakEriMetagenome_3_FD_203525 | JGI IMG/M metagenome (GOLD analysis project Ga0315907, IMG submission 203525) | Freshwater fungal communities from buoy surface, Lake Erie, Ohio, United States - Buoy 12 MA123 | ecosystem: Environmental > Aquatic > Freshwater > Lake > Lake biofilm | place: USA...
AATGTTGTTGCGGGTATTGCTGCTCGTACTTAAATAACTGACACTAACATCTATGTCGCTTGCTTCGTCTTGCACAGCGTAATCGTAATTAGGTGTTCTGGTGATGGGTTCGGTGTATGTGTATCCTCCCAATAACTGGAATTCATGTTTGCCGATTGATCCCGCACCCATAATGGAAAACTCTGCACCCCTAATTCGTGCTGAACCGGTATTAAGACTTTTGAATCCGAAGGTTTTACTTAGGGCATCGAAGTATTCACTAATTGGAGTACCTGGAGGTATGCTGCGCCACTGCCCAAACGTAAACTCAATGAAGTTTTCATAATTCTGCTGGAACACGGCCACGTCGGCGTACCCCATGAAGTTTCCGATTTTGAATCCTTGCTTAATCCCAATTTCGGCGTTGTCAGACGTTTCTGCTATGAGCGAAGGATTTGCGAAAATGTTGATGGACCCAACCCCTGTGACAATAAACTTCTCTGCGATGCTCGGAAAGCGAAAACCCTGTCCATATGAGGTGCGGATATAGGTCGCTTCGCCAAGTTGATAGTTTGCGCCGGCACGAAAAACAGGTTTGTTGTCGCTTTCTTCGTTGATACGAAAATACTCGTAGCGCACACCGGCCGAAAGGTTGAGTCGGTCAAAAAGCTTTTTATCTACTTGTAAATAGGCCGCATAATTCTCTGCTGTGTTCCGCCCATTAGCATTGCCTCCCGTAAACAACTCTCCTCGCGCTTCTGTATACATACCCACGACTCCCAGCGTAGTCGTGAAATTGCTTATCCCTGCATTTTCCCAATTATGCTGGTATTGGTACTCACCATAGTATTGATCGCTGAAGTTGCCCTGGTTGTTGTCGTTGTTGTTGTCGAGTGATTGCCATCTCGTTCTTAAACTATGCTTCTGACCGCCCGAAGTGAAATAGGTAATATACGGATCGACGGTGCCCAGCAGCTGAATAGTGCGTGTGGCGCTTCCTTCATAGGCGCTATACAACGCTGAATCCGCATTCTCCCATACAAGCGTTGCCAAAGAATTACTGGTGTTCCAATTGGTATTTAATCCAAAGCTGAGTCCTACAAACTTCTTCGACCGGTAGCGGAGGTTTGCATTGATGCGAGCGCGTGAATTAGCGCTATAACGGTCTGCGGTAAAAGGGTTATAGGTATCATTAAATGCCCCCAGACTGTCGCGCTGTGGACCCAAATGACCGTCGTCGCCCACCAAATTGGCCGCAAGCGTGACATCCAGTTGCCCGAATTTCTCGAGATGTAAAAAACTCAACCCACTGCGCTGCAACTGTCCATCCCAATAAACAGAGCGCTTGTTTTGTGGAGTGCTGTAAAATCCGTGATAGGCTGTTACAACCGTGCGAGCTGTGTCGGCAGGTGCGGCGGTTCGCAAATTGATGACACCGCTCAACGCAGCACTTCCGTATAGTACACTGCTGGCGCCTTTAATCACCTCCACCTGCGAAACGTTTTCAATAGGCAGATAGTCCCAGGCGGGCCTGCCGGCATCGCCGCTGAGAGACGGCATATCGTCGACCAGAATTTGAACACGACTGCCGGCACCAAATGAATATCCGCTGCCGCTGCGAATCTGTGGCTCCTTGTCAACTATGCTCACCCCTGGTGTTTGCTGCAGGGCCTCGTCGGCTGAAACAACATTCTTATCATGCAGCAATTCCGGGGTCAACACTTCCATACTTACGGTAACTTCGCTAACACTCTGCTCGAACTTTCCGGCTGAAATCACCACCACATTGAACTCGTTCGCACCGGAATACATTTTTATCGAAATAGCAACTCCCCTGTCGGTGGTTTGCACACCATAGCGAAGAGTTTTGTAACCCAGAAAGGCGCATTCAATAGTATCGCCGGCAGCAACGGGTAATTCTATGTGCCCATTCAAATTGCTGACGGTGCCACCCCCCGTTGTTTCATTTTTAACAATAACACCAATCAGGTATTCGCCGCTTTTCGCATCCGTAAGTTGGGCATCAAGCGTGAAACGTTGTCCCAACAAGCAGAATGGAAATAATACAAGAAATACCGAGAGTAAGCGCATGTTGATTGGCTTTTGGTTGTATGCAAGAATAAGCGAATGAAGGTGATTCGGCAAATGCTTGAGGCCTTAAATTCGCACTGTGCAGAATAACCCTAAACGACATACGTTTTCCAAAGATGAGCGATTGTCGCGTAGGAAAATCATAGAGGCGCTCCACGCAAAGGGCATGAGCGTGAAATCGCCGGCTATTATTTTAGTGTATCTGCCGCATGATTTGCCTGTCGACTTTCCTGCCCAAGCAATGTTTAGCGCTAGCAAGCGATTATTCAAAAGAGCTCACGATCGCAATAGGGTGAAGCGTTTGCTGCGCGAAGCTTACCGAAAGCAAAAGCACGCTGTTTATACTTCACTGAAAGAGTGCAATCAACAATACGCTCTTCATTTTATTTTTACCGGGAAACAACTTCCCAATTACCCGTACGTTTTCGGGAAGATGAACGATCTGATTCTTAGGTTTTGCAATGAAGCATCCGCTGCTAAGTTGCCAGAGAATCCAATTGAAACAAAATGATTAAACGATTTTTTCAATCACGATTGCGCCGCGTTATTGCGCTTACGTTCGCGACTGTTGTGTTGCTTTCGGCTACATTTTCTGATGAGTTCTTTGAAATTTCCAAAAACATGGAAATTTTCACCTCCGTATACAAGGAGCTCAATATCTATTATGTGGATGGCACCAAACCGGGAGCTTTAATGAAAACCGGTATTGATGCTATGCTCAAGTCGCTCGATCCCTATACGGTATATTACCCGGAATCGAAAATCGAGGAGGCTATGTTTATGCAGACCGGTCAGTACGGGGGCATTGGCACACTCGTTAATACCATCGAAGGAAAAATCACCATTACCGAACCCTACGAAGGCTATGCTGCCGTGAAGTCCGGATTGCTTGCAGGTGATGTAGTCCTCAAAATTAATGGTAAATCGGTAGAAGGTAAAAGACATGACGAGGTTACCGACCAATTGACCGGCCAGCCCGGAAGCGAAGTCGAACTGACCATTCAACGCCCGGGAGAGTCGCAGCAACGTACAATCAAAATCAAACGTGAAGAGATTAAAATTAAGGATGTGCCCTACTACTCCATGCTTGCCGATTCTTCGACGGGTTATATTCAACTCACCGGTTTTACGCAAACAGCCGGCAGTGAGGTGAAGTCTGCTTTTCTTGCCTTGAAAAAGCGCAATATGAACAAACTCATACTCGATTTGCGAGGAAATGGAGGTGGCTTGCTGCGTGAGGCAATTACCATCGTAAACTTTTTTGTGCCCAAAGGCACCGAGATAGTAAAAACGAAAGGAAAAATTGACGAGTGGAATAAAACGTATACGGCAACCAATGACCCGGTCGATACACAAATACCGATTACTGTATTGGTAGATGGAGGATCGGCGTCGGCCTCTGAAATTGTAAGCGGCAGCCTGCAAGACCTCGACAGAGCAGTTGTGTTAGGCGCTGAATCGTATGGTAAGGGCTTGGTGCAACAAACGAAGGATCTTGTCTACAATACCAAAATGAAGTTGACTGTCGCTAAGTATTATACCCCGAGTGGACGTTGCATTCAGCGCCTTGATTACTCGCATCGAGATCAAAGTACCGGAGAAGTGGTTGCTAAGGCCGACTCGCTTCTTCGTAGTTTTAAAACAAGAGGCGGAAGACCGGTAATGGATGGAAGAGGCATTAGTCCTGATGTTGAGGTGAAGGATGATGAAGCCTCACATATTTTACGTTCGCTAATCGAGAATTGGGTCATATTCCACTGGGCTACCGAATATCATCAGTCACATGCATCCATTGATTCGGCCGACGCATTTCGCCTTACAGATGCTGAATACAATCAGTTTGTGGAGTTTGCTAAAGGCAAAGATTTTCACTACGAAACTCACACCGAAAAAGTGTACGATGAGTTAAAGAAAATCGCAAAAGAAGAAAAGTACTATGATGGCTCAGAAAAACAATTTGAAGAATTGTTTGCTAAAATTGAACCCAAGAAGGAAAGTGATTTGATGAAATTCAAGCCTCAAATCAAGGAGTTTTTGGAAAACGAAATCGTGGGCCGATACTACTATCAAACAGGACGATCAAAAAACGCTTTGCGTGAAGACCCATGTATTGGAAAATCATTGGAAGTGTTTGCTTCCAACTATAATCAACTGCTCGCACCGGTGGATGTAAAGAAATGACCCTTTTTCTGCCGTGCCGCTCAATGCATAGCGGCGGCGGTCAGTTGTAAATGACTATCACAACCTGGAATAATCTGCTTCGCTACTCGCAATTCCTAGGATTTGCAATCATTGCTGTGGCCTTGCCTTTCAGCAACTTCTTCATGTCTTTTGGTATGTTTTGGTTGTGCGGAACACTGGTTTTGCAAATTGCCACTGACATAACTCGCAAAGTTTCCTTGAGTAGTCGTTGGGAGCAGTTCACGGCGAATTCAACAGCAGTTGCTCTCGTTACGCTGTATGCGATTCCTTTAATCGGATTGCTTTGGACACATAATATAGATTATGCTGTTTGGGACTTGCGTGTAAAACTGCCGTTGCTAGCGCTGCCTATTCTTATGGCACTCTGTAATCCTCTGACCCAAGGTGAATTTCGGGCGTTGATCGGTCTGTTTCTGTTGGCGGTTCTCATCGCGGTAATGTGTTGCTTGCAGGTCTACTGGATAGGCTCTCCGGAAATAGAGCGAGACGTAAGGAAAATATCGGTGTTCATCTCACACGTGCGATTCTCCCTGATTATTGTTTTGGCTCTCGGCCTCTTGGTGAGGTTTGCCTATAATACAGTTCAGGGTAAAATATTGATTGCACTTTATATCATGCCTTGCTTGTATTTCATTTATGTTATCGGAAGTATTACTGGCGTGTTGGTCCTGCTGGCACTCATGGTCTGGATGGGGTTGCGCTTTGCGTTCTCACAACATGAAATGCTGAAACGCATTGCATGGTCAGCGGCAATTGTTGTTCTCATCGCATCGGCCGCTACCTATCCCATACGATCCTACAATCAATATTTTAATGCAGAATCCATGGATTGGAGTTCATTGGAAATGTATACTCTCCGTGGTGAACCATACAATCATCATCAAGAATTTCCTTTAGTGGAGAATGGGCAGTATGTGATGACCTATGTGGCGTCAAGAGAGTTGTACGAAACATGGAACGTAAGAAGTATTATTCATCCTGACAGCCTTGATGGAAGAGGACACGTGTTGAGGGGTACACTTATTCGTTATCTGGCCTCCAAAGGATTTCGCAAGGATGCTGATGGTGTCTTGGCGCTTTCCAATGATGATATGCGAGCTATCGAATCCGGTGTGCCGACGTGTCGCGAGGCTAACGAGCATGGCCTCGAGAAAAGATTGAATCGTATTTTTTTCGAATGGTCCAATTATCGTTTAGGCGGTGACCCCGACGGACACAGTGTCATGCAACGCTTAGAGTTTTGGAAAATGGCTACTTGGATTATACAGCGCAATCTTTGGATAGGTGTGGGAACAGGAGATGTAAAGGATACTTTTCAGAATGCCTATGAGATGAATAATTCGCCACTCGATCCCATGTACCGATTACGAGCGCACAATCAATATCTGACTATGTGGGTCACTTATGGAGTAATTGGATTTCTGGTATTTCTTTTTATTGTCTTTTGGCCGGTGCTATCAAGCAATCGGCGCGATTCTTTGACGATCATGATTGTGTTGCTCGTTTCGCTTTCGTTTCTGACGGAAGACACCCTAGAATCGCAAGCAGGGGTCATGTTTATGAGCTATTTCTATATGCTGTTCAGCGTAAAACGCGCAGTATCACTTGCAGAACTTCGTCGGCCGAAATCGAAAGAGAATCACCTTTCTTAGGATGCTCGCTCGCACAGATAAAACACGCGTTTTTACCCACAGGACTCCATCGCCCTGGATGAATGGGGCGCTTGGGTGAATAGAGACCAACGGCATGTATCCCTAGGGCTGCCGCTATATGCAAGGGTCCGGTGCTGGCAGCAATAAACACGTCGCATTGTTTCACAAAGCGGATGAGCTCGGCTAAGTCGAATCGGCCGGTAGTATCCAAAACGTTCGTGCCTTCAATTCCTCCTTGCTCCTTTAGGCGCGCTCCTTCTTCAGCGGTTCCTGTAATGAAAATGGCAAATTTTTCAGCCGAAAGAAGATGAACGAGCTCTTGGTATCGGGCTACAGGCCAGTCAACGGCGCTGCCTTTCGATAACGGATGAAGCACGATCATTTTTCTTCCTCGCGAAAATTGCAACACCTGTGAAGTAGCAGGCGAGTTCGCGCTGTCGTCACGAAACCCATAAAATTGTGGTATTTCATCCAGCTCAATGCTGTCCGGTATTTCAAGAGGTTTCAGTAATTTGAAATTCAGTTGAGATTCGTGTAAGTCGGAATTTTTTCTGGAAAAGAAAACGAGTTTGTTGCATTTCGTAAGCGCATGAAGACGGTGCCCTGTTGCTATTCGCAGAGGTATGCCGGCACGCTTGGCAACCCACAAAATTTCTTTTCGCGGAAAAACATGAATGATGCAGTCCGCTTCTTGTGCAGCGAAAGCTTCCACCTGCTCAGCCGGACTTTCTTGCTTCAACACATCCCAATCCATGAATTCATCAATATGCGCGCAAGCCTCTGCAATGGCACGCGTGTAGGCACGGCCTAAAAATATAAGAGTGCATTCGGGTATGTGTTTCTTGATCCATCCACACATAGGTAGCGTAAGCATGACATCACCAATGCTGTCTGTGCGTGAAATGATAATGCGTGAAACGGTCTTCATGCCTGATTGTATAAGTTCTTTAGTTTCGTGTATTTGCGCCAGGTAGCATAGGCCGACATGCGCGAAATTGTCCACCCGGTAGCACCATCTAACACGCCTAGTTTTACAATGTAACTCTTCACGAACTGTGCAATCACCTTAGCGAAGATCATTGCCCAGCTTACTTTCATGTTGCGCCGGAAGAGTTCGCGAGCCGCTATGTCGCCGAAATATTCAATCTGTTTTCGATGATCATCCAACGAGTAGTACGAGTAATGAAGAATGTCGCCCTGCAGATGAAGCGGAGTTGCCCCCTCTGTTAGCTCAAGTCTATCATGGGGATTTACTCCGGTCCAGCTTCCTTTACCGGTGCGAATAAGGCGAACCTTAGTGTCCGGATACCACCCACAGTATTTCACCCAATGACCACAGTAATTCGTTAGTCGATTCATGGAATATCCGCTCGCTTTTCCGCTCGCCTTGACGTGTAGTATGGAAGAACGGAGCTTTTCATCCAATGCTTCATCGGCATCCAAGGAAAGAACCCATTCGCAGGTGGCGCGCGAAAGAGCAACGTTCTTTTGTTGAATGTGTCCTTCGAACGGATGCTCTATAAAACATGCGCCTGCTGCCTCTGCGATGTGTCGGGTTGAATCAGTAGAGAAAGAATCGACAACTACAATCTCATCAGCCACTCCTTTCAACGAATCGAGACAACGCTGCAAATTGCGCTCTTCATTGAATGTGATAATGACCGCCGAAAGTTTCATGTGCGAAAGGTAATACCCGCACCGTTAGAGTTAAAGAACTTGCAGGTTTACTCCCAATGCGAGCAAGATGAGAAGCAGACCTCCGAGGATGATGCGATACCAGCCGAAGACACGAAAACCATGTTGGGTAAGGTACCCGACAAAGAAGCGAATGGCAAGCATGGCCACCACAAAAGCTACTACATTGCCCACAGCTAGTAACATCAGATTCTCTCCTTGAAAGACTTGTGGATGTTCGCTAAAGCCTTTGTAAAGTTTCAATGCTGATGCACCAAACATCGTAGGAACGGCCAGAAAGAACGAAAATTCTGCGGCTTGTTTCCGCGTTAAACCTTGCGTCATTCCTCCAATAATGGTAGCTGCCGAACGCGAAACTCCGGGTATCATGCTCACGCATTGGGCAAGACCTATAACGAAGGCTTTTGGAAAGGTCACAATTACTTCTTTCGATGGGTTTAAAACCTTGTCGATAAACACAAGTACTACACCGCCAAGCAATAAGCTCACGGCTACTGTTACGGGGCTTTCCAGAAGCGAATCAATGAGGTCATTTAGGAGCACGCCTAAAATCGCAGAGGGAAGAAAGGCTGCGAAAAGTTTGAAATAAAAATCGAGGCTCTGAAAGAAGCGCCCCCAATAGAGAATAACAACACTCAGTATCGCTCCAAACTGAATATTTACGATGAAGGCCTTTACAAACGGATCATCACCCACACCCAATAAGTGCTGCGTAATAATCATGTGCCCGGTACTGCTCACCGGTAGAAACTCAGTGATGCCCTCTATAATGGCAATGATGATAGCCTGAAAAATCGACACGCTGAGTGATTATGCTTCGGGATTGCTTTTCGGTTTGTGCATGATGGCATAACCAATAAAGGCATATCCAAACAAAACTACAATGGGCGCCAGCGTAATGCGCTGAAACGAAAAAATAGATGGATCGAAAACATTAGGGTCTTCGCTTCCCCCTCCCACCATAAGCAGATAGCCAAGCAGAATAATGCCTACTCCAATGAGTAAGAGTTGGTAATTTTTCTTCTGAAAAGGAAATTTCAACTTGGAAGGTGCCTTCGTTGTTTTAGCCATGTGTTGTTCTAATTAACGGCAGCAAGTTACAGAATGCCTATGATAAAACAAAAACCACCGGAGTTCCGATGGTTTAAGTGTAAACGGTCTTTTTGGTTAAATGAACTGCCTTAGCGGCATTATTTTTTATGTACCCAGGGTGGGAATCGAACCCACACGCCCGAAGACACACGATTTTGAGTCGTGCGCGTCTACCAATTCCGCCACCTAGGCAATGCACCCAATCCGTCAATTGGGGGTGCGAATATAATACGGTCTTTCGAAAAAAACATCAAGGTATGCGGCAAAACTTATAGGTCCGCTTGTCATCGAACCCAAGTAAAAGGCGTGATGGGATTCCCAAAGCCGTCATTAACGGATTGAATAGCAGGCGCTCTAAACTGTTGTCCAGAAGTGTTCGCCGCTTATAGGTTCCGTCAAAACCAATGTCAACACGTGTAGTAACCGAGTTTTTGGCACCTATCCATGAGGCGGTCTCAAATCGTTTCTTGCCTGTTATTGGCTCATTGTTTTCGCTGTCATCATTGAAGGTCAGAGCGACCCCCATGTTATCGGCAACAAAGGAGTACGAATAATTGGGATCATTTGGTGATGAGGCAATCTGACGTTTCGGAACGAGAACGTTCCAAAGATGATGCGCAGTGCTATCCATCATGCAAACCATAACATCCTCGTAGTTGTAGCGATACTCAACAATTTGCCGTCCGGTAGTTGGGTCGGTCGAAACGGAGCGGCTTACATAGTATTGTTCACCCGACAGAACTATGGCGCCCTCCGATGTGAGTTTCACATAGTCGAGATAGAAGTCTTCGAGAGTACCTTTTTCACGCCCATTTGTATCGCTCAAAAACTCTTTTGAAAAGGGAGTATATCCCGCCAGCGAAATGGGCCCCCCTTGCGCTTGAAGGCTAAACAATAAGGTGCCGGCCGCCTTGTGCTGAAAATTGTCAGAGTAGTAACCGGCAATGACCACTCCTTGACTCTCATTTAATTGGAAACCGACCGATATTACCTGTTTGTCCTTCAAACTGATGTCATACTGCTTCAGCTTATTGCGCTCGGCATTGTAATAATAAACTACGTATTGCCCACCTTGAGGCCGTTGCCAATCCGAGGCGGTTTTCACCGGCTTGCGCCCACTCATCATGTAAACACCACCGTAATTATCAACCAGAAAATGATGCACTTGTAAAATATCAGGCGCAGGCGGTAAACGCAGATCCTTCTCCCACATCAGATTCCATGAGCGGTCGAAACACTTGAAATGAATTCCTTCTGTTTGCTTGCGCTCATTGTCTTTATCAAAGAACACCAGAACGCGCGTGCTATCGGGCGAAAAGCGGCACTGCAATCCGCTTTGCCGCGGTTCCGAGGATTCATTTCGCAGATGGACTAGCCGCTCTGAGCCAATGGCATTGCCCGATGTGTCGTAACGCATCAAAAAAACTTCAGTGTAGTCCGCTTCACGATTCCAACGCGTGCTCAACGTATGCAACGTGTCGTGATGTATATAGAAATATTCAAGCGTACGCTCCTCCGAGATTGGGACAATTTCGTTCCGGCCAACTATTCCCAATGATTCTCTTCCGTATCTCATCCAGTGAAGGATGTGGTCATCTCTTTCCTCTATGACATGAATAATAGTGTCGACTTGCGAAACAGCCTGTACGTGATGAAGAGCACGGTCATTGCGTGCTGCAGCACTCCAAACGAAGTGTTGGGATGGAAGAGTCGAGTAGAGGAGAATCGACAAGAATGTAAAAGCAGTTCTTGCCACGAGTCGACGCACAGTGCCCTGTGCGTTTCTATGACCCTGTAATGATGCGGAAAATGTCCATTCCATTGCCATAGAGCATAAGACCAAGCAGAAGTATCATGCCTATAATTTGAGAACGCTCCAGTATTTTCTGACTAACGGCTTTGCCGGTTATCATTTCCCAAAGCAGAAACATAACATGGCCACCATCCAACGCGGGAATAGGGAGTATGTTCATGAATGCCAGCACGAGTGATATAAAAGCAGTGCGTTCCCAAAATGCCCACCAATCCCATTCATCAGGGAAGAGTTTAGCGAATGTTACAAAACCGCCAACCTGCTTGGCTCCGGCTTTAGAAAACAGAAAACGCAGTTGACTTGTGTAATCGGTAACTGTTTCCCAAGCCTCGTGAAAGCCTCCGGGAATGGCTTGTGCGAAACTGTAATGAATGGTGTCAATACCAATAAAGTGCTGTAGCGATTTTGGCGAAACGCCAATGCGGCCTTCCGAAGTTACATCTACTGGCACCGACATGGAAGTGCCGTTGCGCACCACGTGCATGCGTACTACTTTGTTTTTGTTGTTGCGTAATTCCTTGGCTATTTCTTGAAAATAGGGACTGTACAATCCATTAACGCCAACGAT
>Ga0315907_10007803_pt1 | contig 11092 bp, 2 predicted proteins | sample LakEriMetagenome_3_FD_203525 | JGI IMG/M metagenome (GOLD analysis project Ga0315907, IMG submission 203525) | Freshwater fungal communities from buoy surface, Lake Erie, Ohio, United States - Buoy 12 MA123 | ecosystem: Environmental > Aquatic > Freshwater > Lake > Lake biofilm | place: USA...
CGCGACCTGCGGGGCCGAGCGCGAAGGTGCCCGTCGTGGCGACGGTCAGCATCGCGTCGCGGCTGTCGCTGGCGGCGACGGTGAGGGCACCGTTCAGCGTGATCGCCGTGCCGAAGATCCGCGCATCCGCCGTCAGCGTCAGGTCGCCGTCGATGACCACGGGCACGAGCCGCGTGACGGCGTCGCTGGTCCCGATCTGCGCGGGTACGAGGGCGGTCCCGCCGATCCACGTCCGCTCGAACCCGGACAGAACGCCCTCAGACCCCGGCGCCACGACGATCCGCAGCGGGGCCGTGCCCGAGGAGGCGAAGGGGTTCAGGAAGAACCAGTCGATGCTGCTGCCCTGGCTGGCGTTCAGGCTGCCCGTGGTCCCGTTCAGTTCGAGCCGGTCGGCGAAGACGTAGAGGTCGGGAACGTCCCCGGTCATCGTCACCCGGCCCGTCGGGGCCTGGACGACGGTGGGGGCGGACAGGAAGGTGCGGCGGTAGACGGTCGCCTCGTTCCGCACCTCGCCCGAGAGAAGGATGCGCTCGCCCGACCGGATCGAGAGGTCCTCGGTCAGCCCGATGACGGTGCCGGACAGGTCGAGCAGGCCGGCGGCCCGGATGCTCGACCAGCCCGTCACCCGGATCGTGCCGGCGATCGTGCCCCGGCCCGTCGTGGCGTTCAGCGAGAAGCCGTCGCCGGCGATCACCGTCGCCCCTGCGGCGACCGTCACGTCGCGCGCCCGCAGCGTGAGGGACCCCCTGCCCGTGACCGTGCCCTCGACCGCGACCCGGCCACCGGCCTCGAGCATCAGGACGTCGGTGTTCTTCGCGAGGGCGACGTCGCCCAGGATCACCCGGCCGCTGCCGCCCGTGCTGCCGATCGAGAGGCCGAAGAAGCCGGTCGCCATGTCCGCCATGGCCTGCGTCACCACATAGCCGAACCGGGACGGATCGGCGACCGTGCCGACGCCGATCGAGGCGTCGGCTCCGGACGACCCGTCGACCATCGGCAGGAAATTGAGCCGGTCGCCCTTGAGGTTCCCGACCGCCGTGCGGAACCGCATGTCCCGGCCGCGGAAGCCCATGTCGCCGACCGCCTCGATCCGTGCGCCCGGCTCGATGTCGAGGAAGCCGCCGTCGCCGTGCTGGAACTGGAGTTCCAGGCCGGGATCGACGTCGGGCGCCTCCGACCGGAGCACGACGCCCGACCGGATCACCAGACGTGCGTTCGCGTTGCGCGGGGTGATGTTCACCGGGAAGGAGAAGGTCATCGATTCCGCGACGGTGACCGTGCCACCCGCCGCGCCGCTGGTGCCGCCGATGCTCAGCCGCGCCGATCCCTTGAAGCTCTCGATCTCCGGGTTCGTGACGACCAGCGTTCCCTCGACCGGGGCCGATTGCAGCAGGATGTCCCGGTCGTCGGTCAGGCTGCGGATGCGCGGGCCGTCCGACACGATCCAGCCGGGGGCGGCCGCGATGTCGAGGTCCAGCGTGCTGAAATGGACGCTGCCGTCGGTGCCGGCGTTCGCCGCCACCCGCGCCCCGGCCTCCACGACGATCCGGCGACCGACGAACTGGTTGTTCGCCCCCGCGGACCGGACGTAGACGAGCCCCGAGCCGAGCGTGACGACGTTCGTCGTGTTGAACTGCCCGACGAGGCCGAACCGCAGGTTGCCGGACCGGTCGCCCAACATCAGGTCGCCGTCGAGGCGGATGTCGTCGGCGTTGATCCCGATCCCCACCCCATTGGCGATGGTCCGCAACTCGTCCGCGTCGATCTGATACTGCCGTTCGCCGCTGCCCACGCCGATCGCGCGATCATTCTGGTCCTCCGGGTTGAAGCCGATGAACTCCACCCCCGACGCCCCGGCGATGCTGCCGACGGCACCGCCGAGATCGACCGCGGCCGACTGGATCCAGATCTGCCCGCCCGCGAGCGCGATGCGGCCGGTGGCGGTGGTCCGGATCGTCCCGTCGCCGGAGAAGGCGTTGAGGTAGAGGTCCGATGTCGAGCCCTGCAGCGTCACCATGCCCGTCACCGTCACGTCGTCGCCGATCACGTTGACGTCCGTGGCGGCCGTGAAGGTGCCGACGGTGACGAGCCCCGCCCGGGGGGAAAAGACGTCGCCCGGTCCGCCCGCCTGTTGCAGCAGGACGATGTTCGACCCGCCCAGCCCGAGGAAGCGCACGCCCGTGAACCAGGCGAGTTCCGCGGCGCCGAGGTAGAGGCCGTCGTCCTCGGTCCAGCCGCCGCCGCCGACGTGCATCGGTTTGCCGGAGACTTGCGGGCCGACGATCACCGCGGCGTTCCCGAGGAAGACCGGCGCACCGACGTCCATCGTCCCGGCGTGGAGATGGAGCCAGTTGCCGTTGGTCCTGACCGTCGCCGCGATCGTGAGGCTCGATCCGCCCAGTTCCAGCGGCCGGTTGACGGACAGCGCCTCGGCCACTGTCACGCTGCCGCCGGACTGGCCGGCCGCGGCCCCCACCGCGACCCGTTCGAACCGCGCCGTCGTACCGACGACGCCCAACTCGCGCAGGAGCGTGGGCGAGACGTACAGGGTGCCCGCGGCTTCCCCGCTGCCGACGACGATGGACGCGCCCGACGGCGCCTCCACCCGCGCCAGCCGGCCGGACAGCACGGCGTTCGCGTCGACCGAGAGCGAGAGCGTGCGGAACACCACCGTCCCGGTGCCGCCGGCGATCGCGGCCGTGCCGCCGACCGTGATCGCGGTGCCCTGGAACAGCAGCCCGTTGCCGACCCCGCCGAAGCTGGCGCTGAAGTTTGTGCCGAGCACGAGCGGCTTGGCCGCGTCACCGAAGATCTGCCAGCCGTCGACGAGAATTCCGGACTGCCCGCCGGTCAGGACGACGATGCTCGGCTGGACGGTCCCGTTCACGCTCACGTCCGCGAAGCCCGTGACCGCCGGCGCCATGAAGTCGCCGACCGCGACCGTCCGGGCAGCCGCCGTACCGATGCGCAGGATGCCGCCGGTGCCGGTGATCGTGGAACCGGCCTGGAGGGTGACGGTGGTGCCCGCCCCGTCGACCGTCACGTCGCCGCCCGACGATGCGATCGACGATCCGATCAGGACAAACCCGCCGGTCGCCGTCAACGAGAGGGCGCCCGTGCCCATCGTGACCGGCAAGTGCAGGGTGATGCCGCCCGGACCCCCGCCCGTCGCCGCCAGCGCCAGAGGATTTCCGCCGCTCATCGTCACGGGTGCGGTGATCGTCACACCCCGGCCGATGAGGGTCGTTCCCACGCCGAGGGTGTAGGCGCCGCCGTTGACGGTCGGCCCCCCGATGCTTGAGCCAGCGACGTTCACGAAGCTCGCCGACTCGACCCGGAAGAGGCCGGCGGCGTTCGCGACGTTCATCCCGCCGTTGAGGAAGATGGCCCCGTCGAAGGGATCGGAACCCGGGATGCCGCCGGTCGCCAGCGTCACGTTCCGCCCGCTGGCCAGACGGGCCTGCAGGGCCCCGCCCCAGGCGCGGATCATGCCGATGCGCCCGCCCGCGCCGTTCCCGGCCGCGCCGATCCGCAGGGACCCGAACCCCGAGAGCGCCGCGATGTCGGCGGAGTCGAACACCGCGTTCCCCTCCGGCACCGAGGTCGCGCCCACGTAGATGTCGGTCCCGTCGTCGAGCGCGCGCAGGAAGACCGCCGCCGACGTCGCCCCCGACGAGACGAGGAACTGCGCCCCCGCGGCGAAGGTCAGCGCGTCCGCCCGCAGCGTCAGGCCGCCGTTCCCGACCGACAGGATCGTGTCGTTCTGCGCGCTGATCGAGCGGCCCATCAGCACCGTGCGACCGGTGTCGTTCCCGGCCCGATTGAGGCGCAGCCCGCCGAGGAGCGTCAGCACGCTCCCGCCCCTCCCGTTGCCGATGACGAAATCGGTCCCGGCATCGAGGATGTACGTCCCGGTGACGCTCACGTTTCCGGTGCCCGCATCGTCGCCGATGCGGATCGTGCGGAAGCCGTCGAACTGGTTCAGTTCCGCCGCGTTCACGCCGAGCGTTCCGCCCGGGGAGGTGGCGAACCCGACCGCGATGCTCCGCGCGAGATCGTACGGCCGGATCCTGAGCCCGCCGCCCGTGCCCGTCGCCACGATCGAATTGTTCGTGGCGCCGAACAGGAACACGTTGTCCGCGATCAGCGTGACGTCGCCGTCCACGACGCTGATCCGGGACCCGTTCTGCATGTCGATGCCGTCCGACCCGGACGTCTGGAGCCAGATCGAGCGGGTGGAGGAGGCCGACAGTTCGCCGCCGTTCTCCAGCCGGATGAGGCCCTTCGACGAGACCCGGATCGACCGGTCGCCGGCGATCGTGCCGGCGATCGTGACCCCTTCCGTCCGCTCGACCGTGCCGAAATCCAGCCCGTCGAATCCGGTGAGCACGCCGCCCGCGACCGAGAACCAGGCGGGCGAGAGATAGAGGGCGTCCGACGGGCGCGTGTCGCCGATGCGGATCGTCCGGTCCGATCGGTTCGTACGGATGCGGAGGGTCGCGTCGGCATTGCCGTTGATGCGCAGCGTGCCGTTGTCGTCGCTGCCGGAGGGACGGCCGGCCGCGACGTAGCGGATCTCGTCCGCCGTCAGGATCACCCCGCCCGCACCGGCGGTCCGCCCGGCGGCGAGCACGAAGCCGGCGGGCAGGTATCCGATGTTGAGGCTGCTGAACGTCGGCGACGGGCCGAGCGCGATGATGCCCCGGGACGTGCCGCCGTATTCCGCCGCGGTGTCGCCCGTCGTGTCCCAGCCCGGCCCCGTCGCTTCGATTTCGATGCGCCCGCCGCCCGTGGTAGCGACGTAGACGCGCGAGCCCGAGCCCTGCGCGATCTGCCTCGCCTGGTTTCCCCGGCCGACGAGGTTGATCCTCCCCGCGTGCGCCAGGAACACGGTCGTCCCGGCGTCGTGGTCGATGCCGGTGGCCACCCCCGCCACGGTCCCGGAATAGCTGCCGATGACGGTGATCGTGCCGCCTCCGTCGGTGCGGACGACGCTGTCCTTGAAGCGGACGCCGGACTTGACGCCGTTGCCCGAACCCACGGACCCGTTGCCGGCGTAGTCGCCATAGATCCGGATGTTGCCGCCGCCGGCGTCGATCGTCGAATCGGCGATGTAGACGCCGGCGATGTCGCCCGACGTCTGGTAGGAGCGGGCGAACTGGTCTGACCCCGTGAGGCCGATGACGCCGCCGATGTCGACCGGTCCGCCGGCCGACAGGAGCCGCGCGTGGCGGATCTCGATCCGCCCCCCGTCGGCGCCGGAGGACCGCGAGACCAGGGTGATGGAGCCACCCACCGTCGTCAGGTCGACACGGTCCGCCGGCATGGCGCCGGTCCCGAACACCAGCACGTCACGACCCGCGACCAGACTGATCACGTCGCTGCCGACGGTCAGGTCCGCGGTGACCACGACGTCGTGCCCGGCGCGGAGGGAGATGGACCGGCCCGAGGTAAGGGCATCCTGAAGGTCGGTGGAACCGGTCCCGCTCGTCCTGCCGACGACGATCGCGGAGACGTTCGAGCCTGCGAGGAGGGTGGAGGATGTGGAGAGCCAGTCCGTGCGGATGACCAGCGACTGGCTCCATTCCGCGGCGGTCACGGACGACGTCGTCGCCTTGAGCAGGATGTCCCGGTCCGCCCGCGACGCATGGAACGTAAGCGTTCCGGTTCCGCGGGCGGTCAGCGCGAGGGCGCCCGAGCCCAGGTTCGCGATCTCGTCGGCGACGATGGTGACGTCGCCGGCCGCATTGTTCAGGCTGCCGTCCGAGGTGCGGCCGATGTTCAGGCCACTGGACTCCGCAGTGACCACGATGCGGCCGGGATCGGCCCCCAGACCCGACGCCATGACGGTGACGGCACCGCCACCGGTCGCCGCCACCCAGAGGCCCGCATCGCTGGCGACCTCGAAGGTCCACGCGCCGCTGACAGTTGCGAGGTCGCTGATGATGTCGACGCCCCCCGCCCCGCCGACGACGTTGACGTCGCCACCTTTGACCCTCAGGGCGCCACGCGCTCCTCCGCTCGACACACCCTCGTACCGGCCGCGCAGGGAGACCTTGCCCGTACCACCGGTCCGGACCTGGGTGTTGCCCTCCAGGTAGAGACCGAACGTCGGGTTCGAGCCGGTGTCGGTCGAACTGGCGTAACGGCCCTTGATGGTGATGTTGCCGCTCGTGCTTTGGATCGTCGCGTCGGAGAGGACGACGCCGCCACGCTCCCAGACATTGGACGGGCCGGAGCCACCGTTGATCCGGGTCGCGTAACCGGCGGTGTCGGTGCCCGAGCCGATCAGGATGGCGCCGTCGACCGTCTTGAGCGTCGCCGAAATGACTTCGACGTGGCTGTCGACCGCGCCGTTTCCGGTCGCGTCCGATCGAAGGGTGATGGTGCCGGCGCCCTTGGTCTGGACGACGGGCGACGCGGAATTGGGACCTCTCCCGTTCGCGACGACGATGCTGCCGTTCGAGGCGATCAGCAGCGAGCCGCCGTTCAGGTCGATGTCGTCGCGGACGTCGACGAAGTCACCCTTCAGATCGAGATCGAGGGCGCCGGCCGTCGCCTTGATCGCACCACCTTCCCGATTTGCGACGTCGCCGCCGGTCGATCCCTGGGCAATGTAGAGGCCACCGACGGCGTCGAGCGTCAGCCGCCGGCTGCCGGTTCCGGTCCAGGTGATGGGGGCGCGGACGTAGAGGTTCCCGCTGCCTCTCCCCGCCCCGGAGGTCTGGACCGTCACGTTCGCACTGTTCAGCGCCGCCGCGATGTCGCTGGCCCGCACCTTCGAGGACGAACTCGTGACGTCGTAGACGGTGCCGTTCGAGAACGCGTCCGTACTGCCGTTGTCGCTGTCGTAGGCGCTGTCGGACAGGATGTCCATGTCGCCCGGATCGAGCAGCCACGTGCCGGTCCGGGTGCCGTGGACGTCGACCCGTGCGCCGTGGACGTCCAGATGCGCCTTGCCCGACGTCTCCGCGAACCCGCCGTCGCCGCCCTCGCGCCCGCCCTGCGCGCTGATGGTCCCGTGCGCCCGGGTCGCGCCGTCCGCCCACACCACCACCTTGCCGCCGTCGCCGCGGCCCGTCGCGTCGGCCCGGATGACCGAATCGACGTCGAGGTAGGTCGCCGTCGCGTTGCGCACCGGCTTCTTCGCCGGTCGGATCTTCAGGTCCGCCAGCCGGTCATGGGTGGCGCCGCCGCCCAGATAGTCGCCGCCGACCAGAACCTCGCCGCCGCCCGCGACGCCCGAGGCGTCGATCGCCGCACCCTTGCGAAGGCCCGCGTATTCGCCGGTCACCACGACCGTGCCGCCCTTGGTCCCCGCCTCCAGGCCCCGCGCGTCGATCGTGCCCGACACCTCGACCGCCCCGGCGCCCTCGCCCAGCAGCTCGACCGTGCCGTCGGCCAGCTGGCGCACCGAGCGCGCCTGGATCACGCCCGGCATCCCGATTGCCCGGTCCACGATGCCCTTGGCCGCGTTCGCGGTCAGAAGCACCCGCCCGCCGTCGGCGAAGATCGCCCCGGAATTGGTCACCAGCTCCGCGACCGGCTTGCCGTCCCGGCCCACCGGCCGCTCCGTCACCGCGCCCGAGATCGCGAAGTTGATCAGCCGGTTGCCCTTCAGGTCGACCGTCGCCACCCGGCCCGACGCCAGCACCACCGAGCCGAGCCCGGCCACGATGGTCCCGCGGTTGGCCACGTGCGGCGCCACCAGCGCCGCGAGGCCGGCGTCGCGCACGCTGATCTCCGCGCCCGCATCCGTCTCCACCGTGCCGAGCGGGCCGGCGCCCGCCTCCAGCACCAGCCGCCGGACCCCGTCCGCCCCCGCGCCCTTCAGGAAATCGGCGGTGGAGACGTCGTGCGTGGTGGCCAGAAGGCCCGACACGTCCACCCGCGCGCCCGCGCCGAAATAGACGCCCGACGGGTTGACCAGCCACACCTGGCCCGTCGCCTGGATCCGCCCCAGGATGCGCGAGGGGTCGTCCCGGCCCGTCACCCGGTTGAGCGTGGCCGCGTCGGCCGAGGGCTGGACGAAGCGCACCGTGGCGTCGCGGCCGACGTTGAAGCGGTCCCACTCGATCGCCGCGCGGTCGACGGTCTGGGTGACGGTCATCGTCGCCCGCGCCGCGTCGGTCGCGATCGTCACCGGAACGGCGCCGGCCGGCGCCGCCGTCGTGCCCACCACCCGCCCGCCCGCAGGCAGCGCCATGGCCGCCGGTTCCGCCGCCCGCACCCCGCCGCCGGGCGAGACCAGCGCCGTCGTCGCGAGGAGGGCCGTCGCCAGAAGGGCGGCGGAGCGGGATCCGGCGGAACGATCGATGCGCATGGCGGTCGGCATCCAGAGGTGGAACCGCCGAAAGATTTACCACGCCTATCAGCACAAGTTAAACCTTTGCGCGCTTTTTTCCTTTTTTCCCCTATTGATTGCAGCGCCGGGGGGTCGCGGCTAGACGAAGCGGAGAGAGACCGTACCGAGGCCCTCGAACCGGGCCGTCGCCGCCGCCTCGGCCGGGGCCTGCACGAACCCGGCGCAGGTTCCCGTCGACACCACCTCCCCGACCCGCAGCCCTTCGGAGCGGCGCAGGTGGTTGGCGAGCCACGTGAGCGCGCCGACCGGCCCGCCGTCGACCGCCGCAGCACCCCCCTCGACCGGGGCCGTACCGTCGACCGTCATCCGCACCGTCACCGCGAGGGGGTCGCCCAGCGCGGCCGGCGCCGTCCCCTCGCCCAGCACGAGCCAGCCGTTCGCGCCGAGGTCGGCGATCACCGAGGGGACGCCGACCTCCAGCCACCGGTCCCAGCGCGGTTCGACGACCTCGATCGCCGGATGGAACGTGGCGATCGCGTCGGCCACCTCGGCGGTGCCGTAGGTCTCGGCCCGGGGCGGCAGGTCGCGGGCGAGGGTCACCGCGATCTCCGGCTCCAGCCCGCGGGTCCGCAGCGCCCGGCCCGGGAGCGCCGCGCCCGAGGCGAGGATGCGCGGCGCGAGGACGCGGCCGGCGAACGGCCCCCGCGCCCCCAGGATCGCCCGCGCCGCGGCGCTGGTGCAGCCGATCTTCCACCCGCCCACGGGGATGCCGAGGGAGGCCACGAGGCGGGCCTGCGCCCGGTACCCCTCGGCCGCCGTCCGCGGACGGAGGTCGTCGGGAAGCCGGGCGAGCGGCGCGCCGGAGACGAACGCCTCCTCCAGCCACGCCGCGGCCCAGGCCGTCCGCGACGGCCGCTTCGTCGACGGTTCGGCGGCCATCCGCGACGGCCTCATCGGTAGAGTTGGTCCGGCAGCCAGAGCGCGATGCCCGGGAAGGCGTAGACCAGCACCATGACGGCCAGGACGATGTAGATGTGCGGCATGACCCCGGCGAAGATCTGCTCCAGCGTCACGCTCTTGGGTGCCACGCCCTTCAGGTAGAAGGCGGACATGGCGACCGGCGGCGACAGGAACGACGTCTGCAGGTTCAGCGCGATCAGGATGCCGAAGAAGATCGGGCTGATGCCGAAGTCGTCGAGCAGCGGCAGGAAGATCGGCACGAAGATGATGATGATCTCCGTCCATTCCAGCGGCCAGCCGAGCACGAAGATGATCGCCTGCGCCAGGATCATGAACATCGTCGGCGACAGGTTCAGCGACAGGATCCACTGCTCCACGAGCGACTGTCCGCCGAGGAAGCCGAACACGGCGGAGAAGATGTTCGACCCCACGAACAGCCAGCAGACCATGGCCGTGGTCCGCGCGGTGAGGAACACGCTCTCCTTCAGCTTGCCGAAGGTGAGCGACCGGTAGGCCGCCGCGAGGATCAGCGCGCCGAGCGAGCCCAGCGCCGCGGCCTCCGACGGCAGCGCCAGACCCATCAGGATGGCGCCCAGCACCATCGTGATCAGGACGGCGAGCGGGAAGAAGGAGACGACCAGCTCGTAGACGACCTTGGCGACGGGGACGTTCCGCTCCTCCAGCGGCAGGCGCGGGGCCTGCTCGGGCTTCAGCCAGGCGCGGACGATGGCGTAGGCGATGTAGGCGCCCGCCAGCAGCAGCCCCGGGATGAAGGCCGCCGCATAGAGCCGGACCACCGACACGCCGGCCGTGGCGCCGTAGAGGATCAGCATGATGGAGGGCGGAATCAGGATGCCGAGGCAGCCGCCCGCGCAGATGACGCCGGCGGAGAACCGCGGGTCGTAGCCGGCCTTGAGCATCGCCGGGAAGGCGAGCAGGCCCATCAGCGTGACCACCGCGCCGACGATGCCGGTCGCGGTCGCGAACAGGGTGCAGGTGACGAGCGTCGCCACCGCCAGCGCCCCGGGCAGGGCGCCCGAGGCGAGCTGGAGACTTCGGAACAGGCGGTCGAGGATGTTCGCCCGTTCGATGATGTAGCCCATGAAGACGAACAGCGGGATCGATATCAGCACGTCGTTCGTCATCGTGCCGTAGGTTCGCTGGACCAGGAGGTCGAAGACGACGGGCCCCATGCCGAGGTAGCCGAAGCCGAGGCCGATCGCCATCAAGGTGAAGGCGATCGGGAAGCCCAGCATGATGAAGAAGAGGAACAGCACCAGCATCAGGATGCCGAGTTGCGGATCGCTCATCGTGCGGCCTCCAGCCTGGCGGCCGCTTCGGCCTGTTCGAGGATCAGGCGCTCGGTCTCCTCCACGTCCGACAGCCGGTCGGGCCAGCGCCCGGAGCGGATGGCGATGACGCAGCGGATCACCTCGGCGATCCCCTGGATCAGCAGCAGGAAGCCCGCGATCGGGATCAGGGCCTTGAAGGGCCAGATCAGCGGGCCATTGGGGCTGAACATCGAGCGTTCGTTGATCAGCCAGCTCAACCGGGCGAAGAACCAGCCGTAGTACATGAAGGCGAAGATCGCCGGGAGGAAGAACACGAAGTAGAGGACGAGGTCGAACCACGCCTGCATCTTCGGGGAGAAGTTCCGGTAGAGGAAATCGCCGCGGACGTGGCCGTTGCGCGCCAGCGTGTAGGCGCCGGCCATCATGAACAGCGTGCCGTAGGCCATGTAGCTGGCGTCGAAGCCCCAGCCGGTCGGCGCGCTGAACACGTAGCGCATGAAGACTTCGTAGGTGACCTGGAAGGTCAGGACGAGGA
>Ga0315907_10007805_pt1 | contig 11089 bp, 18 predicted proteins | sample LakEriMetagenome_3_FD_203525 | JGI IMG/M metagenome (GOLD analysis project Ga0315907, IMG submission 203525) | Freshwater fungal communities from buoy surface, Lake Erie, Ohio, United States - Buoy 12 MA123 | ecosystem: Environmental > Aquatic > Freshwater > Lake > Lake biofilm | place: USA...
ATTGGAGCACCAGGATAGATACGGAGGTTATTAAGCCTTATCACATCACCTGTACAGATGAAATTCAGCTATATTGCTACGAGGTTAAGTCAGTTGGGCAGGACTACTATCCACTACCTACCTATACATCGGCACTTAATTTTGCGTTTCTCTCGGGCGAACTGTCGTACTTTGCAAAAAGTAACATTCAAAATAGTGTGTTCCCATCCTTTGCTATGATGTTCCCTAAAAGACCACAGTCTGAGGAGGAAAAACACATGATCAAGGAAACTATTGACCGCCTCAAGGGGGCAGCCAATGCAGGAAAAGCTGTGGCATTCTTTGCTAACTCAGCGGACCAACTTCCAAAGATTGAAAGCCTACCTACTAATGGCAATGATAAGCTATTCCATGAGGCATCTGCATTGAATACTGAGCAGATTTGTTTTAGTCACACCATTGACCCTATCTTGATGGGTATTCGTACCACAGGAGCACTAGGCAATGGGTCCGATATCAAACAGGCTTATGTGATATTTGAAAAGAATGTAGTAATGGAGCTACGTCAACAGGTCACAACTATCTTCCAAGAGCTCTTGACTATTGCCCGCATCCCTGCGGAGTTTACAATCAATAACTTTCAGATCATTGGTGACACTATTGTTGAGGTAGATGAAGATACTGCAAAGGTAAAAGATGCATTGAATAGCTTGAGTGATGCACTACTTGGTAAAGTACTTGAGAAAATGACTACCAATGAAATTAGAGCTCTTGCTTCATTGCCTCCAATTGATGAACCTACTAACACTGCTCAGTAATGTTATACTTCATAACCGAAACCTACCTAAAAACTAATACCCCCATCACAGCCAATGTGGATGTGACGGATGTTACCCCATACATTGCTACACAATCGGCATTAAGGATACAGCCTATCCTGGGCACTACGTTCTACAATCACATGTTGACAGCTTACAACAATCAAACTCTTACACCGGATGAAATAGATCTAGTTGAGTTCATTCAGCCGGTCATTGCATGGAGAAGTGCAGAGGATGCAGTATTTGGGTTGACCTATCAGCTAAAAAACAAAGGACTGCAAACTCAAAACGGAGATTATTCTGCAAGCGTATCTCGTAGTGAGGTGGCATTTGGCATGGAGCACTATGCACAAAAGGCTAGTTTCTTTGAAAAGCGTCTAATCAGATGGCTATTAGCTAACCGCAACCTGTTCCCTATCTTTATCAGTACCACTAACATGGACACTGACCTTAGACCAATGTTTAACCATTGCTCTTGCATCAATCAATATCAAACTACCTGTACAGGTATGTGTGGCAACTTCCTTGAGAACGGATACAATAACAGCATCCTTATCTTATAATGAAGACACAGCTCTCTATACTACTTGCTACCATGCAGGCCAATTGGTTTAAGTTGTTAGCTGTTATCTCTACATTTCTAATGCCAATCTCAGGGCTATTGTTCCTAGTTGGGTTTGTGATTGTATTGGATACCATTACAGGAGTATGGAAGAGCATTAAGCACAAGGTGCCAATCACAAGCAGGGGGTTGAGTGCAATCATTAGCAAGATGTTGCTGTATGAGGTAACTGTTATTTTGTTCTACATGATTGATAAATTCATATTAAATAACATTATCCTACAGTTTTTCTCAGTGGAGCTCATGCTCACTAAGATACTTGCACTTATCCTGGTATCAATTGAGGTGATGAGCATAAACGAGAACTACAAAGCAGTGAAAGGCCTTGACCTATGGCAGGCAATGAAAAACCTATTTGCAAGGGCTAAGGATATTAAAAAAGAGGTAGATGAAATTAGACACGACCAAGATATTTCAGGAACGCCTATCTAAGGGGCAATACTTTGAGGAAGAGTCTCCTAAGAAACAAATCTATTTACATCACACAGCAGGCAACGGGAACCCCGTAGCTGTATCTAGGTGGTGGAATAGCAACGGAGATAGGATTGCAACCGCATTTGTAGTGGGTGAGAAAGGATCTATTGTTCAGTGCTTCAGCTCAAAGCATTGGGCCTACCATCTAGGCATAGATAGTCAGGACTTTGCAGTACATGGCCTCAAGTATCTTAACCTAAACAAGCTATCTGTTGGCATTGAAATTTGCAATTGGGGCCCATTAAAGCTCAAGGATGGCAAGTATTACAACTATGTCAAGGGAGTAGTGGACCCATCAATGGTCACTATCTTAGATAAGCCATACAAGGGTCATGTGCTATGGTACAAATATACGGATGAGCAGATTGAAAGCACTCGCCAATTGGTGGAGTACCTGTGCGAGACCTATGACATTCCTAAGACTTACCGGTCAGAGATATTTGCAATAGACAAAGAGGCATTCAAAGGTACTGCAGGGATCTACACACATAACAGTGTACGCAAAGATAAGAGTGATATTTACCCATGCCCTAGAATGATAGCAATGCTACAAAACCTATAGTACATGAGACTTTCAATAATTATTTTGTCGCTAGTATCTACTATATTTGCGACATCCTGCTCAGCTCCTAAGCGTGCTCAATGGCACTACAAGAAAGCACTCAAGAATGGATTGCAAGTGGTCCAGGATAGTGACACCATCCGCATCACTACCATTGACTCATTCCCAATAGTACAGAATGATACTATCTTTTGGGAAAAGTTTATTGCGTATCGCGATACGGTAATAAAGTTCAATAACATCTATGTACCTAAGACTAGATGGCAAACAAGGATTGAGTACAGGTACAAAACAAAGGTAGAAAAGATACGAGGCAAAACTATCTACAAAACTGCCAAGGCAGAACAGGTAGTCAAGTACAGAACACTATGGTGGCCGTTTTGGCTAGGGCTTGCCATCCCTTATATTCTTAGATTAGCATGGGGTGCTGTACTCAGTAAACTGAACAGATGAGAAAAAGACTATTTTATGACATTGAGACCTCTTTCAATGTCGGAGTGTTCTGGAGAACAGGATACAACCTAACCATCAACCCAGGTGATATCATTCATGAACGGGCAATCATCTGCATCTGCTACAAATGGGAGGGTGAGGAGGAGATACACAGCCTAACATGGTCCAAAAGTCAGAGTGATAAGAAAATGATTGAGCAGTTTGTCAAGGTACTGCATGAAGCTGATGAGATTGTAGCTCATAATGGGGATAGGTTTGACCTTAAATGGATACGCACAAGGGCTTTATTTCATGGCATTGGTGTTATGCCATCCCCAAAGACCATAGATACGCTTAAATGGGCTAAAAGGTACTTCAATTTTAACTCAAATAAACTAGACTACATTGCTAAGCTCCTCAAGGTAGGTGCTAAGATGGAGACAGGAGGCCTTGACCTGTGGAAAGACATCGTATTCCGCAAGGATCAGGATGCATTAGATAAGATGGTTGACTATTGCAAGATGGATGTGCAGGTCCTTGAGGCAGTATTCGAGAAACTTAACAGCTATGCCTTAGTTAACCACAACTATGCTGTGCAACATGGCGGTGATAAGTACGAATGTGCTGAATGTGGTGGTACTAACTACCGGTACAATAAGAAAGTGGTCACAGCTGCAGGAACTGTACACCATTGGATAGTATGTAGAGACTGTAAAAAGCACAACAAAATAAATCACCTGGTATTCACTAAGTACCAGGAGTATCTTTACACCCGAAAGAAAAATATCTCTTAAGGTTATCCCCTTATAGCACCCATAACTGCAGTAGTTTATCCCTTTTATTACCCATTATAATGTGATTGTCACGTTATTCCTTTAATTTTATGTGATTTTCACCACAATTATCCCCTTATAATGTGGGTTCCTTATCTTAAATTTGTGGAAAATTAAATTTTTTTGTGCAAAATGTATTGCAGATATGAAACTTTTTATATCTTTGTCAGGTATTAACACTTAAAAATTTAGTTATGACAGACACAATTAAACAGTATGCCGAGGAATTATGGGCAAATTATGTAGAGATGAGAGATGCATTCGGTGCAACTGATTCAGCTACTCAAAATGCATTCAGAGAATGGATGGTAATGGATGAATTATTAACCCGCTTAAACTTAAATGATGAAAAATAAACTACTTGATGACATTTTCTCTGCCCTATTTGTGGCAGCACTTCCAATTATTATTTATCAACTTTTAATTTTTATGATATGCAAGTAACAATAGAAAACTTTAGAGCATACTTTGACTTCAAAGATGTGCATGGTAGCTGTGAGTTTGAAATCACTAACATTACTGAGGTGGACTTTGATGTAGAAATGAGTGACTTCATGGCAACCGAAGTAGTAGGAGAGGTGGAGCTTGACTATATCCTCACAGATGTAGAACTTAATCAGCTAGGACAAGAGATTATTTGGTGTATCCAAGAGACGACACTTATTGAAGATATGCAACATCCTGAAGATGACTTTGATGAAGATGCGTGGAGGTATGATGTTTAGAGATATTTCAGAGATGGCTAGATGGTGGTCCAATCAGTCATTTGCAGGAGACAAGGGAGGCTCCTTTAATACCTCCCTATATTTAGAATACTTAAAATGTAAGAACTCATGTATAGATTATTGTACTACTACGAACAAAGGCTCTCAGAGAGCTACGAATTCCCAACCAAAGCACTCTGCTATTGGCAACTCAACCAATTCAGGACAGCAGGTACTCACGTTTACGGACACTTTGTAATTGAGAAGATATGAGACAGGATAAGATACTAGAAATACTTTACCCATACATCCCTGCCAAGGTGTTAGGTGACTATCTCGGGTTGACAGTTACCCAGGTATACAACAGAACGTACAAAAGAGGGATAAAGAAAGACCCAAAGGTTAGGAAAGCTATTAACAGAGCTAAGGTATTGGAGGCAGGATATGCCACAAGGTTTGAGAAAGGCCGTAAACCATGGAACGAGGGCAAAAAGTGTCCTAATTTACTGCTAACCAATGCGGCCAAGACCATGTTCAAGCCAGGTAGAAAGCCTCACAACACCAAAGAGGACAATGCCATGAGCATACGCAAAGATACTAGCGGTAGATTGTACTACTACAGCAAGCTAGCAGATAGCAAATGGGTGCTAACTCATAGATGGATGTGGGAACAGGCCAATGGACCCATCCCTGCAAAGCACATTGTACGGTTTATTGATGGTAACACCATGAACTTAGATCTATCTAACCTTGAGTGCATTCCAATGGCTGAGAATGCTAACCGTAACACACTACACAGGTTCCCTGATGACCTGAAAAAAGTAATCAGACTTAAAGCTAAATTAAACAAACACATAAAAAACAAACAAAATGGCTAGAAATGGAATGAATGATCTACGTGATCACCTCTTTGCAGCACTCGAGAGATTAAATGATGATGAGCTAACACCTGAACAACTTGCTACTGAGGTAGAAAAGGCACAGGCAATATCTAACCTATCCAACTCTGTGATTAACAGTGCTAAGGCTGAGGTTGACTTTATGAAAGCAACCGGCATGATTGCCACTACAAGCAACCTGTTCAAAGGAGTTAATGACCCTAAGAGATTGGAAGCATGAACCAACACAAAATATACAGGGTGCTAAGGCTCCTGCAATTGCTACAGGAAAAGCCCAGGACAGTGATGGGGATGGCTAGGTACCTTGGAACAAGTGAACGCACAGCATACAGATACCTACAGCTGTTTATGAAGCTAGACCTGCAAGTAAAGAGAGATAAGTTTAATAAATACTTTATAGAGAAAACATGAGAGGAGAAATAGATGAGACAGTATTCAAGCTCACACAGCTACAGAATGAGGACCTGGTGAATATCATCCTGGACTACCAACTGAACACCCCGAGCAGGATAGAAACATCTGCCTACAAGAGGTACTACCTGTACAACTATATGTACAACTACCGGCACATGACATACAGCATGATCGGTAAATTTTTCAACCGAGACCACAGCTCTGTTATTCATGGAATGAAAGAGCATCAGTATTGGTATAGCAAAAAAGATGAGAGGTACATGAAATATATTCACCCATTGCCTGAGCTAATTAAGCAAAAGCGTGACGATATAAACATCTTTGATGTCAGTGTTATGCCGATGTGTGACGAAGAGGCAAGGGTCACAATCACAGGTAATATCCCTCCAAAGTTATTAACAAAGTTCCAAGACAAGATGACTACATCCGAGATTGTATCTATCTTTGAGGACCATAATTTTTTAAGGGTTAATATGGGGGAGGGGGTCTAGGCTCCCTCTTTTTTGTGACAGTGGGACGATGTGACGGTTCTCTTATATAGGGTCCTTAAAAAATAGAGCACTAAAAAAGTTTGCGTTTTGGAAAATTTATCGTCTTATCGTCACGCTTTAGCTGAAAACCAATACCACATTAGTTTATAGCCGTGACGATAAAATAAAAACATCGTCACAAATTGTCTTTTATCGTCTTTTATTTATATTTGCAACCTATGTTCAACCCTAAAATATCAGTCTTCAGGAGCTTGTTTAACTCCAAAGAGACACCTTTCACACTTGAGGCAATAGAAGTGTACAACAGAATAAAGCAAGGAAACCCCGAGCTGATTAGTAAGATTAAGAAACTCCGAGCAGGTGACACTGACAGCAAGATGCAACTCAAGGCCATCATGTTCAATGGTATATTCTCTGAACGCAAAGATGATGGGCTGATAAAGCACTCAGGTCTTTGTGTCCTGGACTTTGACAAGTACCCTGATGCTAAGACCATGGCAGCAGAACGCAAGAGGTTAATGGATTGCCCGTATGTGTACATCATGTTCACTTCTCCATCAGGTAATGGACTTAAGGTAGTTATCCGTACACCTGAGTCTGACAAGTTTGAACACAAGAGGAGGTTTGAAGCATACAAAGAGTACATTCAAAGTGATTATTTTGATGTAGCCAACAGCAATGTGTCAAGGGTATGCTTTGAGTCATACGATCCGGATGCATACCTCAATGAGTTTTGCGAGGTGTTCCCAGGTATCACCGATGATAAAGGCTACCACAAGTCTGAGAAGATTGCAGTACTCCCCATTGCTAATGAGGACCGTATCATTGAGTTAATTTTGAAGTTTAACCATGGTAAGTTTGAAGAGGGCAGAAACAATTGGACCTTTAAGGTGGCCTGTACCATGTGTGAGTATGGGGTGGATAAGTATGCTGCTAAAAACTACCTGCTCCAATATGCACAGGAGGACTTTACAGCTAATGAAATCAATTACACCGTAGAGAATGCATACAAGAGTAGCAATTTTAACACTAAATACTTTGAAGATACCTACACCGTTAACAAGGTAAAGGTCAAACTTAAGGAGGGGGTCAAGGATGAAGACATCCAAAAGCAGTTAGGTGTTAGTGGTAGTATCATTGAGTCAGTAAAAGAGGAGGTTCAGAATAGTGATGATGTGTTTTGGCAAGCAGATGGTAAGAAAATTACTATCGTGCCGCATGACTATGCTATCTTTCTGCACAAGCATGGCTTTGCTAAGTACTATCCTGAACGGAGTAACAAGCCTACCTATGTGTACATTGAAGAGAACAAGGTATCTGAGAGCTCAGTGGAGCTGATAAAGGACTTTGTACTCAAGTACTGCCTTGCTAAGGGTGAGCTTGACGTGTACAATCACTGTGCTAAGAGTGCTCAGCTCTTCACTGAGTCACACCTGAACATGCTTGAGTCCATTGAGATGCGAATACTACAGGACAGCAGGTATGTTAGTTATATTCCATTCAACAATGGGGTGGTCCAGGTAACCAAGGACAAGGTAGAGCTACTGAGCTACATTGATATTGATGGGTACATTTGGAAAGAACAAATCATTAAAAGAAACTTTACACGACTGCCATCTCATGATAACAATTTTCAGGATTTTGTACACAAGGTATCTGCCCAGGATAGTGAACGGATTAAGGCAATGGAGTCAACCCTTGGGTACCTCATCCACACGTTCAAAGATAAGACTGACCAAAAGGCAATTATCTTTAATGACCAAGAGATTGATGATAACCCTAACGGAGGCAGTGGTAAGAGCTTGATGTTGACAGCCATCGGGAATATCCGCAAGATTATAAAGATAGATGGCAAGGCATACAACCCATCTAAGAATGACTTTGTGTATCAGAGGGTCAACATGGACACTCAGGTGCTAGCATTTGATGATGTTAAAAAGCACTTTGACTTTGAGCAGTTGTTCTCACTAATCACTGAGGGGATACCGGTTAACAGAAAGAATAAGGATGAGATATACATCCCATTTGAGCGGAGCCCTAAGATTGTTATCACTACCAACTATGTGATTAGTGGAGCAGGAACATCCCATGACCGCAGGAGGCATGAGATAGAGTTCTTTCAGTACTTCAATAGTCAACGCAATCCCCAGGATGAATACGGCAAGCTACTATTTGATGAATGGTCAAAGGATGAATGGGCTCATTTTGATAACTACATGCTGAGTAACCTGCAAATGTACCTGCAGAATGGATTGGTTAGGAGTATCTCCATCAATGCGGATGCAAAGAGGTTCATCCAAAACACATGCAAGGAGTTCTATGACTTTGTGATGGATGGGAATATAGCAATAGATGTAAGACACTACAACAAGTCCTGTACTGAGTCATTCCAATCAGATACCAATGGCTTCAAGGACCTAGACAGCAGGAAGTTTATAAAATGGGTGCAAGTGTATGCACTTTACAAGGGATACAAGTACACCAAAAACAAGGACCACCATGGCAGATACTTTGAATTAACGAAAGATGAGTGAGTTAAAAATACAGTATGCTTACAAAGATGGTAAGCTATACAACGTGAATGATCCTGAAATTAAAACAGGAGATAAATGCTATTGGGTAGATGGTGGTAAAGAATATGAAGTATACCCTGCCAAAGGTGAAAAACAACGGGCTCACTTTCGATGTATGCCAGGTGTAGTCATTGATGCCAATAGGTCCTTTCATAAAGATTGCCAATACTATCTGCAAGAAACTAAATGTTTTGAGTTAGATAGTGAAATTATTGAAGCATCTGAGGTATTACTTGAGCATGAAGCTGCCTATAGAATAAAGCAAGAGATACCTAACTACTCCATGATACCTGATTGTTTGTTTTTGGATGATGAGGGTAACATCTTGTGTATTATTGAGGTATGGTACACACATAAAAAAAGCCAAGAGGATATAGCAAAAATTCAACAATATAAAATTTTAACATTTGAAGCAAAGTATGAAACCGATTTTCAAAAACCAACAAACATTGCAGGACTATATCTTGGAACACAATCCAGAATTAAAAGAGCTACGGAGCATATACAAGCTCAACACGATGCTATTGAAAGAATTAGAACAGAGCTTAGAGAAAAAGACAAACGAATACAACAAGCTAGAGAATTTCAACCAAAGTTCTTTGGAATGGTTAAAGCACAAATCATCAAATATATGAATGAAAAAAATAACCTATAAGATGAAAAAAGAATATAAATTGTTAATGCATGAGTTAAAATTACAACGCTATGCAGAGACCCATCCCAATTACCCACCTGACTATATCCCCAAAACTATGTACAAAGACTCAACGGCCAACGGCCTAACCAAAGCAATCTGTGATTATATTAACTACCATGGCTACCAAGCGGAACGCATCAACACCATGGGAACAGCAAGAGAAAAAAAGACTACAGCCGGTAAGGTGATAGGAGTAACATGGACCAAAGGAACCAGCACTGCAGGTAGTGCTGATATATCTGCTACCATTAAGGGCCGTTCAGTTAAGATAGAGGTCAAGATTGGTAAGGATAGGCAGTCTGATGCACAGAAGAGATACCAGGAGAACATTGAGAGAGCAGGAGGTACCTATATAATAGCTAAGGATTTTGATAGTTTTGTTGAGTGGTATAATCAATTCATACAGTCATGCAACTAGATACTGACATACTAGATAGAATGATGGATGAATTATCATTCACCCCTGAACAGCTCAAAGAATTAGGAATGAAGTTTTGGATAAGTAGAGATTATGAGTTTATCCTGGATGATTATGAGGGTTTTGATGTAATTAAAACAAATCTACTCACAGGTGATACAATATATTTTTGCACTGAGTGTAAATTTTTATTACAATTTTTATGAGTGAATTAATTTATTTGTATATTTGTTAAAATTAAACCCTTAAAAAATGGCAACAGTTAGAAAGACCCCTCAAGCTGACGAGGCTAAAACAGCACTAAACATCTATCAAAAACTGCATTTAGCTAAGCAGTCAATGGGTAAGGTCATTAAGAATGCAACCAATCCCCATCTAAAGCGAAACTATGCAGATATTAACAGCATCATTGATACGGTGGAGCCTATTCTACTTGATCATGGCCTGCTATTGATTCAGCCTGTAAAGGATGATAAGGTGTACACTATAGTGGTTGATGTTGAGAATGGTGATAGATTTGATTCATTCATGACTTTACCTCCCATCACTGATGCACAGAAGCTAGGTGGTGCCATTACTTACTTCCGTAGATATACGCTAGTATCTTTGCTATCCCTGCAGGCAGTAGATGATGATGGTCATGAGGCAAGCAGAGCACCCAAGGCAAAGCCAACACTAGACGCTGACAAGTTCGGTAAAGCATTAAAAGCTATTGCAGAGGGTAGATACTCCATTGATGAGTTGAAAGCCACTTACAACCTATCTAAAGAGCAGGAGGGGCAGCTATGACACCAAAAGATAAAGCACAGCAGTTATTCATGAGAAATTTTGAAATAACAGTAGATGATTATTGCGCTCAACAATGTGCATTGATTGCAGTTGATGAGATTTTGAATTTAGGTCTCCACGATGTTGGTGATTACAGAAACGACCAATCTACATCAGATGACTTTTCAACGGTTACATGGTACATTAATTATTGGGAAGAAGTTAAACACGAAATACAACAGCTATGAAATTCAGAGCATCACAACTAGGTAAGCTAATGACCTCCTCCAGGACTAAGGGGGAGGCATTAGGGCAAACAGCTAAGAGCTACATCATTCAAAAAGCTAAAGAGGACTTTTTTGAGTACAAAACGGAGCTCACTAACAAGTATCTCATGAAAGG
>Ga0315907_10007807_pt1 | contig 11088 bp, 14 predicted proteins | sample LakEriMetagenome_3_FD_203525 | JGI IMG/M metagenome (GOLD analysis project Ga0315907, IMG submission 203525) | Freshwater fungal communities from buoy surface, Lake Erie, Ohio, United States - Buoy 12 MA123 | ecosystem: Environmental > Aquatic > Freshwater > Lake > Lake biofilm | place: USA...
ATTCAGTGTCTTTGCCTGCAGTGATCTCGTTTATCTATGTTGGTTTGATTTCTATGTACATTGGTTTTTTCTTTTGGTACAAGGGAATCGCAATTGGAGGGATTGCTAGGGTTGGTCAAGTTCAACTGCTTCAACCATTTTTGACATTGATTGGAGCGTATTTCTTATTGAGCGAAGAAATTACTGCAATGAATATTGGTTTTGCTTTCTGTGTGCTCGCCATTGTTGTTTTGGGTAAAAGAACTAAAGCGAAATAGAAGCCTCAAAACTTTTGAATAAAGTTTGGGGTCTTGAAGGATGTAGTCCATTTTTACCCGCTGCGTAAAAACCGCAGCTCAAAGCTAATACCCACAGCTGCAACCGTGCGCATCAAGCTACCACTGTCGTTTAAAACGACAAATGCTGCAGAGTGGGTATTTTTGCAATGCCTGTCAGACTGTGGTGCGTGGTTTTACGGGCTGCTGATTTTTCAGTCGTAACCCTGCGGTTTTGACTCGATTTAGGGGTTTTGGCAGTGCTGGCGCTGGTTCACTTGCAGCTTTAGGCCTTGCGGGATCTGCGTTGGGCTCTGCAGCAATCGCAGCGGCGGGTGTTGAGCTTGGCTGGACAGGTGGTGTAGTTTGAGAAGGCGGCTTGTTCATTGCCTGTTTGGCTGTCGGGACAGCTGTGGCTTGAGGGACGGTTTTGGGTGGAATAAATTTGGGCAATCTTGCCCCACCCTTGCTGCCTCCCTTGAGCTTTGGTCTTTTCTTCTTGGTGGCCTGACTAGCTTGCTGCCTTTGTTGGTCTCGAACCTGTTGCTCAATTGACTGCCACACACTGGTGTTGATCAATTTCCAAAGTGCCAGTTGATCGGCTGGGTTAACAATTTCAAATATACGCACGACTACTCCTTTTCATTTATTTAGTCGCAGTCGTGCATTTCTTTGGTTATTTACGAAAGCCTTCACGTAGTTTGGTACTGGCAGTTTCAATCTGTGCGTCCAACTCTCCAGCGTCCACTGCATTGCGAATTGTTGTGAGTGCAAGTGCAACCTCTTCCAAGTTGGCGCACTCAACGGCATTGGATTTGGGTGAAAAGGCAATAAGTTTTGTGCCATAACGTACAGACAGTGCAAGTTTGCCGTTCTCCTGTTTCCACCACCAAGCCCGAACTGCTGTTTCAATCTCCACGCTGGTTCGGCTACCGTCATCTCCGTTGACGGTTCGAAAGCGTCGCTGCGCATAGTGCTCGCCACGTGCTGTGGCCTTTGCCAACTCAATTTGCTGATCGATTTTGTTGCAGAGTTTTGTGCGGCGTAGATATGCAGGTGAACGAGCATCTGCCTTCTTTGCGTTGATAAGTTTGAGTGCTGCTATTGATGCCATTTTGTTGCTCCTTTGTTAAATGACACTGCTAGTTTGTTTTCACCTTCGGCGATCGAGCAACCTCTTTTGGCGATGCCCATTCAATCTGTCCAAATTCACCTAATTTCTACTCAGATTTGTATGGTCTTTCTTTAGCGAAGACTAAATAAATGTATGAAAAATAACAAGAAAGCAAAAGATATATTGACGCATAGACAATTTGAAATTAACAAACGCAGCGACGAGGACGAAATCAAATCAAACGATTGGCTACTAGCGAATGGATTTAGCGTGGACTCTTGCTTTTCAACTGATTTTAAACTTATTCAGGCACAGAAACAGGCGCACACACTACTCAAATACCACATTGAACTACTAACACTAGAGCAGGAAACAACATTAAGAAATTTCCAACATTTGATGACCCACAAAAACACACGCAAAAAACTTCAACCAAAAGCAGCAATTCCAGTTCTCAACATCAGCAGCAAAATTAATAGACAACTTTTCAAGCAGCATAGAAAACTAACTAAGGTATAAACAGGCAAAATATGGCAGATACTCCACTGCCCTAACAATGGGAACAAACGCGGGTTGTAATATGACGGCTAATGACCCCGCACTCGCAGCAGGTTGGTATGAAGGCCTGCTGCACTGAGTGTGCCGCAGAGTTGCTGCAATGCAAGCCAATGCAGAAGCAGTTTGCAAGTTTTAATACATACGTCTTGCGTCAAACTCTTTCATACTCGTCCTGCGATGGGCTTTGCACTGACCAGTACGACACGGCGGCTTCTTGTTCATCTCTTCGATGACATAGCCGTCGTTTGCTCCAAACTTTCTCCGACCAGTCATAAATCAAAGAGAAGAAAGAAAACTGTGTGAGCTGAAAGCGAAACACAGCGGACTGCTAGTCCGCATTCAAGTAGCCCACAAATACACGCAACTACTTCGGTGTCGTTTCAAACGACAAACCACATAGGGCTATGGGTAGGGGGTATAGGTACAAAATCACCACCTCGAAAGCATAAGTACTCCACCTAAAGAAACTGCGCAGCATATTTTTTTTGGCACAGCACCCATTTCGGACAAGCGCAGCAGCCGTTCAAATCCCACCTACAGCAGCTGATTTACCCCACGCAACTAGCTACATAGCTGGGTCAATTGATCTCAGCTTGTAGGGCTTGCTAGGCGGTCGTGTTCAAAAAGCCACGAATGCAGTGACTCATTGAGCTAAATACACGACTAAAGACTTCATACAAAGTCTTTAGCGGCCGAGCTAAGTTGTTGAATTTCAATAGATCACCAATGACCCGATACATTGGCGGGATTCGATTGCTCAAATCCCACTTAAGAAAGCACACTTTTTACACATAAATTATTTGGAGAATACAAATGGCAGCAGCTAAATCACTGACCCCAGCGGAAATACAAAACGCACTTGCATTTATTGCAAGTGGCGCAAATCCTGAACGCAATAGATGTCTTTTTTTGATGAGCGTGATGGCGGGCTTGCGAGTATCAGAGCTTGCAGGTTTGACCATAGGCGATGTGCGCAATGTCAACGGAACTGTCAAAGCGGAGGTCTACCTAGCTGCTAGTAGAGTTAAACACGCACACGCTCGAACCGTTTACATCAACACAAGGCTACAGCAGGAATTGGCCGATTACATTGCCACAAGAAAATGGTTTGAAGAGCAGCAGCCACTTTTCAGCATTCACCACAGCCCACGCAAAGCTTTCTCTGCCAACACATTGACGCAGCATTTCTTCTGGCTGTACAAGCGGGCGGGCATAAACGCCAGTAGCCACAGCGGCAGAAAGACATTCTTAACCAGCTTGGCTAGTCAGGGCATTTCAGTTTTTGTACTTGCAAGCCTGGCTGGGCATAGGTCTATTGCGACGACTCAAAAATACGTTACGGTCAACGACGATATGAAACGCAAAGCTGTTGAGTTGGTCTGATAACTTAACTAGGCAATGTTCTCAACCACTTGACCTGTGTAGCGGCGAATGAATTGGTACTTGTTGGAAACGGCCAAGTGCATCCAAGTGTCTGAGGGTTTGCGATCGTGCCATAGGCATTTGACTTCTACCTTTAGATCGCCATCGGCTATGCGAAATGGATTGGGCACATCTGCAATCTCAAATACGCCACTCACAGTGGCGCTCCTTATCTGTGCGTTTTCCACTGAGATGACCATCACATCCACAACGTTGCGCAGTGAACTGCAGTTGGCTGTCGGATCGGTGTTGGGGATTCCATCCCAGTTAGTATTGCCAATATCGCTCATAACTTCTCCATAGGTTAGCTATACATCGCTTAACATTTGAAGAATATCTCATAAAAACAGTTACTTTGCCATTGGAAATTGTCCATTTGCAGTATTACTGATCATTGCCCTTGCTTGTTTTACATAACGGCTCACAGTTGCGCCCAATACGTTACGTCCAACTAGCCTATCTTCAGATGCGGTGCTTTCAGCATCCTTTATGGCCTCCCTATTGATCTTGCAGGCTTTGCCTATTTGCCAAAGTGTAAGTTGATCCTCCTTGGCTAGTTTTTGGTTATCAAGCCACTTGTCGTAGACATCTAGTGCCGTCATCAAGCTGCTGATCGTGTAGTTGTGATCTAAGGTGTAAAGAGCAGTGCTGACTGTTTTTAGTTTGGCCAAAGAAGGTCGGCCTGACTTGTTGCCGGTATGCCTATCTTCAAGAAGCTTATTGAAAGCACCTTTTATAGATCGTTTGCTCATTGCCAATGGAACGGTAACGACCATAACTTGGTCACTGCGCCAATTCTTCTCCCATTCACTAACATTTGTTAGCTCTCCGAACTTAGCAGTTAGAGGCTGCTCGGCGAATAGACGAACACCTCGGTCATCGGTTGTCCACCACTTGTGAAAGTTGTCTTCTCTTATGTCGCCAAAGTCTGCATACAGCGCAGCCAGTTTTCCTTTTCCTCCCTTCTCGCAACAAGCCGTGTAGTCAGCGTTGCGTCTCAAGTACTGCCACCACCAGTAGTAGGGACTGCGCTGCTGGTGATTGACGGAAAGGCGATTGTTTGTTCTGCCAAAACGAGGGTGTGGGGCTAAGAAATGTTGCTTCATAGTATTAACAAGTAATGTTGCTGAGTTGTAAAGAATATCTTACTTATATTGATTTATTTTATAATGATAACACTGCGAAACAGAGTGTTAGCAGTATTAACAACTATCAAAAAAAAGGTTAAAAAATGCAAGTAATGTCACTTATGACGAATGGCAAAGCTACTGTCGTTCAAAACGTCAAATCTAGCGAATATCTAGAACTTCCGAAAGCCCCCCTGTCAGAAGCTAAATCGCTTTTAGACATCGAGGCTCAGCGTCAGAACTGGGAAACAACGGCTTATCGAACAAGCAATCAGCAACTTTATGCAGTGCTAGCTGATTGCTTGGAATATGGCAAAAAAATGGAAGTCATTGAGGCAAAACAACGATCATCAGAATTAGAAGCGTTTTTTAAGCAGCGTGGCTACGTCTATAAAAAAGACAGTCCGCTACTGACTCGTATTGTCAAAGCTGTATTTGGTGAACTTGATCGACGTCGTCTCAGTACATATTCAATTGTTTTGCGTACTGCTCAAAGCGAAGAAGTCAAGCCAGAAAATCTAGCAAGCTGGATTGAAAAAAATCGTGGTATTCAAGAAATAAAGATGGCACGCAGCAATACGTATGTGAGTCCAAAACAAAAAGCTGATACAGCTAAGTCTTCATTTTCTAATTTACCTAATCTTGCGGTGGCTAAAGAAAGATTAGCGGAAATTGCGGATGCGCAGTTTATTGGTAGTGAATGCGTATTGTTGGCTGAACAGCAAGCAGACGGTAGCTTTCACATTAAGGCTCTTACGAGAAGCGGTGGAGCAGTGACTGCAGCAATGACAGCGCTGTATGGCGAGCAACAAAAGGCATCAGCCTAAAAAAAGGTACAGAGCAGTAGCTGCGGCTACTGCTTTGATACTAAATCACAAAAAGGAAAAATTAAATGAAAGATACGATTTATCAACCCGAAACCATCAACGAATTTGTTTTTGGTAACAGTGATTCACGACAAATGATTGAGGACATTGTCAGTGGTGACTTGCCTTTTCCGTTTGAAGGAAAGACAGGTATCTTGCTCTACGGAGCATACGGTACAGGTAAGACAACACTAGCTCGTGTTCTGCCTGAAGTAATTGAGTTGGGTCAAACAGGTCATCAGCTGGCTTTTCCTGCTGATTTCTACGGGTGTCAACAGGGAAGTGTGGGTGTCAATTTCATCAACAACGTTAGTAAGCGATTAAACGTAGGCTCATTAAATGCCAGCAGAAACGATTACTTTATTTTTGATGAGGTAGATAACCTCAGTAAAGCTGCGCAAGCAGATATGAAAACTGTTCTCAATAACCGACGTGCAGTTTTCATTCTTACAACCAACAACATCAGTCAATTGAATAAAGGGGTCAAAGACAGGTGTGTACTGGTTGAGATGAATGCAGCAGCAGATGCTGAATTCTTGCCTCTAGCAAGACGCATTGCAAAAGATAAGAATGCCGTTTTAAACGACACGCAATTGTTGTCAGCTATTGCTGGTAAGAATGGATCATTTCGGGAAATTATTTTTAGTGTACTTGTGATGGCAGTTCGAGCTGCACGTCAAAGCAAATTTCCAGATCAGTTTACTGCCACAGTAGTTTAACTGTCGAGTCACTATCAATAACTCAACGAGTGGCGGGAGAGACTCCCGTCACTCATCACATAAGGAAAAAGTAAATGAATACAGAATTACTGAATGTATTGTCGGATCATTTTGCAGATGTTGTGCTGTGCAAGATGCAGTCGAAATCAACTTGGCAGGTTTTGTCAGCAAGAGTTCGGATAAAAAACTTTGACGATGCAGCTCGCAATTGGCTTTCTCTATCAGACGAATTAGAGATGGGTCTTGATGTCGATACTAGCCTTCTAAGTTTCGCTGAATCTGAACGCAAAGCAAAATTGGAATTTGTCTCGGAGGATTGGTCTGCGGTTGAAAATCATATGAAATGTGTCTATGCGCAATTGGTGCATAACACAGAGCTGCCAACTTGGTTCCTTGCTTACAGAATTCAAATTAATGAACTACAGATGTTTTTCACTTGTCAAGTTGATACTGAAGAGGTTTTTAATTATCAGCTAGAAGTAAAGGCAGGTGAGCCTGAAAAATATTCAGATTACTTTTTAGGTCAATCTATGAGTAGTTTCGAATGAAGATGTTTAGAGACTTGCTTTAACAAAAAAGGCGAAAATTATGCAAACACAAAAGACGGTGATACTTGATATGACGAAGTTTGGAATCAAAACCTTAGTTGGTGCCGAACATAAGAAAATTGACTTTTACTTAACTATCTACAGAACTCAACCAGACAGCAGATTTGGCGGTGGTGTAGGAAAAAAGCAGCTAATGACTTATACATATAACTGCATTCAGGCAGAGGATAAATTTTTTGATCGGTATCCTGAGGCTGCAGAAAGCGATCCTCAACGCTGGCTTGATTTTCTTGAAGACTGCACTATCTACGCCACATTATTCTCATATCTGAACGATGAACCGTTATCTTTAGTTGAGGAGCCACTCAATAGCCTTCAAAGCGATCAAGCAGAAAAGCAACTTACAACAATATTGCACTAAGACATCTTTATAAGCCCGCTTCGTGCGGGCTTTTTTGTATCTTTTCACAAAGCTTTAGGCGAAGTCTTTCGCTTCCATCTCGCCAACAACATCACGCATTATTCGTCGCTGCGATTCCGTCAAAGCCAGATAACGCCGGAAGAACTGTTGATCCACATTGGCAACTTCCGCCAAGCCATCGCCAAACTTGGCAATAAGAGTTTTTTCGCTGCTGCGACCAAATCGCAGCTGTTCTGGGCTGGTGTCTAGCAAGTTGGCAAGACAAACCAACTTTTCCTGAGTTGGCATACATTTACCAAGCATCCAGTTTCTAGCTGTATGCGTTGTTATTGAGCGCCCGTGAAAGTTCAGATTGAAAAGATTTCCAATAACTGTGGGGCTGTGCTTTAAGCCTTTGTCTGATACAGCTATGGCAAGGCGCTCTGCGAATTGAAAGTGTTCAGTTTGTGCGGGTGTCAAAATAGTCCTAGCAGTGAATGAGGCAATCTTAGGTCTTTATCTTTGAATCTGCACTTACATTTGCTGTCGTTTTAAACGACGCTCGAGAACCTGCCCCTAAAGTTTTGGATCTATTGAGCGCCGAACTGGAAGTTCAAAGTTGGTAACCCGCCAAAGTGGCGGGACTCAGGTTGCCCAAGACCAAGGTCAGAAAACACACTGTGTCCATAGCAACCAAAGGACACAGCAATGACAGTATTTGACTCAAGCAAGCTCACAGAATTTACTGGAACTGAGCGTTATTACCGGATTAGTCGTAGGCATCTGCTAACCGATGGCACCAAGTACCTAGCTGAACAGGCTGAGTGTTTTTGGATGATGGATGCCATTGCCAGTCATTTAATGGAGATAGGCACAGCAGATTGGTTTGTGGTCATAAAGACCACAGTTAAAAATACTGCAGCACTTATGGTCTACGAGGATGGCAATGGACACGAGCACGCCCGTCAAGAGATCCCATACACAGACTTTCCACTTGCAGAGCAAACCGTCTACGCCTGTTGGGATGGCGAACACTGGGTGCTTATGCTGCCCAGTGAGTACTGATTATCAGCTTGGTAGCTAGTAAACATCATTTTCAAAAGCCTATGCATCTGCTAGAGTATGGATACACAATGTGTGCCTATATGAGCCGAGGATGCTATGAAAGATGCAGGTAAGTAAGCAGTGTTGGAGCTTATGGACGACTGGCTTGCTATCTTCGGCTAGCGATACTCAGTGCTTATTTCTTTAACCAAATTCGAATTTGTTTAGTAATCTCAGCGATAGTTGATTCTTCGCGTCCCACAAAGCTATGAGCTGCAAATGGGCCACATTGGCCGCTCATCGCATCAATACCTCCGTCAATCCATAGCGTCTTCTTTTCAGTTGCTTTAATACTTTCCGCAAACTGGGCAGCTCGACTAAATGGAGACACGTTACACTGATCGTTCTTATGATGAACCACCAAAACGGGAGCCTTGTGCTCCACACGCGAAGTAATTTCGGCGCCTCTATTTAAAAACGCTGCGCCACTATATACGTATGCCTTTATTGCTTCGGAATTTAGTTGCGCCATATTTGCAAGCGATGCTGCTCCGTTAGAGTGTCCGTGTATGATTATTGGACCCTTGAAGCGTGCAGTGACAGTATTAAGTACGGCTTCTAGATCAGTTAGGTGATCCTTGCCCGCTCTCCAAACTGTGTCTTGAATTCCATCTTTACCTAGTCTGTCAGATGGCGCATCTACAAGAAAAGTAGCAAACTTTTGATCCCACCAATAGTCTCTGCTTCTAGGTTGAAAGCTAAACGACCTGTCTAGTTTTTCATTGGCAATTGAGAGTACGCTAGTCCCTCCCAACAGGAAAATTACAGCGTATTCTGCATCAGCAGGAATTTTCGCTATCAAGTCAACCGTTACGTTACGAGGCGATATGACTTTTATCAATTCTTCGCCGTCCTGTTGCCGAAGAAATAATCGGATATTATTTTTATTTCTTTGCTCAGCCTTAGGCAGAAAGTCATCTGCATCATCATATCGCGCTGATTTAACAGGTTGCGCGAAAATTGCAATTGAGCTTGTAACTAACAAGAACGTAACGATGATTGTTTTTAATTTATGCATTTTTCAAATGTAGTTTACTTTTTGTCTAATGATGTCAGTTTGACATTTAATCCTAAGCGGAACTGATCGGCAAGTCAAACTGGCGTTACGCAAACCTCTCCGCTGCCATAGCCGCCGTCAACTCAATATAGTGCAGCTCAATCATTTCAGCGAGCTTTCATATTATTCGAATGTCGTTTAAAACGACACCTCAAGCCAACTGCTCAGCAGCCATAGTGGCTGTCAATTTGGAATAGTGCCGTTCCAGCATAACCACTGAAGTCCCCATCTGTCGCGCCAGTGTGTGTATGTCAGTGCCAGCAAGTAATTCCTGAGTAGCGTAGGTATGACGCAGGCTATACAGCGTCCTGTCTGTGCCTGCCTGTCCTTTCACCAAGTCCAAGTCTTCCAGTAGTCGCCTAAATATCTTGTTCATCTCAAAGGGTTTGCGTCCATCTTGAAACCTGAACAGTTTCGTTGGCATTCTCAGCGCCAGCAAATCGTCAAAACACAACTCTGCTGTGTCTTGGTGTGTGGCTTGTAGGCGTTCAAGCACCGCTAAACATTCGTGTTTGGCAATCAGCCACCTTGCGCCTGTCTTGCCAGAAACCCATATGCGTAGATAGCGCACATCCTTTTCCACATACCACTCAATGTGCTTCCACTCCAAGTTCATTGACTCCGTGCCTTGCCGCATTCCAGTGAGCATCAAAATATCAACCAAATCTCGCAACATCAATCGCATCTCGCCTGTGTAGCCTTCCACGCCCACATACCAAGTTTTTAAGTGCTGTTGAATCTTTGCTACTTCGTCGTTGGTAAAAGCAGGGCGAGCCTGTCCTTTCTCTCCGCGCACACTGAGTTTGGGCACTGGCACTTTGTCGCTGATCCATCCTTGCTCCACTGCGGTTTGTGTAATGCGTGTGAATGCTGTGGCAAAAGTGAGTAAGGTAGAGACTTTGGGCGATCTCCTGAGTTGTGAATTTCTCCATACTTCAAACTCAGCAATGTGTTTACTGGTGATGCTGGTCAAATACATCTGCCCAAAGAACGGTATCAAGTAAGTCTCAATCACTGCAATGTATGCGGTATAGATTTTCTTGCCAGTGCCTGCCGCTATGTCTCTCCGCATCTCAGCAATACAGCACTTTGCCATTTCATCAAATCGTTTAACCAGTGCGGTAAAGCCCAATCGCTCTCTGTATCTGGCTTCGTCGTATCTGTCGCAGGCTATCTGCTTGGCGTCATCTATGTTTCTTCGTCGAGTGCTAAAGCGTATCCATTTGCCTGTGTAGATGCGAAACCTTGCTTGCCAGTAGTTGCTACGAGCTACTTTGAATAAAACAACTTCGCTGTCTCGTAAGTGGACAATCCTGCCTTCAGCAGCAGCCAAGTCCCCAATGGATTCACGCTCAAGCAGCGTTTCTATGCGCTTGTGCTGCTTGACTATGTCCGCAGTTTTAACAGCGTACTTAACGCTGTCTGCTGCGTTTAACAGCACGGTTGTAGATTGAGCGCCGTAGTAATTTGTGAATGAAAAAAATGGTAGTGCGTCACGCTGTTTCATTCAGCAACTTTATTGTCGGACTGCTGAAAGGACAACCGCAGCGATAAAGTATTTGCTGTGAAAAAACTACGAAAAAGTAAACACGAGTGCGCTTTACAAACCAAAAAAGCCCAGGCTGGAAGAGCACTGGGCTTGATATGTGAAGATTACGGTATTGGCACCGTCGTCACTGTTTTTTATGATTCCATCGCTCTAACCGACTGAGCTAAAGAGCCTGAGCCAAAAATTATAGCAAACGATTGGGTTCAATTGTTAGAACTTTTGAATAAAGTTTGTGACCTTGGGTTGCTTGGTCGGCTACTTTATCTAGTCATTGCGCCATAAACCAAGTTTTGAATTTGCTCACGATAGTACTTGCGCAATTCACCAGGTGCCGCAGTACCAAAGACAACAACTAATTTAGCTTGGGGAT
>Ga0315907_10007808_pt1 | contig 11087 bp, 10 predicted proteins | sample LakEriMetagenome_3_FD_203525 | JGI IMG/M metagenome (GOLD analysis project Ga0315907, IMG submission 203525) | Freshwater fungal communities from buoy surface, Lake Erie, Ohio, United States - Buoy 12 MA123 | ecosystem: Environmental > Aquatic > Freshwater > Lake > Lake biofilm | place: USA...
TTCTCTGGTAATTTTCTGCATAAAAATGCGCTAAAGACATGGCAACAGATTCGGCGGAGGTACGGTAATCCCAAGAGGCCAGTAGAGACAAGGCGGCAGCATGAGGGCTACCAGGATGAGCGGTGACAGCAGCTTTTAATTCGGGAATAAGAAAGGAGAAAACAGGCAAGTAGGGATCGTAGGCCAAGGAAATAAATCCATCCAAGGAAAGCTTGCCCCTCACCTCTCCCAAGACTTTTTGTGCATGCATTCCCCTATAATTTTCTACATCGGGAGCCATGTAGGAAGGATAATTTTCTTTTCTTGGACTAAATTCCCCTGCCGCTGTAAATGGGGTAGAATTGCAATTCTGTATCCATCCCGTCCCAGGATTCACCACGTGAATGCTTTCGTCCACAGTATGTAGTCCCTGCCAATTGGTAGCGGGGTCTGTTCCATCTACAGGTTTTGAAAAATCAAATTTGGGATCCCTTTTAGGAATAAAATTTCCATGAAAGTAGGCGATATTCCCTTCTGCATCTGCAAAAACGGTATTGTTTGAACTATTGGTGCGGATATCCATTACGCGCTTAAATCCTTCCAAATTGCTTTGCTTTGTTCGTAAAAAACTTTGAACTAAGGCCTGGACAGGGTCCCAATTCATACGCGTTGCTACCCATTTTCCTTGCAACTGGTGAGTAATCGGTCCATGTTGCGTACGGTAAATCGAAAAGTTTTTTTGCTTTAAGCCCTCTCCATCTTTGTAGGATAGGGTCACTTGCTTCGTCTCTACAGGTAATTCTTCCTTACCGTATCGATAGTATAGTTCACCATTTTTTTGGATCACCTCCTCTACAAATTCATCCATAGTATCTACAAAAGTGGAGGTATGTATCCAACCTGTTTTTTCATTGAATCCTTGGTAAACGAAAAATTGTCCCCAGGTAACGGCACCATAGACATTTAATCCTTCCTGGCTCACCACATGGACTTCTGGCCTGAAATAAAAAGAGGTATGGGGATTAATCAAGAGCATGGCTGCTCCAGATTCGGAGCCTTGCGGTGCAATAGCTATGCCGTTTGATCCTTGCGGTTCCTCCAATCCAGGAGTGGATAAGGTAGATTGCTCTTGATTGATTAGCGGACTACTTGGTTGATAAAATTGCTGTAAGCCAGCAACGGAAATACGCTCGATGTCCCCCCCTATAGAGCCCTCAAAGAAGTATAAGGGCATCCAAGGTTCGTAGCGAGTAATGACTTGCGGGACTACCTCCGGATGCGTATGCAAGTAATAATTAATCCCATCTGCAAAAGCCCTACATAATTCTTGAAGCCTAGAAGGCGCACCTTCGTAGGCTGCCTTGGCCTCAGCGGGCGTCATGTAGAGCTTGGCTCTTAGGTCAGAATAAATTTCTTTTTCACCTTCTAACTCTGCTAATCTTCCCACAGCCCACAAGTAATTTCTCTCTACCCTCCTGAAGTCGTCTTCGCATTGAGCATAAAGCAATCCAAATATGGCATCGGCATCACGCTCTCCATAGACATGTGGCACCCCAAAATCATCTCGAATGATTTCTACCCTAGCGGCTTGAGTCTTCCAGCGATCAAGATCAGTTTGAGCAAGTGCCTCCTTGGTTCCAAGAATCAAAAAAAGGATAATATACAAGACAAAAAATATTCGCAATCCAGGGGAGGTTTTCATAAATGCTGTCTATTGATTTTTTTATGCTGGGTAGATTTTAGTTCGAAATCAGCCTAGCTTTTTCACCTGAGTAAATTACAATTCCTTTTCTTTGATTTTTTATTTGGATTCAATTTTTTCCTCCTTTTATGTCTATTTTTGCACATCAAAACTAAATCCCATGAAAAAAATAGCCGTTTTTTCTTCTGGTGGAGACTCCCCTGGAATGAATGCTTGCATTCGCGCCGTTGTCCGCACCGGTATTTATCATGGGCTAGAAGTATTTGGTATATATCGGGGATATGAGGGGATGATTGAGGGTGAAATCAAAAAAATGCAATCGCATTCTGTTTCTAACATAGTACAGCGCGGGGGTACGATTCTCAAGTCTGCCCGGTCTATGGAATTTAAGACCCATGAAGGGAGAAAAAAAGCCTTCGATAACTTACATGCTTTGGGGATTGAGGGCCTTGTTGCCATAGGAGGTGACGGTACATTTACGGGTGCGAAAATTTTCTTTGAAGAATTTGGAATTCCCACCGTAGGATGTCCTGGCACCATAGATAACGATCTTTTTGGAACAGATTTTACCATTGGATTTGATACAGCTGTCAATACCGCTTTGGATGCCATAGACAAAATAAGGGACACCGCGGCATCCCACGATAGGGTATTTTTTGTAGAAGTCATGGGAAGAGATGCCGGATTTATTGCTGTAGAATCTGGAATCGGAGGTGGAGCAGAATTTGTGCTAGTCCCTGAAACCAAAACTGACCTAGATCAAATCGTAGCCTCTCTCAAAAGTCTTCGAAAAAGCAAAAGTTCGAGCATTATTGTAGTCGCTGAAGGGGATGAGTTAGGTTCTGCCGAAGAAATCATGAAGTTGGTAAAGGAAAAAATCAATGATCCTAGCAAAGACTTTAAGGTCACCACCCTAGGTCATATACAGAGAGGAGGCAAACCTACTGCAAAAGACAGGGTATTGGCTAGCCGCTGTGGCATGGCTGCAGTAGAAGGCTTGATTCAAGGCAGGACAAATTGCATGGCTGGAGTCATCCATGGAGAGGTGGTCTATACTTCTTTTGAAAATTCTGTAGGCAAACCCAAACCTCTTTTACCAGATTACTTGAAATTAATTAACCTTCTGAGCATCTAATATGGGATTTATACCCTTTTTCTTAACCGTCGGAGGCGCTTGTCTTCTTTTTTTTATGACTGTGAAAAGCACCTTGCAGCGAAAGCTGAACCTGCAGCAACAACTTCTTGATGCACTTACCACAGCCTATCCTGAGCTCAGGGGGTCTAGGGAAAAAAGAATTGATCTAGATGAGCTACTTGAGCAATGGAAAGCCATAGGACCAAACTCTTCCTCCATTGAAAAAGGGAATGAGCTTTTCCGGGAGCTCAAAATAAACAAACACCAGTACAATACCTTGATTAAAAAAGCACCTTACAATTGGGTAGCACGCCTGGGTGGATTTCAGTCCATCTGAGAGATCAGGTAGTGCAAGATGGCTTCTTCTTGGGAAGGATGAAACCAGTTAATTTGATTGTCCTTCCTAAACCAAGTCAATTGTCTTTTAGCATATCGTCTAGAGTTTCGCTTCAACAAGCGAAACATTTCCTCCTTATCGTACTTGCCCTCTAAAAATCCAAAAATCTCTGTGTATCCCAAGGTTTGTAAGGCGTTAAGGTGGCGTTTATCGAATAAGGATCGAGCTTCTTCAAAAAGTCCTCGGGTAAGCATGTTTTCCATACGCTGATCAATTCGATGATACAGCTCTTCTCTAGGTAAATCCAAGCCTATTTTGAGCGTTTGAAAAGGGCGAGGCACCTTACTTTTGATACGAAAACTACTGAATTTGAGACCTGAACATCTAAATACCTCCAAGGCCCGCATTAGCCTTTGAGGGTTATTTCGGTCTACTTTATCAAAAAATTCAGGATCTACCCGTTCAACTTCAGATTGCAGCCATTCCAAACCCAAGACTTCATAGGAAGTAATAATTTCCTTTCTCACCTGCGGATCTGCGCTAGGAACTTCATCCAAACCTTGGACAATTGCCTGAGCATACAGACCACTGCCACCTGCCATTACCACAACCTCTTTTGAAGCAAACAAGCGTTCCAACACCAAAAGCGCCTCCTGTTCAAATTTTCTTACATCGTAGGCATCTTCTATTGAAAGTGAATCAATAAAGTGATGAGGTACCTGTTCCATTTCTTCTGGGCTTGGTTTGGCAGTACCCAGGTGGAGTTCCCTGTAAAATTGCCTACTATCGCAGGAAACGATCTCCGTTTGAAATTTTTTGGCTAGATTTAGACATAGCTCCGATTTTCCGACGGCAGTCGGACCTACAACAAGCACTAAAAAACGTTGATTATTGATCATTTAAGGGAATTGGAACGCTAAAATTCAATAGGAATGTGGTGAAAAGCAAACTTATCTTGCTCGCCGATGACAATAGCCTCAGCAGAAACGTGCTTGAGCGCATTCTTGAGCCTATGGGCACAGTAAAAACAAGTACCAGTTTAGCTGAAGTAGAGGCTCTTGTTAAGGTTGTTGATTTTGATCTAATTCTCCTGCAACTACATTTTTCAGGAGAGAAGGAATTTACCTCCGCAAAAAAAATAAAGTCCCTAAGCAAGGCAGAATGTCCTATTCTTGCTATTTCCTCTTCCCTTTCGCTAGGGGAAACCCAGATATACCTTAACCTAGGCTTCGATGCTCTTATTACCAAGCCTATTCGTCCCAAAGAGGTAATTTTGCAGATCCAATCCTGCCTTGTAGGTAAGGCTGCAGTAGCACATCAGGTTTTTTTTGAAGAGCTGGCAACCGCGCAGGTTATTTCTATTTCTCAACTTACTCAACTGCAGAAGTTTGCTTCTATAAGCAAATTGAAAGAAATTTATGATCAGTTTCTCCAAGAATGTAGACATTTGGTAGGGGAAAGAATCAGTACTTTTCCTGTGGCAATAGAGGAAGAAATATTGAGGGAAATCCACTCCTTGAAAGGCAATGCAGGTACCTTAGGAGCAGAAAAATTATATACTTCTGCCAAATATTGTGAATCTTTGGGACGTCAAAACAAAGAAAAGGATTTTAACGAAAGCTTATTTTTCCTTAAAAATGCTATTTTAGAGTTTGAAGAGTATTTCAAAAAAGAATCAGGATTGAAGGATGAGTGAAAAAAAGAAAATATTAGTAGGAGAAGATAGTTCCATCATAATCAACCTTACCAAAAATGTTTTGGCATTTGAAAATTACTCCATAAAGGCAGCCAAGAATGGGAAAGAGGTGTTGGACATGTTGGCCAAAGAAGATTTTGACCTCCTTTTGCTAGACATCACCATGCCTCAAATGGATGGCATTCAATGCATTAAAGAAATTCGTTCCTTATCGGAACCGAAGAAAAATAAAATTCCAATCATTGCTATTTCGGGAAATGCAGGAAACTACACCCCCGAAGAATATAGAAAATTTGGGTTTGATGAATTTATCCAAAAACCTCTAAACTACGACTTGGTTTTAGCTACGGTAAAAAAGATCTTGAATTAGGGTATGGCAGTTAGGTACACCAAACATTTTTTGGACAAATTGGAGGGCTTATTGCTAGCCGCCTCCTACCATCTGCGTTACGAAAAAGGGAATTTTAAGTCTGGGTATTGCTTGCTGAAGGAGACTAAGGTCGTGATTGTCAATAAGTATTTTCCTTTGGAAGGGAAAATAAATGCCCTCCTTGATATTTTAGCTGAATTAGATGTAGATCCCAGCCAATTAAAAGAAAAGGGAGACCAAGACTTACTTGCTGAATTGCGCCAAACTTCTCTAAAATTTTGATCCTCACATTTTTAGGTACGGGTACCTCTCAGGGCGTTCCTGTCATTGGATGCCCTTGCTCTGTGTGCCAATCCTTAGACTATAAAAACAAAAGATTCAGGACTTCCATGCACGTGCAGGTGGGTTCCAGCTCTTTGGTAATTGATACGGGGCCAGATTTTCGACAGCAGATGTTGAGAGAAGATGTCAAACGAGTAGATGCTGTCCTTTTTACCCACGAACACAAGGACCACACCGCAGGACTTGATGACATCAGGCCTTTTAATTTTTACCAGCAGGGAGATATTCCCATTTTTGGAAGAAAGGCAGTATTAGAACAAATTCAACGGGAATACGCTTACATTTTCAATGACAAAAAATACCCTGGTGTTCCACAAGTCACCTGTGTAGAAATAGATGGAGACCCTTTTCATTTCCAGGGTATAGCCATTATCCCTATACCTGTCTTGCACTACAAACTCCCCGTTTTAGGATTTAGAATTGGCAACTTCAGCTACATTACGGATGCCAATCTTATCCCTGAATCTTCCTATGCTCTTTTGGAAGGCACCGAAGTGTTGGTGCTAAATGCGTTGCAGAAGGAAGCCCATATTTCCCATTTTACGTTAGAGGAAGCGATTGCAGAAGCCCAAAAAATTGGAGCAAAAAAGACCTATTTCACCCATATTTCGCATCGCTTAGGTGAGCATCATGAAGTAGAAAAGATTCTTCCTGAAGGAATACATCTCGCCTACGATGGGCTAAAGCTAAGCCTATGAGCATGCATTTGAATTATCACTTTCTTCGATTTCTCGCTCCAGCAATGCAAGAACGATTTGCTGGATCTACCATCAAAGCATGTTTTTCTCAAAACAAGGAGGAATTGATATTGGCAATGGAGCGGGGCCAAGAAAAATACTACCTCAGGGCCCACCTCCTCGCTCCGCAGGTTTATATAGAATTTCCCGCTCGTTTTGTTCGTGCTAAACACAATAGCCCCACTATTTTTCCAAGCCTATTGGAAGATAAGATACTCTCCTGCTCCGTCTTTTCCTACGAAAGAGCCCTCAAAATAGAGCTGATTTCAGGGCAGGTTCTGGTCCTCAAATTGCACGGAAATCGAAGCAATGCCCTCCTGTATGCTCCAGAGGGCATAACTCCCTCGGAGCTTTTTAAAAAATCCATTAAGGAAGACCTTGTCCTAGATTGGAGAGCGCTCCATCGAGGGCTTAATTTAAGTAGGGAACATTTTGCTGCTCTAGAAGGAAATGCTTCTCAATTTTTACCTACCCTAGGTAAGCTTCCCCGTACTTGGCTAAAGGAAAAAGGATACCCTGAAGCTGAGCTGCCTGTCAAATGGTCTCTCTTGGAAGAACTTCTCGATCTTTTGGATAGCCCTCTTTTCTATCTTGTAGAAAAGGAAGGGGAAGTTCAATTGAGTCTATTGCCTGAAGATTCTTCCATAGATACATTTTCTGATCCACTGTCTGCCTGCAATGCTTTGTATTACAGGGCGGTGATTTTAGGGAATTTTGAAAAAGAAAAAAATCAGCTGCTCAAAAGCTATCAAGATCAGCTTACTAAAATCAGATCTTATCTCACAAAATCCGAAGAAAGCCTAAAGGAGCTAGAGAACTCTCCACCTCCTTCCCAAGTAGCAGACGTAGTAATGGCCCATCTTCATGCATTTTCCGTACCGGAGCAGGAGGTAGAATTGATGAATTTTTACACCGGAAAACCCATCAAAATCAAATTAAAACCCAATCAAAAACCCCAAGACTTTGCTGCCAATCTGTATAGAAAATCAAAAAATAGGCAATTGGAGGTAGAGCAGCTTCTGCGTACGCGTAAGGTAAAGTTGCAGGCCGAAGCCTCTTTGCTTTCTCTTCTTGCTCAATTGGCAGAGGTAAAAGATTTCAGGGGTTTATCTTCTTTTCGAAAAACCAACAAAGAAGATCTACCCGTTCAGAAAAATGAAGAAAGTAGGCCATTTAAGGTATTTGAAGTAGAAGGATATACCATTTGGGTAGGTAAGTCTGCAAAAGACAACGATGAAATGCTTCGAGAATTTGCGCATAAAGACGACCTGTGGCTGCATGCACGGCAAGTACCCGGGTCCCATGTGATTGTGCGTAGAAAGGGAATGCCTCCTGTACCTCAACAAGTCATAGAACGGGCGGGATCTCTAGCTGCCTATTACTCCAAGTTAAAAACAGATAGCCTTTGCCCGGTCATTCTTACAGAAGTGAAATACGTAAGGAAAGTGAAAGGATCTGCCCCCGGTTCGGTAATGGTGGATAAAGAAAAAGTAATTTTAGTAGTCCCAAAAGGACCGAATGAAGATAGTCGGGTGAAAAATTAAAAACGAAATGGCTGGCTTACCTTCCTAGGTAAATGTCGGTAGGTTTTTTATACAGCATGGCTCTAAATGCAACACCCACCCAAGCACTGCAAGCCCCTAAAATAACACCCAAAAGCACGGTAATGCCCAAAAGGATATAGCCTGATCCGGCACCTAAACCCATCACTTCTCCCATTTTATCGGGAAGGGTACTGGAAGTCATCGTACCAATAAAAAGGAGTTGGCCCAGCCAGGCCACTCCCATAGCCAATCCTCCTCCACCTATTCCTCCCCATTTGCTCGGGCGAAATACCCCTGTAAGCAAGGCAATGCAAATCATTGCTGCCCAAAATGGGAACACAGAATTCACAAATACAACAACTAAAGTGGTCAGAAGAAAATATAGAGTGAATTTCATGATTAATTTGGAATTAAGGTGGTTTGAAACAGAATGCCCTGGCTATCCTCAGGTTTTTTCAGGCTAAAATCTACATACTCCCCTTTGGCCCAAATTGGAATAAAATTGTCATAAAATTTACTTCCCGGATTCCCTGATTGCCCTCCAGGATAGATACCAAATGCTTGCATGGTAGGACCAAGTTCAACCACCATCCTCCAACTCGCTCCATTCCGACTCCCCGTGGCATTTAAAATGCCTGTTCCACCTCCGGTAGTCACATTCGCTACAGAAAAGGCCTTAAAATTCGGTACAAGATGCTGAATGGTCGTTTTTTTATAATTGGCCCAGCCGTATTCCCCTTCCGTTTCTTTCCATTTTTTCATGGCTATCAGTAAGGAATCAAATCCAATTTGAACGTGGGTATGTGCAGTTTGTAGCCCTTCCATTTTCTCCATATTAAATACCGAATCTATGGGGGAATCACGCATGAGGGCTATCGTCTGGTAGGCATTGGGTCGAATCACGGGCACGCCCATTTCTTGAAGTTCACGCCATACACTCTCTAAGGTTTCATTAAACCAAATGGTATACAAGGTTTGACCTGTTTTGGAAGGATCTGCATAAAAATCCCAGGTTTTAAGCTCCTCCAGGTAGTTTTTACCTTCTGGAGAATTATCTCCATGAGAGCCCAATAAATTAAGGAGTGTAGGGAGCGCTTCAGCGGCTTGAAGGTTGTAGGAGTCAAATTGCAATGCCTTCATGTCCTCCACTGTGATTTGGCTCATGTCTGCCAACTTTCGATTTAACCTTCTATTCCTATAATGTTCGTAGGAATGATCAAATACATAGTAAGGATAAGAGCTGTCTACGGGATGTTGATTTGCGGAAGAAACGAAACCTCTCTCGGGATTTAAGGTAGTGGCATTGTGCTCAAAAGGAATGTACCCTTGCCATTCCATGAGTGGATCAGCTCCATCCATAAAATATTTACCCTGCTCTTTCCACTTTAGCGGAAATTTACCTTGAATCCTCATGGCAATATCTCCTGTTTTAGAGGCAAAGACAAAATTTTGGGCTGGAGCCGCATAGTGAGACAAGGCTTGGGTATATTCTGCATGATTAGTCGCCGAGTTGAGCAACATAAAGGTTTTCTGCTCGTTGGAATTTCCATCATGCACAATCCAGCGCAAAGCGAAGTTTACATCCTGCCGATCGGATTTAAAGGAACGATCGTAAACCACTGGTCCATAATGGGTATATACCACGGTGTCCATAAAAGCAGGCTCCCCTTTTACCTTAATTTCTTCTATGCGCAATTGGGTGGCTCTCCATTCATTTCCATAGCGATATGCTTTTCTAGCATCGTCTTGAAAAGTAATTTTATACCAATCTCTTGTATCTTTGGTCGCATTGGTTACCCCCCAAGCAATATGTTCATTAAAGCCAGAAATAATTCCTAAGGCACCAGGAAGCGTAGCCCCTTTTACGCTATGTTTTGGGGTGGTCAATTGCATGGAATACCATAAAGAAGGAAGGTTAAGTCCCAGATGTGGGTCATTGGCAAGGATGGGATGACCACTCTTTGTCTTTTTCCCACTTACCGCCCAGTTGTTGGAGCCTGTTCCATCCTCGGGTTGAGACAGAGGGGCCAAAGACACCAATTCATTTGGATATCCCAAACTATCCGGCTTGGCTATGGGAAGGGCTTGAAAATCCCAAATTCGTTCTTTTTCAATCACAGGATCATTTTCCTGTGGAAATTCTGGATACAAGCTATTGAGTTTTGTCTCACCCAACAATTGCCGCAAATTGGTATATTCTAAATCCCTGTCCCCAACGAGCATATCAGACATGTACTTGAGTAATAACAAGGACTTGTAGGCAGACCAAGGCTCGGGGCGGTAATTCAAAAGTTTGTATTCTACGGGCAGTTGGGCGTCTGTAAGTTGAGCTAGGTATTGATTAACTCCATCGGCATAGGCCTCTACCAAAGCTAAGGTCTCTGGATCTTCTGATTTTAGAAATTCTATCCCTTTTTCTGCACCAAAAGCGAGCCCCTTTCTTCGAGTCATTCGATCCAGTTCCAAGGCCATTGGCCCCACTACCTCCGACAGTCTTCCAGCAGCAGCTCTGGTTTGGAATTCCATTTGCCATAACCTATGTTTTGCCGTAATATATCCCTGAGCTCGGTACAGGTCTAGGTCATTTTGGGCATAGATATGAGGTATTAAATTTTCATCGTAAACTACCTTTACCTCGTCTTGAAGGTTATTTAAGGTAAGTTGATCTTGAGCAACTTGGTCCTCACTGTATGAATTTTGCCAAAAACCATGATTTGGGTCCAATAAGGGGGCTATGGGGGGGATTTGCCCTATGGGTATGGAAATCAATATTCCCAAGCCACAAGCACATCCAAGTGCCAATAAAAAGGAAAGGTATTTCATGAAAATCTCTAGGGGTAGGTGATACCAAGAATTTACAGGGAAACTACGGAAAATTTTAAGTAAAAAAAATCCTCGACCGGGTGGGCCGAGGATTTCAAACCTTCCTCATCGGATGGCTATTGGAAGTTTGAGTTTTTCCCAACGCAAAACAAGACCTTGAGGTTCCACCTCAAAAGATAAAGTTTCCTGGGAGTTTTGTTCCCAACTGGGTTGTGACTCGACCCGGAGGACATCATTTTTTTCGTCGTATTGAAAATGCCCATGCTCCAAATTCCAATCTGAATTAAAAATTATTGTCCAAGTACCCGATTCTTTTGGGATGGTAAAAACAGAATATTTTCCTGCAGGGAGCTCTTTTCCCTCAACGGTGACCGCTTGAACAAGATCCACATAGGTGGCCTCATTGGCACCTGTCCTCCACA
>Ga0315907_10007809_pt1 | contig 11087 bp, 7 predicted proteins | sample LakEriMetagenome_3_FD_203525 | JGI IMG/M metagenome (GOLD analysis project Ga0315907, IMG submission 203525) | Freshwater fungal communities from buoy surface, Lake Erie, Ohio, United States - Buoy 12 MA123 | ecosystem: Environmental > Aquatic > Freshwater > Lake > Lake biofilm | place: USA...
ACTCCTGAGCATAGTAACTATTAATTGGACTCATTCCTACAATTGCGTAAGAAGTTATCAATATAGTCAACAATGCTGTAACAGTAGATAACAACCATGGTCGAACTAAATTACGATTTCTATTTATGATGAAGAACAGAACTCCAAATACAACTAGTGTAGGCAATCCATTTGGCCGAAAAGTAATCAGAATGGAGCCGAGAATTAAGTTCAAGTACAAGTCTAATTTGGTGAGACTATTTTTCTGGAAGACCTTAGTATAAATGGCTGTTAAGATCAAGAAGCCTGAGGTCATTGGAATGTCATGCCATAGTGTTATTCCCATGCCCCATGCAAGCGGCGTGAGAATTATGATGAATGATGCGGTAGAGGCATTCTTTTTTGGCATAACTGAATATGCAAACCTCGTTATGGAGTAAGTCAGCAACAACCCATTAACAAGAGTTAGAAGCGCAATTGCGTGCCCATGAAATGAAAAAAGTCGCACATATATGGCCCAGGAGGCGGTATACGAATTAGTTAGTTCACCAGACTTGGCCATATCAACTGCTGCAAAGGAATCCCCAGAGAAAAAGCCTGGGAAAAATACAATCCACCAAAAAATCTGGACTAATGAGTTCCTAAGCAAGGAGTGTTTAAGTTCAGTATTTCTGAGTAAAAGTTTCATTTAGATCTCTTGTTTGATAGCCGAAATACAACCATCGAGAGAATCACTCGAACTGCATCGGAGACAGAAATGGATTTACCTTCGGCTCGTGAGCGCGCTTTGTATGAAACTTCCACTTCATAAGCTCTTTGATGGTTTTTCCACATAATCATTGGGATTTCAATTTCAATTCCAAATTTTTTGTATTTAAAGGGAAGCTGCTGCAAGCTACTGGTAGGAATGAGCTTGTAGCCGCACATGATGTCGGTTATTACCTCGTTGAAAAACAACCCATATAGATTTGAGAGTATTTGATTTCCACGGCTGTATCGCCAAGTGAAAGATGAATGAGCAAGAAATTTTCGGTAACCAAAGACAAAATCTGATTTTCCATCTTGAACAACCGCCCATAGCCGTGCAATATCTGAAGTAGCAAGTTCAAGATCAGAATCGAGAATAACAACATGTGAGGTGGTTAGGTGGATTGCACCTTCCCTGACAGAGCTGGCCTTTCCGCCATTTTCCTTTTTCAGCAGCAGGTGCGGGAAGTTAACCTCCGTTAACGCCTGGTTTAGGAGCATCACAGAGCTGTCCGTGCTTCCATCATCGACAAAGACATACTGATCGACAGTGCCTTTTGGGAGCATAGAAAGTTGAGCCACAAGCTCAGAAATAGTTCGCTCTTCATTAAAGATGGGGATCAAGACGGCGAGGGTCTTCATAGTCTTCAAAGAATAGGTTCAAAGGCTCGCCTTCCAACCCCGCGACAGGCGGCTAGACACGCTCAAAACCCTCAATGCCGCCTTTAGCCTTGCCCACCCCATAGACTAAGAGCCTGATTCCGGCAGGGTTGTTTCACGCTGCCATTCGGCGAAAGCCCTGCTCGCACTTCCCCCATATATAAGGTAAAAATAAATCCGCCAAGGGCACAACATTTGCCCTCCGGCGGTGTCTTAACTAATAGAGGGCAAGACGTTGCCTTCCAAATACAAACTCGCGGGAGTTACTCAAATGGCACTATTAAAGTCAAAGGCAGCGAAACTAGCTGCACAGGCTGATGCCACCCGCATTCTTGAAGCTGCTCCCGCTGCAGCTGCCGGCTCTGCTGCAGACTGGTCCATTGCTCAGCTCTCAGCCCTCTACACAGAACACCGCACACAGCTAGTTTCACAGGCTCGCCGCATCACCCGCGATGAGGCAGAAGCCAATGAAGTAGTCCAGGAAGCATTCTTGAAGTTCATGCTTGCTGCTCCAGAGTTAGATTCAGCAGATCGTGCGATTGCATACCTTCGCACTTCTGTTACAAACCTATCTCTCAACATCATCCGCGCTCGCGGAGCACGTCCTAACTTGGTTGCTATCGATGCTGACACAACCCAGGAGCGTCTCAATGAGATCGCCTCTGAAAACCACATCGATCTAGACACCTCTATAACGGCCGCAGAAGATGCCGCGATTATTCGCGAAGCTCTCTCTCGCCTGACATCAGATCAGCGCACGGCGCTAGTGATGTGGGAAATGGAAGGCCGCACAACAGAGGAGATCGCAACTGCGCTTAACACAAGCCCAGCAAATGTTCGACACATCCTTGTTCGCGCTCGCAAGTCAATGGTCCGCGTTCTTGAAGAGTGGGTCGTTGATGAGTCAACTGGCTTAACTGCACTTAACGCACTTTCAACAACTTATAAAAAAGCCGCCCAGATTGCCCAGAAGTCATCTAAGGCTGCTCTTTCACTTCTTCTTGTCATCACAGCATTCCTTGGCTTTAACTCCATGACTGGCAACGAAGGATCTGTTGTTTCAACGCTTCCTTCAGTAACTGCTGTTACAGAAAAAGCACCAGCAGCTGCTAGCCAATCACCATCAACAGTTGCCACAACTAAGGCTGCAGTAGCAGCTGCAACTAAGAAGGCTCAAATTGCTGCGCTTAACGCAAAGATTGCTGCACTTTCATTCTTTGGTCTTAACAAAGATGGCCTGCCAACTGGATTTACTGTTACAGATTCAAAGAACGCTCAGGGCGTTGGTCGCGTAACTAAGGGCACAACAACAGTTGGAACTGATGGAATCGTTGTTAACAACCAGTTCATTACAGGCTCACTTGGTCCAAACATTCTTATCGATCAGCTCATTACAGTTGATGGAACTGGAACTCGTTACTCAGCTAGCGGCATCAATATCGGCTGGCTAGGAAACTGGAACTCAGTTGAGGTAAAGAGCACAGACTCTTCCATTGCTCGCCTTGCAAATGGCCAGTTCCTCATCACTGCCACCTTCAACATTGGCTACTTAAATGAATCAGATTTCGTAATCCCAACAGGGAGCCGCGGCTATGACTTAGCTGATGCTCCTAAGTCGATTACGACACGCATTCTTTTGAATGCAGGTAAGACACAAGTACTAGCGCAAGCAGTGCAGGTGAACAACTAAAAATAGGTTTCCTCGCCGCGTCCGGATACACGGTGGGGAATTTGGTGAATCAGCACGTGCGATTCATCGAACCGAGTTAAGAAATTAACTCAAAGCCGAGATCGGGAAATTCCCGAACTCGACTAATCGAAAGGAAACAAATGTCTACAAAGACAACTTTCAAGCGCATCGCGCTTGTGACTGTTGCAGCTTTGGGCTTTGGAATGTTATCGACTGTTTCAGCTAACGCTGCTTCAATCGCCCCAACGGCAATTACCGTTGGAACAATTCCCACAGCTCAGGTTGGTGTTGTAAACCGTGTCCCAGTGACCGTAACAATGCCAAGCACAGCTACAACAGCAGATACATTCGCAGTTATGGTGCGCGTTACAGCTGCACCAGCTGGTTCTGCCTACCGCAGCATCAACACAGGAACCACCTTGGTTTCAGGTGTTGCAGCAACAGGTAACACTGTAAAGGCAATCATTGACATCACAAAGGCAACAGGCAATGGCGGAGTAATTTCTGCAGCTACTGCTTCCACAGATGGCTTGAACGTCAATGCAAACTTCTCACCATCAACAGCACAGGTTGCTACAGGTGGAACATTTACCGCTACATTCTGGATCGATATGACTCCAGACGTTGCTGGTTCATACACCGTTCTTGTTTCAACAAACGGTGATGCTGATGCAACTGTGGACAATGCTGGCTACACAGCAGGTGATGCTAACGCTTCATACACTGTAAGCACAGGCTCTACAGCTTCAAGCGTAGTTCTAGCTTCAGTTGCTCCAAGCACAGGTATTGCTGGCGCATCAACAGGTATGTTGTTTAAGGCAACTATCAAGGATGCAGCAGGAACTGTGGCACAACTTGGCGTTAACGAAACCATTGGTTTCGCATTGACTTCAGGTGCAGGCACTGTAACTGTGGTCGGTATCTCCGCAACTACAGGAGCTGACATTGGTACTGCATCTGCAACTTATGCAGCGACAAGTGCAAACTTCACAAATGGTGTTGGTTACTTCCGCTTTACTAACTCAGCGGCTGAAACTGCAGTTATTACAGCAACTGGAACAGGACTTCTCGCCTCAACAGTTACTGGAACGCTTTCATTCGTCACAAAGACTGAAACAAGTGCTTCAGGTGCTGTGATCACAGATTCAACAACACAGGCAGCAGCAATTGCTCTTGGTGCTGGCGGACACACTGCAGTAACAGGTACATATGCCTCAACTGCTTCAAAGGCTGCAACATCACATAGCTACAAGGTGACTTATGGAACTCCAGCAACAATCGTTAATGGAACTACTTCATATGATGCTCTGAACATTGTTGATACTTCAGGTAAGATCACTGGAATCGTTGGTGGTACATATACACAGGCTGTTGCGATTTCTGCAGCAACTACAACACTAACTTCTGGCGATACAGCGGGTATCTCAATCACAGCAACACTTTCAACTGCAGGTAACAGCTTCACCGCAACAATTGGTGGATCTACACTTACAGTTACAAGCGCAGCTCCAGTAGTAACAGCAATCACTGCTACACCTGGTGGACCAATTCGTCAGACAGTTGGATCAAGCACTGCAATCACCGCAAAGGTCACTGACCAATTTGGTGCAGCAGTCGCTCTTGAAGCAGTGAATGCTTCAACAACAGGACGCAATGCTTCAACTTCAGCAACAGCTCTAGTATCAGATGCGAGTGGTTATGTAACCTATACACGCACTGATGCAGGAACTGCGGCTACTGTTCTAGTACAAGATACAGTTACATTCACAAGTGGTTCAGTGACTTCAGTTACTGATGCACTTGTAATTAACTACGGAACAACAACAGTTGGAACTATCACATGTACTTCAGGTGCTGAGGAAGATACAGCAACTTCAGTTACATACCGTGATATCTCATCTGGTGACGGTGCTGAAGAAGGCGCTGCTTCACTTTGTACAGTAACTGTCAAGGACGCTAACGGAGCAATCATGGTAGGCGTACCTGTTACAGTCACAACAGCCTCTGCAGGAGCAGCAGTTCTTTCAACATCTGCAACTCTTTACACAGGCACAGCTGGAACTGTTGCACCTTCTGTCTATGCTTGGACTTCAGGAGCTAAGACATTCACAGTTACTGCTGGAACTGTTACATCAACAGAGACAGTTAACTACCGTCAAGCGACAGCAGCTGAGGTTCGTTCAATCTCTGTAGTTGCAGACGGAAACCGTCATCTCGTAACTGCTAAGGATCGCTTCGGAAACGTTGTTCCTGGTGTCCGTATTTACGGTACACGTACAGGTAACGGCCTATTCGGTGGCGGAGCTCCTACAGCTAACGCAATTACAGCAGCGCCAGTTGTGGTTGATTCAACTACAGGTGTTGCTGAGTTCATCTTCAACGCAGGATCAGCTGATTCTGTTGTGAAGTACCAGGTAGCCTCAGCTGCAGATACACCATCTGCAACATACGGTTACACAGATGCTCTAGCAGGTAACGTTGATGGTGGAACAGATCCAGATGCGTTGACTGCAACAGTAGCTGGAACAGCACTAGTAGCTGAAGAGGGCGTTGGTGCTTCATTCTCAGCAGCTGGTGTCAACTCAGTCACAGCAGCAGTTGCAGCAGGTACTGACACAGGTCAAACAGCAACTGATGCAGCAGCAGAAGCAACTGATGCAGCAAATGCAGCAACTGATGCAGCTAACGCTGCAGCAGAAGCAGCAGATGCAGCAACAGCTGCAGCACAAGATGCTGCAGATGCAGTAGCTGCACTATCTGCTCAGGTTGCCTCACTGATCTCTGGTCTAAAGTCCCAGTTGACAGCGTTGACTAACCTAGTAATCAAGATCCAGAAGAAGGTAAAGGCGTAAGCCCCCTTTGATCTGATAAAGATCTAGAACCGAAACCCGGTTCCCACTTCGGTGGGGGCCGGGTTTCGGCTTTAAAAACAGAAGGAAAGTGAATTTTCATAGGCTGAACAAGGAAGTAAGCCATTGCCAGCGTCGTTTCCGGACTACAATTGGAAAGTGCTCGACCAAAGTATCCGGGAATTACTCACAAAGATAATACTTGCAGGCCTAATCTTAGTTCCAATCTCAATTCTCCCATATTCGGCTATTGATCCAATTAATACCCCGCAACTTGCTGTTTTGGTAGTAGTCGCTTTTATTATTTTCGGAATTCTGTTTGCGGCAAGAAGCTCAATCGAATTCTCAAGCTTCAGGGTAACCTTAGGTTTATTGTCAATATTCAACCTAGACTTACTTATGGTTTTTATCTTTTCAAAAGCCAATTTAGGATTACAATTTTATGGAACTTTTGGAAGAAACACAGGGCTTCTGACTTATATTTCACTCTCAGTCATTCTTTTTTCTGCGGCACTGGTTAGTAATGAAGAGTCATTGATCAAATTTAACAAGGTGTTCTATTTGGTTGGCCTGATTGCAACAATCTATGGAGTTATTCAGTTTCTCGGTTTAGATCCAGTTCCGTGGGATAATATCTTCAGCCCTGTAATTGGCTTTCTTGGGAATCCAAATTTTCAATCAGCATTGCTAGGCATTTGTGGCGTAATAGTCTTCACCAGATTGTTTGATGCCGGTAGCGGCAAGGCGAGAATATCTGCTGGAATCTTCTTGTTGGGATTAGTCATTACTATTTATCAGACCAACTCCAAACAAGGGCTCCTGAATCTTTTGGCGGGCGTTTCAGTCGTAATTTGGATTTACATCAAAGAAATAGGACAAAAAAAGTTTACCCACCTTGTCACAGTGTTTATGCTTTTCTTTGGGTCTCTTGTTGCGTTGGGGGTATTTAATTACGGTCCGCTAGGCGATGTTTTATACAAACGCTCAGTTTCAGCCCGAATTTTTTACTGGGAAGCTGGCTTGAAAATGACATTAGAGCATCCATTATGGGGTGTTGGTTTGGATAATTATGGAGATTGGTTCAGGCGTGCGCGTACTTCTCGAGCAGCAACTGAGTTTGGACCTGATAGCGTCTCAGATGTTGCACACAATGTCCTTCTTGACTTTTCATCGAATGGAGGGCTGCTACTTTTAGGTATTTATGTTAGTTTGATGGCTGTTACTACCTTGTCAATTATTCGAGTAATTATGCGTCAAAATAAATTCAATTCAATTCATTCGGCCTTAGTAGGCGCGTGGGTTTCCTATCAAGTTCAAAGCTTTATTAGCATAAACCAACTCGCCCTAGTTTTTATCGGCTGGGTTTTGTCAGGGCTTTTGATCGGTTATGAAATTTCAACCAGGAATAAGTCTAAAGAAGCTCAGAAGAACGAGTCTGGTAAGACAAAGAGCAAGAATGCATTACAACCCAAATATGTTTTAATTGTATTCATCACTGGTACATTAGGTTTCTTGGTTGGATCACAACCTATGATTTCATCAATAAAATTTAGGTCAGCACTTGAGAGCGGTCAAGTTGATAGGATTGCGAATTCTGCGAAATTGATCCCTTTAGAACAACTCAGAATATATCAAGTTGCATCAGTCCTTAAAAACAATAAATTCGATAAAGAGGCATTAGATGTGCTTGAGGTTGGCTTGAAAAACTTCCCAGATAGTTACATTCTTTGGCGATTACTAAGTGAGTTTCCGGAGGTGCCAGATGCTCAAACTGCTGAGATTAAGGCAAAAATGAGAGAACTAGATCCGAAAAACAAGCAAATATAGAAATTTGCTTGTTTTTCCTCAGTTAGTTCTCAGCCTTCTGCGGTCTAATTGGTCCATGACTCAGCCAACGCGCATCTACAAGCATTCATCGGCTGGCACCGACTGGGCAGCACTTCTTTTGGGTGCAGGTCTTGGTTTAACTCTGGCGCTGCAGTTAACCACTGTGCGCAAGAGTGATTTCACTTCTCTTTATGCAACTCTTGCTTCTTTCTCTCGTCTATCAGCGTTAGTCGGTACATATTTAGCAATCGTTGGCATCTTTTTAGTGGCACGTATTCCTTGGGTGGAGCGGGGTGTGGGCCACGATCGATTGGTTACATGGCACCGCAACTTAGGTCCATGGTCGCTCTATGGCATAGGTGCGCATGTTTTCTTTATTGTTTTATCTTTTGCAGGACAAGATTCAATCCCACTTTATAAAGAGCTCTGGAGAATGCTCAACTCCTTTGAGTGGATGTGGTTTGCTCTGGCTGGTTTTGTTCTCATGATTTTGGCTGGCGTTACTTCATACAAAAAAGCTCGAGCAAAGATGAGCTATGAGACATGGTGGATCATCCATGTTTACACATACATTGCTGTTGCAGCATCCTTTATGCACCAAGTAGTAAATGGACAGATGTTTATTGATCATCCGCTCAATCGTGCTTACTGGACTGGGTTGTATGTGTTGATGGCATTTGCCATTGTGTTTTGGCGCATTGGTGTGCCACTGGTCAGATCACTTAAAGTAAATCTGAAGGTTGAAAAAGTCATTGTTGAGGGCCCTGAGATTGTCTCGGTCATCATGAAGGGCCGTAACTTGCACACACTTGGTGCCCAAGGTGGTCAGTTCTTTGGGTGGCGCTTTTTAGCACGGGGACATTTCTTAATGTCACATCCTTATTCCTTATCAGCTGCCCCTACGGAGCATCTGATGCGCATTACTGTTAAAGATTTAGGTGATCACTCACGCTCACTTGCCTTTATAAAGCCAGGCACACGAGTCTTTGTTGAAGGTCCCTATGGTGCTTTCACTGCAGGGCGCTCAACGCGCCCTCATGTGGTTTTAGTAGGTGGTGGTGTTGGAATCACGCCTATTAGAGCGATTATGGAAGAGCTAAGCGGCGGCGTGCAGATGGATGTAATTTTTAGAGCATCTAAAGAAGAAGATTTAGTACTAAGGGACGAGTTAGATTACTTAGCTTTTAACAGTGGTGGATCAATTCGTATTCACTATCTTGTGGGACCAAGAAAGAACCATCCAATGGATGCTCGTTCAATGAAGCGCCTTGTGCCACAGTTTGCAGACTCTGATGTTTACATCTGCGGTCCAGAGCCGCTGGTGAGCGCTGTGAGAAAAGCCTTTGAAGATGTGGGTGGACCTAAAAACAGATTCCATGATGAGGCTTTTGCTTTCCACCGTGAGTAAATACGCAGGTGTGTATGGGCCCACATTAAGCAAACTCTCAGGTAGTTAAGGTTTAGTTGGTAATAAGGAAAAGGAACACAAGATGAAACGTGGGTTACTGATTGCTGGAGGGGCCTTAGGTGGCCTTGGCGCAGTCATGGCTATTACACCCCCGCAGTTTTCATCTACTGAATCTTTAGCTATAGGTGGCGGTGCAATGGCTGCATCAACGCCAACTGCTATGGCTACTACAACTGATTCACCCGCCCCTGTTGCAACTAAAGCTACGGGTACGCCCAGCAAAAAAGCTACTTCAAGTAAAGCAGCAACACCTGCGGCTACTGCCAGTGCTCCAGCAACGCAAGCTGCTGCGCCACAAGGTGTTAATGGAACCTTTAGTGGTCCAAGCGTTAACGTTAACTACGGCAACGTGCAAGTACAGATCACTGTTAAAAACGGCAAGATAACTGATGCAACTGCCCTTCAAGCACCTAGTGGGCGCAATGATCGTTGGACAAATATGGCTTTGCCAATATTGAAGAAACAGACTTTGGCTGCGCAAAGTGCAAGTATTCAAGGAGCATCAGGTGCTTCCTATACTTCATACGGTTGGTATACATCCCTGCAAGGAGCACTGGCTAAAGCTGGTTTGTAAGGCATTAGGTAGGCTCACACAATGAATCACCTTCGACAGCAGTTCCCTGTGTGGGGAACGATTGTGGATGTGGATATCGCATCATCTCTTGTCAGTGAAGATGCCTTAAATGAAGCCATGCAACAAGTAATTGATTTTTGTAAACAAGTTGATTCTGACTTTTCTACCTACATCGACACCTCCTGGGTTACACGCTTTCGCACAAACCAAATAGAAATCACTTCTTGCCCACCTTCGGTGCAAGAAGTGTGGCAACTGTGTTTGCAAGCAAAGCATTTAACTGATGGAGCGTTTGATCCTTGGGCAGTTGACGGTGGCTTTGATCCATCTGGGTTAGTCAAAGGATGGGCAGCAGATAAGTGTGCTGAAATGTTGGTTACTTTAGGTATTGAGCACGTGCAAGTAAATGCTGCAGGTGATCTATCACTGCGTGGTGGTTTCTATGATGGTGTTGTTAAGCCTTGGTCAATCGGAGTTGTTAATCCAGATAATCGCACTGAAGTAGTAAAAATCTATGAGATTACTGATGGTGCTATTGCAACATCAGGTGCATATGAGCGCGGAGCTCATATTCATGATCCTTTAAATGGATTAATTGCCATTGGCGCTAAGAGTGCAACAGTGACTGGTCCATTGGGCTGGCTCTGTGATGCCATGGCCACTGCGGTCATGGTGGGTGGTGAGGAGTCTGCAAAATGGTTTGGGCAGCCTGAATTAGAGGGTTATCGGGTATTTGCCGTGAATCGACATGAAGAAAGTTCGTGGGAGATTTAGGATGCTCACTATGTCCCTGCAAAGCCAGATGCGAAATCGATTGACCTTAATTTTCGCTGCAGTTTTTGGATTTGTATCAATTGGTTTAGCACCTGCATTTGCAGTTGATGAGCGTGTCATCGATGTTGTTGAGGTTACATGGGCAGGGGCTCCAGCACCTGCTGGTGATGCCAAGAAGGTTGCTTCAGTTATAGATACTGAGGTGAACGCTGACTGGAAAAAGTATACGACGATGTATGGAGACACAAAAGATCGCACCGTCTCCTTTAAGACCGGCAAGGTTTTAGAAACTCAAATCACTTTAGTTTCCAAAATGGCATGTATTGGATTTGCATCATCTGAGTTTATGAGCTCTATTAGGCCTGAGGCATATAAGCGTTTGGGAATTACAGATTACTCAGAGCGCTACTTAGTTGTTGTTGCACCAAAAGCTGGATGTGTGTGGTCTGGTCGTGCACAGTTGGGTGGAGCAAAAAGCAAGAGCGGCACATTAATCTTGCATGACAGCGCTTCTTCATT
>Ga0315907_10007811_pt1 | contig 11086 bp, 11 predicted proteins | sample LakEriMetagenome_3_FD_203525 | JGI IMG/M metagenome (GOLD analysis project Ga0315907, IMG submission 203525) | Freshwater fungal communities from buoy surface, Lake Erie, Ohio, United States - Buoy 12 MA123 | ecosystem: Environmental > Aquatic > Freshwater > Lake > Lake biofilm | place: USA...
CCCCGTACGGCGGCGGTCGTGCGCCTCGCAGCGGTCGATCCCGGCCGTGCCCCCGCGAATGATGACGCCGATCAGTGTGCCCCATCCGCCGCCGCGTCGTCCCTGTCCGCGCCCCCCGTCGCCGTGCCCGTCGGCCTCCCCCGTGCCGGCCGACGGACCACGGCTCGCCGTCTCATGCACCGGCGCGGGCTCCGGGGTATGCGCCACCTCCGCCGGCGCCTCGGCCGCCGCGGGGGTCGGCGCCGGCGCTACCGGCTCCGTCACCGCCACCGCCGGCGCCGAGGCCTCCTCGGGTGGCCGGGTGGCCGTCGTTTCCTGCTGATCGACCGCCGGGTTCGGGCGGGGCTGGCGGCGAGGCACCGGCACCGCATCGCGGCGCCCGCGTTCCGCTCCGCTCGGCGCATGGCGCGGGCCACCTTCGATGGCCGACACCACGACCGTCTGCGGACGTCGGGCATTCATGGCCAGATCGAGATCGCGTTCGAGGTCCGCCGTCATGGCGCTCGGCTCGCGACCGCCGCACCCGAGCAGCCCGGCCACCGAGAGTCCGGCCGCCAGCGCCGTCGTCCGCGCGATGAAGTTGGTTCGGTGCACCGTCGTCCCCTGCGACCTGTGGCCGCGCCCTGTCGACGCCGATATCCGGCCCCAGCCGGATCCCCGCCGATACCGCGTGGCAAGGCAATTGCCGGGCCACACACGTGGTCCGTTCACATCAGACGGTACCGGCGACCATCGCCCGCGGACACCGTCCTCGTGAGAGGACGTTCGCCGGCCCCCGTTGTCCTCCCGCCCGGACTTCCGCTCCAGCCGATCCGCGCCGACTGCTCCGCACTGACCGTCACCCCGGTTTCCCCATGCCCCTCCCCCGCCGTACCTCTCTGCGGCCGATGCCGTCGCCGCCCCGTCGCGGGGGGCGCCGGGCCATCATGATCGCCCTCACGCTCCTGGCGACGCTCACGGGCGCGTGCGGGACCGCCGACCGGATTTCTCCCGACGAACGCCGCGCCATCGCCGATACCCTCACCGCGCTCGTGACGGCGGCGTACGACCTGCGGCGCCCGGATGCGCCGGCGCGTCTGCTCGCCCTCTACCCCGATAGCGGACGCGTCATTTCGGCCGGTGCCGGTCGCGTGACCACCACGCGCGACACGCTGGCGACCGAGATTCGCGGCTTCTGGGAGCGCGTGGGGCAGAACATGCGCGACCCGCAGTTCATCTTGGGCTCCACCTACGTGGACGTCATCACCCGCGACGCGGCCGTCGTGACGCTCACCTATCGCATCCCGCACCGTACGCCGCGCGACGCCCCACACGTGGTCGGCGGGGCGTGGACGATGCTCTGGCGCCGACAGGCGGGAGGCTGGCGCATCGTGCAGGAGCATCTGTCGGATGTGCCCGCCAGCGACCTGCCGGCCGGCGGGACCCCTTGATCGGGGCGGTCTCCAGGAACCGCCGGAAACGTGCGCCCGCCGCCATCCGGCGGTAACGTTTCGTGTCCCGTCCACCCCGGGATGTCAGCCGACCTTCGCCGCGAGGTACGTCCGTGTCCATCCCGCCGTCGCATTCGTTTTCCCGCCGCCAGTGGCTCAAGTCGTCCGGTCTCGTCGCCGGCGGCGCCATCGCCACGCAGTCGCTCTCACCATCGCTGCTGCCCGCACTCGAGGCACCCGACGCGCCGGCCGTCATCGATGGCCAGACCACCCGCCACGGGTTCCTCGCCCTCGAACGGGAAGTCGAGGCGATGCGCCGCGCCGAGGGCCCCCTGCGTCTCGCGTCGAACGAGAACCCGTACGGCATGGCGCCGTCGGCGCGGGCGGCGATCATGGACATGTGGAAGGAGCACTCGTGGTACAACGCCGCCGCCGTGCCCACGCTGCGCAAGGTCTTCGCCCAGCACGCGGGCGTGCCCGAAGACCACGTGCTCGTGACCGCCGGGTCGGGTGACGTGCTCTCGATCGTGGCGCTCGCCTACGCGATGCACGGCGGGGACGTCCTCACGCCGTGGCCCACGTACGAGGGGCTGCCGCGGTACGCCGAGTCGATGGGCGCGCGCGTGCACAAGGTGGCGCTCGACGGCGATCTCGCGCACGACCTCGAGGCCATGAACACGCGTCTCGTGCAGGCGGTGGACCTCGTCTTCGTGTGCAACCCCAACAATCCCACCGGCACCCTCACCGATGCCGCAAAGCTGCGGAGCTTCGTGAGCAATGCCTCGCGCAAGGCGGTGACCCTCGTCGACGAAGCCTATCACGACTTCGTGACCGATCCGGGGTACACGAGCATGATCGATCTCGTGAAGGCCGGCGAGAACGTGATCATCTCGCGCACGGCGTCGAAGATCCACGGCCTCGCGGGACTCCGCACCGGCTTCGCGATCGCCCGCCCCGACATCATCGCACGCCTGCAGCCGTGCGTGACGAGCTTCCCGGGCGTGTTCGGTGCGCGTGCCGCCGTCGCATCGATTCAGGATAGCGCCTACCAGACGATGTGCCGCGATCGCAACGCCGAGGGGCGCGCGATCATGCACGCCGCCATCAAGGCGCTTGGCCGCCGCATGACCACATCGCACACGAATTTCGTGTTCTTCGACACCGGCATGCCCGTGGAGAAGGTGCAGGCGGCGATGCTGGCCAAGGGCTTCATGATCGGCCGGGCCTTCCCGCCGTACAACACGTGGGCCCGCATCTCCATCGGCACGCCGGCGGAGATGAAGCAGGTGGCAGCGGCGCTGCCGGAGATCGTGAAGCCGGCGACGACGGGGCAGTAACGGCGCGACCGCGCGTTTCGTCGCGCCGAAGTTCGTTGTTCGACTGACAGCGGCCCCGTTCAGCGTTGAGGGTCGTGCGTGAAGGGTTGTGGGTTGGTGCATCGTCGAACCACCCACGCACGACTCTCGACGCACGCCCCCGACCCTGAACGGGGCCGCCGTCCGTAGTACTCATCCCCCTTCCCGAAAGCCCACCACGATGCGCGTTCCATATGTTCTCGCAGTCGCGCTGCTCGTCGCGCAGGCGGGAGCCGACGCCCAACCGGCGCTCCCCACCGCGAACATGCCCGGCCTCACCTGGCGCCACATCGGCCCCTTCCGTGCCGGTCGCACGAAGAGTGCCGTCGGCGTGCCGCAGCAGCCCAACGTGTTCTACATGGCCGTCACCAACGGCGGGGTGTGGAAGACCACGGACTACGGCCGCACGTGGCATCCCATCATGGACGATCAGCCCACGGGCTCCATCGGGGCGGTCGAGGTGGCGCCGTCGAACCCGAACATCGTCTACGTGGGCAGCGGCGAAGGGTTGCAGCGCCCCGACCTTTCCGTCGGCAACGGCATGTACCGCTCCGACGACGCGGGGCGCACATGGACACGACTCGGATTGCGTGACGGCCAGCAGATCCCGCGCATCGCGGTCGATCCCGCGAATCCGGAACGCATCTTCGTCGCCGTGCTCGGCCATCCGTACGGCCCCAACACCGAACGGGGCATCTACCGGTCGACCGACGGCGGCCGCTCCTTCGAGCGCGTGCTCTACCGGGACGAGAACACCGGCGGGGCCGACGTGGTGCTCTCCCCCAACGATCCCAACACCGTGTACGCCGTGCTGTGGGAGGCGCGTCAGGGACCGTGGGAGAATGCCGCGTGGAGCGGCAGGAACTCGGGGCTGTTCAAGAGTACCGACGGCGGCGCCACGTGGACGCAGCTCACCGGCGGTCTGCCCAGCACCGCCGACGGCCTCGGTCGCCTCGGCATCGGCATCGCGCCGAGCAATCCGCGCGTGCTCTACGTAACGGCCACGGCGGGTGAGAAGAGCGGCGTGTACCGCAGCGACGATGCCGGTGTCTCCTGGCGCCGCACCACCAGCGATGCGCGCATCTTCGGGCGCGGCGACGACTTCGCCGCGATCACTGTGGACCCGCGCAACCCCGATGTCGTGTACTCGATGAACGTGGTGGCGTGGAAGAGCACCGACGGTGGCACGTCGTGGAAGAGCTTCCGCGGTGCCCCGGGGGGTGATGACTACCAGCGCCTCTGGATCAATCCGACCAATCCCGACGTGATGCTGATGGTGGCCGACCAGGGCGCGATCATCACGGTGAACGGCGGCACCACGTGGAGCTCGTGGTACAACCAGCCCACGGCGCAGTTCTATCACGTGACGGCCGACTACAACTGGCCGTACAACCTGTGTGGCGGCCAGCAGGAGTCGGGCTCCGCGTGCGTGCCGAGCCGCAGCAACGACGGCAGCATCACGTATCGCGACTGGCGCCCGGTGGGCGCGAGCGAATACAGCTACGTCGCACCCGACCCGCTCGATCCGAACATCTACTACGGCGGGACCGTCACGCGCTTCGACCGGCGCACGGGCCAGACGCAGAACGTGAGCCCCAACGCCGGACTCGGCCGCCGGGTTCCGGGCAACGGCCCCGACTATTTCCGCGGCATTCGCACCATGCCGATCCTCTTTTCACCGATCAACCCGCGCAAGCTCTACTACGGCACCAACGTGGTGTGGCAGACGGTGAACGGCGGCCAGTCGTGGACGCGCCTCAGCGACGACCTGTCGCGTCCCACGTGGGAGGTGCCGGCGAGCGTGGGGATCTACCGCGAGACGCCGGCCGCCAAACCCACGCGTCGCGGCGTGGTGTACACCATCGCGCCGAGCCCCGTGGATTCCAACACCATCTGGGCCGGCACCGATGACGGCCTCATTCACGTGACGCGCAACGGCGGCCGGTCGTGGCAGAACGTCACGCCGCCCCAGCTCGGCCCGTGGTGGAAGGTGTCGATCATGGACGCCTCGCACTTCGATGCGAACACCGCCTACGCCGCCGTGAACACCTTCCGCCTCGACGATCTGCGTCCGCATCTCTTCCGCACGCGCGACGGCGGGAAGACGTGGACGGAGATCACGAGCGGCATGGACAGCGATGCGCCGACGAACGTGATCCGTGAGGACCCGAAGCGCCGCGGCCTGCTGTACGCGGGCACCGAGCACCAGGTATGGGTGTCGGCGAACGACGGGGACAGCTGGCAGCCGCTGCGCCGCAACATGCCCATCATCTCCATTCGCGATCTGATCGTGAAGGACGACGACCTCGCGGTGGGAACGCACGGGCGCGGCTTCTGGATCCTCGACAACATCACGGCGCTGCGGCAGTGGGACGCGCGTGTGGCCGCTGCGCCGGTCACGCTGTTCACGCCTGCGCTGGCGACGCGGGTGACGTACAGCCTCTACACCGACACCCCCGTTCCGCCCGATGAGCCGCGCGCGGAGAATCCCCCCGATGGCGCGATGATCGACTACTGGCTGGCGCACGACGCGACGACCGTGACGATCGAGATCCTCGACGCCACGGGACGCATGGTGCGGCGGTACGCCAGCAGCGACCCGACACCGGCGCCCACGGATCGAGGGAACGCGCCGTGGTACTGGTTCCGTCCGGCGACGGCCCCATCGACGAAGGCCGGGCTGCAGCGCTTCACGTGGGACCTGCACTATGCGCGCCCCACCGACGACTGCGCGCTGCCGATCTCCGCCACGCCGTTCAACACGAAGTGCGAACCCGAAGGACCGTGGGTGATGCCGGGCACCTATACCGTGCGCCTCACCGTCGACGGGACGACGATCACGAGGCCGCTCACCGTGCGCATGGATCCGCGCGTGAAGACCTCGCGTGCGGCGCTGCAGGCGCAGCACGACCTCAGCGTGGCGCTGTACGACGCGATGCGGCTCGCGCGCACGCGGGTCGCTGAAGCGCGTGCGGCCGGGCTCGCCGACTTCGTGAGCGCGTACGACGCGATCGCCGGCGCACACCAGACCACGATCGACGCCTTGCAACAGAGCGACACGCCACCGACGGCATCGATGCGCGCGGCCGCCGCGGACCGGCTCGCCGCGTGGCGGGCGCTCGAGGCGCGATGGTCGGCGCGCCGATGAGTGGCCGACAGGTTGCCGGTGGCGCGTCCGCCTACAGCTGACCGGTGCTCCCCCAGCTGGCGAGCTTCTCGCGGTAGGACGCGTCATCGTAGCGCGACAGCAGGAACGCGGCTTCGTACGACGGGCGCGCCGTCCCGGTGATCTGCTGGGCCAGCAGTTCCGCCGCGGCCGGCGCCGCCATGAGCCCGAATCCGGAGAACGCCGCGCAGACGTAGGCGCCAGCCGGGCCCGCGGGGCCGACGAGCGGCCGGTTCTCGATCGTCTTGGTGTAGTAGCCACCGTCGACGTACGCGTGCGGGAGCCGGTCGAGATAGGCCGCGAGCCCCGGCGCGAGACGCGTCATGCCGCGCAGCACGACCTCGGGGTAGAAGGGGTCGTCCGGCAACGGATACACCGGCGCGTCGAAGCGATGCGCGCTGTGGTAATCCCAGAGCATGAGCACCGTCTTCGCGCTGCCGTACCCCTCGGGGCGCAGATGGATGCCCGCCGGCAGCGGCTCGGTGAGCCAGCGCGTGTCATCGCCCGCCGCAAGCTCCGCGCGCTCCTCGGCACTCCATTCGAGGCGCTGCGCGTCGTCGAGAATGACGAGCCCCGTGTCACGATCCACCACGCCCAGCGCATCCTCGATCGCGATCTTGTAGTGGGCCTCGCTGAACAGCGGCAACGATACGCCCAGCAGCTCACCCACGGCCTTGGCATACGGCCCCGCCGCGTTCACGAACACCGGCGTGTGCACGGTCACATCCGCGCCATCGGCGGTGCCCACCTGCACGCTCGTGACACGCCCGCCCTCGCAGTCCACGCGCTGCACGCGCCCGCTCAGGAGCGACGCCCCGCACGTGCGCGCCTGCTCGAGCAGGAGCATGCCGAGCTGCTGGCCACTGAACCAGCCGCAGCGCCGGGCATGCAGCACGGCGCAGATGTCGGGCGCGAGCCACGGAAAGTGGGCGCGAATGGCGTCGCGATCGAGGAAGAGATCGGCGCCGTCGGGATGATTGCGCCAGCCGCTGTGCTGCGACCGCTGGTACTCGGCCGTCTCGGCGAGTGAGCGATAGTAGCGCACCGCCCCGGCCCCCTGGGCGCTCGCCAGCGCCGCCTCGGCCTCGAACTGCGCTGCCCGCTCCGGCCGCGCCGTAGCGTACACGTAGCCACGCCGGTTGAGCAGAAAGCGATTGTCGCTCGCGTCGGCCCAGGCTTCCAGCAGATCGATGCTGCGGTTCACGAGCCGGACCATCGCCTCGTCGGGACCGGGCCACCAGTTGCGATACGCCTCGGTGCTCTTGTCGCTCGTGAGGGTGAGCGGGGCCTGATCGTCCACGAGCACCACCCGACGGACCCCGTGGCTCGTGGCCAGGGCGTGGGCCACGGCGATGCCGGCAATGCCCGCCCCGCACACCACGACATCGGCGATCATCGCGTCGCTCGTGCTCATACTCTCGCCCCCGCGTTCACCCCGAACGCCCAGAGCGCGCGTTCCACCATCGTCGCGTGCCATCCGTCGGCCAGCGCGGCGGCCCGGACGATCAGGGCCGCGGCGTACTTGCGGTAATAGGGGGCCGTCCACGCGATCCGACCCATCCCCTCCACATGCGGCGCCACCTGACCGGTCACGATCTCGTCGAAGAACGGGAAGCGCTCGGGCGCCATGATCGCGAGCACGGCGGATGCCGTGGCCGGACCGACCCCACCGAGGGCGCTCACGGCAGCCACCGCCTTCGCCGGTACGTCGAGCAACGCTGCGGCCGCACCCGTCGCGGCCTCCACCGCCCCCGGTGGATTGTTGCGAACGAGCACGAGATTCGGCGCCCGCCACACGCCTCGCGCCATCTTCCACTCGGTAATCCGCACCATCTCCTCGTGCGTCACGTGCCGCGGCGTTCGCGCGGCGACGGCCGACGGCAGCGTCTGCCGATACCATGCATCGTGTCCGGCAAGCTTGGCGTTGGGCAACGCGGCGATGGCCGCGTCATACCCATCGAGCGCCTGCTGCCACGCGGCGGGGTCATCGGAACGCCAGAGCGGAAGAGCGGCGAGAACGGTCATGCGGCAAAACTACTCGCTGCGGAGGCGGGCGTGTACGCGCTATCTGGGGAGCCGGAGCACCCGCACCCGTCGCACCTGCCAGGTGTCGCCGCTCCGCACGAGCGAGACCCGCCACGCCGTTCGGCACATCTCGCCGCAGGCGCGACCCACCGTCACCACGGCGGAATCGGCAAACAGTCGTGGCGTGACCACTTCGACTACCCCCGCGTTGCCGGGGTGGCGTTCGAACCAGCGGTCCCATCCACCGGGGTGGCGCGCGAAGAAGTCCGACATCTCGCGCAGCGAGGTGTGCTCCACGCGGAACGGCAACGCGAGTGCGGCTGCGTCCACCTGCGCCAGGGCCAGCGTGTCGTGCGCCTCCCACGGGCCGCCATACACCGACAGCGTGGGCGCCTGCTGTCGGGCATCCTGCCAGAGCGTGACGGCCTGCGCGTGCTCGCGCCTCGCGAACAGCTCCTGCAACGCGGCGCGCAGCACCGCGCGCTCCGCGTCGGCATGCCCTCGCGGGGCGCACGCCGCGGTGAGCATCAGCGACAGACTCACGGTGGCGCACCGACGGGCGTGCGCACGAGTCACCACTGCAGGCCGTCGAGCAGATATGTCGGGGCGTGTGCACCGGCCGCGGCCACGTGCGCCTCGGTGGTGACGCCGGTGAGCACGATGGCACTGGCGATGCCGACCGTGCGGGCACCGGCGATGTCGGTGTGCAGCGTGTCGCCCAGCATCACGGCATTGCGCGTCCCCACGCATTCGAGCGCGGTCTCGAAATGTCGCGCAGCGGGCTTGCCCAGCACGTCGAACGTCGGGGCGTCGGGACCGACGAGCAGCGCCAACGCCCGTTCCAGCATCCCCGCCAGCGAGCCGGCGGTGAAGCCGAACGTGCCCGCCCCCGACGGATAGACCAGATCGGGGTTGGCGAGCAGCAGGACGGGGCGGCGCCCGTGCGCGTGCGCCGCGAGAACCATGCTCAGCGTGTCATCGAGCATCCCCAGCGTGTCGAACCCCCCTTCGTCGGCGATGACCACCGCGTCGGCCGGGTCACCGGGGTCTGGGTGCACGATCGTCGCGCCGATCTGCCGGGCGTATTGCGCCGAGTCGCCGGTACCCAACACCACCACGCGCTTGCCACGCATCCCGTGCGCCTCGAGCGCCGGCGCAATCAGCATCCCGGAGCTCAGTACGTGCTCCGGCCGTATCGGAATCCCCAGCCGGGTGAAGCGCGCCGCCGCCCGCTCGGGGGAACGTGAGGCATCGTTGGTGACCACGAGGAACGGTTGGTCGCGCGCGAGGAGATGCGCGACGGCATCCGCGGCACCGGGCAACGCACCGGCGGCGTTCACCAACACGCCGTATGCATCGAACAGAATGGCCTCGTGGCGATCGGCGAGGGTCGTGAAATCGAGGCGTTCGGGTGGCGTGGCGTGTGACGCGATGGTCATGCTCTGGGCAGGCGAACGGCGCAGGGGGCCATGCGGGGCGGAATCCGCGCCCGACCCGGCCGTAAAGCGGCGCCGGGACTGTCGGGGTCGTTCAAAACTGTCGCGATTCGTGCGTATTTGCCCGCTTACGCGTGTCTTTTTCGTCCAAAGGACGGTTTTGGAACACCAATCGCGTAGTGCGCATTGCCTCGCGCGAACCACCCGGGTACCTTTCAATTCAGCGATGCACGCGCAGTAGTTCATACAGGCGCGTGGACATGTTCCGAACTTTACGGGCCTGCCAAAGCGAGCGGGCCCGTTTGCGTTTGCACCGTAGCCATACCGTCATGGCGCCCATCGTGAGGGCGATCACGAGCACGTGGAAGTCGGTTTCGTTTTGCATGCGCGCCCCCGGGCGAAGTGCTCCGACAGATCCAGCATCGATCCATCATCAGGAGTACCAGACATGCGTACGACCGGCACCGTGAAGTGGTTCAACGACGCGAAGGGTTTCGGCTTCATCACGCCCGCGAACGGCCAGAAGGATTGCTTCGTGCACCACTCGGCCATCCAGGGTCAGGGCTTCAAGTCGCTGACCGAAGGCGAGACCGTCGAGTTCGACATCGTGCAGGGCCAGAAGGGCCCGGCCGCCGAGAACGTCACGCGCGTTCGCTGAACCGAGCGCGCGTCCTCGTGGTTGCGCCCTGCGCGCAGCCACGAGGCGCCGACGTTCGTCACGGCCACGTTGTTCCCGTCGCGGGTGTGACACGTCGCGCCCGCGGCTTCTGCCCCTTCGGAAGTGGTCCCATGCTGTCATCAGGCCAAGAGGTTTCGTGATCGACCACGCTGCACTTGTGGAACCATCGGATTCCCGGTTCGGGCCCGATCGCACGAATTTCCTCACGTCGCACCGCGCCCAGTCCGTGGGCGCCCGCGAATTCACACGCTTCACCGACAGCGTCGTGGCCCTCACCCGCCGCGCCGCCACGCTCAGCGGGTGCGAAGCGCCCACGCTGCGCATGTCCCCCGAACGGTGCATCGTGCAACTCGGTCCGGTGGCGCTCACGGTGGCGCATATCCGATCCGGCAACGACGTGCCCGCTGGGGGCCAGTTGCTGGCCATCATCTGGAACGGCACCATCGCCCCGCGCGGCGACCATGTGCCCGAGCGGAACGGCGCGCGGCGCGTGCCACCCCCGCCGGTCTCCATGTGGGAAGAGTCGTCGGTGGTGTCGGCCGAAACCGAAACCACCTGGCACTGGCATCCGCACGGCGTCGCCTCCACCGGGTACACGTCCACCGAGCTGGCCGAGCGGTGCGTCGCGCAGCTGCAGTCGGCATTCGAGACCGTGCTGGCGACCATGCCGCCGGATGTTCCCCTGTCCTGACCGCCCGAGGGAGGGCGCATGAAGCAAGACATGATCGAATTCGAGGGCACCGTCACGGATGTCCTCCCCAGCACGATGTTCCGCGTGAACCTCGAGAACGGCCACGAGATCCTCGCGACCGTCGCCGGCAAGATGCGCAAGTTCCGTATCCGCATTCTGGCGGGTGATCGCGTGACGGTGGAGGTCTCCCCGTACGACCTCAATCGCGGCCGCATCACGTTCCGCCACAAGTAGTCGACACCGGGTCGTCGATGCGCGGTCACCATCGATCGGCCCCGATGCATTGACGGCGTTGCGGGGCGCA
>Ga0315907_10007812_pt1 | contig 11086 bp, 10 predicted proteins | sample LakEriMetagenome_3_FD_203525 | JGI IMG/M metagenome (GOLD analysis project Ga0315907, IMG submission 203525) | Freshwater fungal communities from buoy surface, Lake Erie, Ohio, United States - Buoy 12 MA123 | ecosystem: Environmental > Aquatic > Freshwater > Lake > Lake biofilm | place: USA...
TCGAACCTGGAAGTCAAGCTCACTTGCGGCGAAGGTAGTGCCAGGGGAACTTGGTGTCAGAATAGCAAGATGCACCCTCCATTATTATAAAAAAAAGCCCTCGAAATGAGGGCTTTTTTATTTTGGGGTTTTCTTTGCCTGGTCAAATAATAAGACTCGCTAAAAGAATTCTGTTCCTTCTTCTTTCTTATTCTATTTTAAGAATTGGTTACTTTCTTTATCACTATTCAATTTATAAAAGCTTTTCAAATGCGGACATCGTTGAGAGTTTTATGTTGGGTATTCGATTTGATTTAGCTGCCATTTTCTTTTTAAATGCTCCGCTGATTATCTTGAATTTAATCCCTCTGGATCATAAGCCTTGGAATAAGTTTGAAAGAGTCTTTTTCGTCACACTCAACTCTTTAGGATTTTTAATTTCTCTTGTTGATTATGAGCTTTTCCAGTTTGTTGGTAAAAGGTTGAGTCTCGAACTTTTTTTAATCTCAGATGACATCAAAGATCAGCTCCCGCAATTGGCCCTTTATTATTGGTATTTTCCTCTTCTGGCTACTTTGTTTGGTTACTTTTTTTATCTGTTTGATCAAAAGTATTTCAAAGTCTCTTCAACTGCAGTTTCAAAACGTCGTCATTTGATCTTTTCCATTCTTTTTTTGTTTCTCTCATTCGTCGCTATTCGTGGCGGTCTTCAGCATAAATCTATCAATGTCCAATCGGCATTCTCCCAAGGGCAGAATGAACTTGGCCATCTTGTCTTAAATACTCCCTATCACTTCCTCAGAACATTCAAATCACAATCCTATAAAAAATTAAGTTATTTTAAATCAGACTATGAAGCTCTTGAAATCATTTTAAAAGGACAGGTTGCAGCTTCGAGCGACTCGTTAACTCAAAAGAAAAATATTGTTTTAATTCTTCTTGAAAGTTTTTCTTCAGAGTATTTGGAGAAAGGCTATATGCCATTTTTGGATGAGCTTAAAGCGAGGTCAATTTTCTTTCCGTATCATTTGGCCAATGGGAGAAGATCTATTGAAGTCCTCCCTTCTGTCTTATGTGGCCTACCATCTCTGTTAAAAGAGCCTCTGAGTAAATCAATTTTTCAAAGTAATAAATTGTCCTGTCTCCCAAGCTCACTTAAATCCCATGGCTACACAAATTACTTCTTTCATGGAGGGGCGAAGGGGACAATGGGATTTGAATCCTTTACTTTGGCCAATGGATTTGATCGCTATTTTTCAAAAGATGACTATCCAGGTGATGATTATGATGGAACATGGGGTATTTTTGATGGGCCATTTTTTCAATATTCCGCTCTCGAAATAGATAAAATGAAGGCGCCTTTTATGGCCGGTATTTTTACCTTAAGTTCTCATCAACCTTATGCTGTTCCTAAAGAATACGCGGGAAAATTTCCAAAGGGGACTCTAGAGATCCATGAAAGTATTCGCTACACAGATTTTTCTTTAAGAGAGTTTTTTAAAACAATCGAAACCAAGCCTTGGTATAAAAACACGATCTTTATTATTACCGCCGACCATACATCAAAATTAGAATCTAAAAAATTTCAAAACATCATCGGACACTACAGAGTTCCCCTTCTCATCTTTAATCCCTTAGGGCCTCAAGGCCAAGTCATAGAGAAAGTCTCTCAACATTCGGATATTCCGAGGATGGTCTTAGACATGCTAGGACTCAAAGGTGAGCTGCCTTTAACATCAAAAAATATTTTAAAAAATGCTGAGGGAAATGCCCTAAATCTGATCAATGGCTCTGATTTTATTTTGATGAATAAGGATCATTTTCTTCTCCAAAAAAATGATCAGCAGACCTTAAAGTATTCCTATAACTGGAACACCGGTGAATCTCAATTGATAGGTGAGTCCAGTGATCAACTTCTTAAAGCTAATCTTCAATATTTCTTCAACTCTCTCATTAACAACAAATTCCCCTCTTATCGCTAAGCCCAAATCCTTGCACCAGTTTTCCCTTCAAGTTAGACTAAATTATTATTTTTATTACTAATTGAGGTGCCTATGCAGCCATTAGCCTCCCATATCGATCCAAACAGTAAAGAGTTTCAAATCAACTCTGAATTCAATCGCTCCTTAGCAAGTGAACTCAGAAAAAAAATCGAGAAGGCGAGACTTGGTGGTGGTGAGGATGCAGTCAAAAAACATAAAGCGAGAAAGAAATTACCTCCGCGTGAAAGAATTGAAAAAATTCTTGATCCTGGTTCACCCTTTTTAGAACTCTCAACTCTGGCCGCAGAGGGAGTCTATGAAGAGGATGTTCCAAGTGCAGGTGTTGTGACAGGCATTGGTCTTGTTCATGGTGTGGAGTGTATGTTTGTGGCCAACGATGCAACAGTGAAAGGGGGAACTTACTTTCCTCTCACCGTTAAAAAACATTTAAGAGCTCAGGAAATTGCTCTCGAGAATAAATTACCATGCATTTACCTCGTGGACTCAGGTGGAGCCTTTCTCCCAAAGCAAGATGAAGTTTTTCCAGACAAAGAACACTTCGGTAGAATTTTCTTTAATCAGGCGAATATGTCGTCCCAGGGAATTCCACAGGTCGCAGTGGTCTGTGGATCTTGTACCGCTGGAGGGGCCTACGTTCCGGCCATGAGTGATGAAACGATTATCGTGAAAGGGAATGGAACAATTTTTTTAGGTGGCCCACCGCTTGTTAAAGCTGCAACAGGTGAAGAAGTCACAGCAGAAGATTTAGGTGGAGCGGAAGTTCACACCTCAAAGTCTGGTGTTGCCGATCACTTTGCTGAAACAGAAGAGGACGCTCTTGAGCAAGCTCGCCATATTATCGCCACTTTAAATTATCGTCCTAAGCATCCTGGCAAGTTTATTAAGCATGAAGTCTTGGCACCACTTTATAAAACAGAAGAAATCTACGGCATTATTCCTCAAGATACGAGAAAGCCTTTTGATGTGCGAGAAATTATTGCTCGTCTTGTTGATGGATCAGAGTTTCAAGAGTTCAAAGAAAAATATGGAACAACTCTGGTGACTGGTTTTGCTAAGATTCATGGTTATCTGGTAGGGATCGTGGCCAATAATGGAATTCTTTTTTCTGAATCTTCTCAGAAAGCTGCACACTTTGTGGAGTTGTGTGGACAAAGAAAAATACCACTCATCTTTTTACAAAATATCACTGGGTTCATGGTGGGTAAACAGTATGAGAATGAAGGCATTGCAAAGCATGGAGCGAAATTTGTCACAGCTGTTTCCACTGTTAAAGTTCCTAAATTCACGATCATGATTGGTGGTTCATTTGGAGCTGGAAACTACGGCATGTGCGGAAGAGCTTTTGGCCCGCGCTTTCTCTTTATGTGGCCAAATTCGCGCATCTCCGTCATGGGTGGTGAGCAGGCGGCCAATGTGCTCGCTACAGTCAAGCAAGATGGTCTTAAAGTTGCCGGTAAGACGGCGATGAGTGAAAAAGAGTTAGCAGATTTTAAACAACCAATTTTAGATAAATATGAAAAAGAGGGATCTCCCTACTATTCATCTGCTCGCCTTTGGGATGATGGAGTGATTGATCCAGCTCAAACAAGAGACATCCTCGGCTTATGCTTAAGTGCGACTCATAATGAAGAATTCAAAGACCCTCAGTGGGGCGTATTCAGGATGTAATGTATGAAACATTTAGAGGTCATTCACAAAGAGCAAGGTGTTGTGGAAGTTTGGCTCAATAGACCTGAGCTTCATAATGCGTTTAATGCCGAACTGATTGAAGAAATGATTCACACTTTTGAGTCCTTTAAAGATGAGCGCTTGATTATCCTCTCTGGAAGAGGCGCTAGCTTTTGTGCTGGTGCTGACTTGAATTGGATGAAGGCGATGAAGAATTATTCTCGTGAGGAAAATTTTCAGGACTCCAAAAAATTAGCAAAAATGTTTTCGACGATTAATGACTGTAACATTCCTGTGATAGGAAGAATAAATGGTCATGCCCTCGGAGGAGGAGTCGGACTTGTTTGTGTTTGTGATCACGTGATTGCAACGGAAGAAGCTCTGATGGGGTTTACAGAAGTTCGCTTAGGTCTTATCCCGGCAGTGATCTCTCCTTATTGTATTTCAAAAATAGGGGAGTCCAATGCTCGAAGCTGGATGCTTTCCGGGGAGAGATTTAATGCCCTCGAAGCAAAAAGAATGGGACTCGTCCATGATGTGGTTGCGGTTGGAAGTGATCTCGATGCCAAAGTGGAAGAAATTAAAAAAAGATTTCTCGCTGCAGGTCCAATTGCCAGCAAAGAGGCAAAAAAACTTGTGCGAGAAGTGGTGAAAAATCTTAAAAATTCTGAAGATTATACCTGTCAGATGATTAGTGCGAGAAGAATTAGTGAAGAGGGGCAGGAAGGAATGCGTGCTCTGCTTGAAAAAGATAAACCAAATTGGATGAAAAAATGAAAATAAAAAAAATACTTGTCGCTAACCGCGGTGAAATTGCTCTGAGAGTCCTCAAGACGGCCAAAGAAATGGGAATTAAAGTCGCTACTGTTTTCGCAGAGGATGACAAAAATCTTCCCCATGCTCTATTTGCGGATGAGTCTTACTCATTAGGTATGGGGGCCTTGTCAGAGACCTATCTTAACAAAGCTAAACTCGTTGATGCGGCCAAGCGCTGTGGGGCCGATGCCATTCATCCTGGATATGGCTTTTTATCTGAGAATGAAGATTTTGCTCGGATGGTAGAAGCTGCGGGGATAATTTTCATTGGGCCAACTCCTGAATCTATTGTACTGATGGGAGATAAAATTGGCTCAAAAAAAGCACTTGAAAAAATCAATATCCCACTGACTCCCGGCTATCATGGCGATGATCAGACTGAAGAAACTCTCATGAAAGAGGCAAAAAAAATTGGTTATCCGGTTTTAATTAAGGCCTCTGCAGGTGGAGGTGGTAAGGGAATGAGAATTGTTCATCAAGACTCTGAACTTCTTGAATCCATCAGAGGAGCTAAGTCCGAGGGACTCAAGTCTTTTTCAAGCGATAAAGTCCTGATTGAAAAATATGTGCTTAACCCAAGACATATTGAGGTTCAACTCATGAGCGATACTCATGGGAACCACTTGCATTTTTTTGAACGAGAATGCTCGATTCAGCGTCGTTACCAAAAAGTCATCGAGGAAACACCTGCTCCCAATATGAGTCAGGATCTTCGACTTAAGATCTGTCAGACTGCCGTCGATATCGCCAAAGGTATTAATTATCGTGGGGCGGGAACGGTAGAGTTTATTATGGCCCAAGATGGGAAATATTATTTCATGGAAATGAATACACGCCTCCAGGTGGAACACCCGGTAACAGAAATGGTCACGGGTTATGATCTTGTGAAATGCCAAATCATGGTGGCCCAAGGAGATAAACTTCCGATCAAGCAAGAAGAGATTAAGCAAAAAGGCCAGGCCATTGAGTGCCGCATTTATGCTGAAGATCCAGATAATAATTTTATGCCAACAATTGGTAAGATTGATGCGATTGGAGTTCCGACATTAAGAGATGTGAGGCTTGATTGTGGATTCTTAGATGGAAGTGAGGTTGGGGTTAATTATGATCCGATGCTTGCGAAGCTCATTGTGTGGGGAGAGGATCGAAAACTGGCGATTACTAAAACGATTCAGAGTCTTGATGAGGTTTTATTTCTCGGAGTTAAAACAAATCGAGATTATTTAAAAAGAATTTTGGGACATCAAGATTTTATAGCTGGTCAGACACATACTCACTTTATCCCTGATCACAAGGCCGAGCTTGAACCTGTTGAACTGAAGGCCCATGATCTGGCGGGGCTTATTGCTTCTTATTGCTTTAGCCAAAAGAAAGCGGCATTTAAATCAGGTGTCGAAGTTAGCTCAAACCCATGGATCACTCTAACGAGTTTTAGGAATTAGTATGGAAAAAACATTCATCCTTAATGGACAAGAAGTTAAAGTTCAAGATTTTAAACATGCCCACGACACCGTCAGCTTTTCTTATCAGGGACAAAATTATTTTTACTCCCTCATCTCTCGCGATGGCCATGAAATGATCTTAGATGAAAAAAATGGTCGCTTTAAGGCAGCTGTCTCAACCTTAAGTAAAGAAGGTGAGGCGATGGTTATTGCAGGTGGAAGAGAGGGGATCCTTTCTGAAGCAAGCAAAAAATTGAAGAAAGGTACGGCCCATGCGGGTGGTTTAAAATCTCCCATGCCTGGAAAGATTTTTAAAGTCTTAAAACCCCAAGACTCAGAAGTTAAAAAAGGTGAAACCATTCTTATTCTTGAAGCCATGAAAATGGAGCATGCGATCCGTGCCGATAAAGATGGGAAAGTGAAAAAGATTTTTTTCAATGTGGGTGAGCTTGTTCAGGGTGGAGTTGTACTGGCCGAATTGGAGTCTTAATGATCAAGATTGTTGAAGTCGGTCCTAGAGATGGTTTACAAAATGAAAAGACGATCTTAACGACTGAAGATAAGTTTAAATTTATCTCCCTGCTCTCAAATTCAGGGCTAAAAAATATTGAAGTGACTAGTTTTGTTAAGGCCACTGCTATTCCACAAATGGCCGATGCGATAGATCTTTTTAACATGGTTCAGACTCAACTCAACCATCAAAAGATAAACTTTCCTTGTCTTGTCCCCAATATCCAAGGCTATGAGGTTGCAAAAAAACTTGGCGTGAAGGAAATTGCTCTTTTTAGTGCAACTTCAGATTCTTTTACCAAGAAAAATGTGAATGCATCAGTCGAAGAAACCTTTAGTCGGATGCAAGAAGTGGCCCAAGAAGCGCTTAAAGATGGGATGAGAATCAGAGGCTACGTTTCAACTGCTTTTGGTTGCCCTTACGAAGGGACGATGGATGTCTCAAAGCTTCTCCATGTGACTGATAGATTCTTTAAATTAGGCATTTATGAGGTCTCTGTGGGAGATACCATTGGTGTCGCAACTCCTGCCCAGGTGAGATCCTTTATACAGCAGCTCAAGTCATCTTTTGATTTGAATAAGCTGGCGATGCATTTTCATGATACCAGAGGCATGGCCCTGGCCAATATTCTTGTTTCACTCGAGGAGGGGATTTCAACCTTTGACTCCTCGGCCGGTGGACTGGGTGGATGCCCTTACGCTAAGGGGGCAACGGGGAATGTGGCGACTGAGGATGTTTGGTATCTTTTGCAATCCATGGGATGTGAGACTGGAATTGATATTGCCAAGTTGGCCGAGGCTTCTAAATTTATTTTAGATAAGATCAACCGTCCGACTGAGTCTAAATTTTTGCGTGCTTACTTGAATACAGGAAAAGTATGACTTCTTACTTAAAAGCTTTTAATGACCTCATTGTTGAAAAAAAGAAAAATGCTGTTTGGATAACTCTTAATCGAGTCGATGCCAGTAATGCTTACTCAAATGAAATGGTGAGTGGTCTTGTGGAGGTTTTAAAGTTTGCTGATTTAGATAAGTCCGTAAGAGTTATTGTGATTACCGGAGCTGGAAAAAGTTTTTGCGCTGGTGGTGACATTAAGGCCATGAAAAATAAGTCGGGCATGTTTGCCGGAGAATCCAATGAATTACGGGAAGCTTATCAAGCTGGAATTCAGCAAATCCCCATCATTTTTTCTCAAATTAAAACACCTGTGATTGCGATGGTAAATGGCCCTGCAGTGGGTGCAGGTTGTGATCTCGCAGCGATGTGTGACCTCCGTATTGCGTCTACTGAAGCTTCTTTTGCTGAGACGTTTGCTAAAGTTGGACTTGTTCCTGGAGATGGAGGGGCTTACTTCCTCACACGGATTGTGGGTTTTGCAAAAGCCATGGAAATGTTTTTAACTTGTAAAATCTTTTCTGCAGACGAAGCTATGAATATAGGACTTGTTAACAAAGTGGTCCTACCGGAAAACTTAAAAAATGAAACAGAGATTTTAGTTGAACAAATTTCATCTCTGCCACCAATCGCTGTGCAAATGACTAAAAAAGCAGTCATTCATGCCTATCAAAATGATCTTCATTCTCATCTAGAGTTGATGGCCGCTTATCAAGGAATCACTCAACGATCATCGGACCACTTTCTTGCCTTAGAAAATTTAATGGAAAAAAAGAAACAGTCCTATCAACACTTTTAATTCTTTAAAAATAATTTTTGACATCTTGAATCTTGCCCTCAAGAATTGATGTATGAACAAAATTATTTCTCTTTTATTACTCGTTTTAACTTTCTCTTGTACTACAATTCATTTTCGTTCTAACAATTCTGTTCCAGTTTCTTTTGAAGGAAATCCTAAGTATCAAAGAGAAGTCTCTATTGAAGGTCGACGCAATTTTTATTTTTGGGGTGCAGATCCTGAGCATCATGAAGTGTACATTGACGAAGAAGTTCGTCAGGCAGGTTATGAGGGAATTTCAAAAATTATTATTTATGAACAAAAAAATCCTCAGGATATTTTGATCTCTTTTTTGACTTTTGGAATTTATATGCCAAGGGCCTTTACCATCACTGGTTTTACGTCCTCGCAAAATTTACCTGAAGATTTAGAAGATACAGCTGAAGCTAAGAAGTAATGATTAAGTTTTGACCGTCAGGAAGGGGTCTTCCAAGGATGGATATTTAGGCCAAGGATGGCCTTTTTATTTTCTGAGAAGTTTTTTCGCTCTGTAGTTCCAAAGTGGTTTTGTAATCAAGTTAAACCAAGAAAAAAATCCAAGAAAGCAAAAGAAAAATGTGTTAACAGCTGAGCTGGCCGTGAAGATATTATTGACCACGGAAAAAACAGTGAACATAAGAAATGACAAACCTCCAAAGCAGGCCGTCATGAGTAAGGTCAGTTTAAAGGTCATTAACGTCGAAGGAGTTGGTTTTAAAAAAGAAAAAGGCCACCAGATAAAGTCTTTATCTGAAAGCCAATTATGAAAGTTAGGAATAAGTTCAATAATTTTTTTCATTTGAGTGTATCCATTAAATTGCCAAAAAAGTTTTTCTTAAAATCTGCCACTTCGTCTTCGCTCATGTCTCCAAAGTTCGTTCGATCAACTTCTTTGAAGCATTTATCAAGCTCTATAACGAATCTCGATTTAAAACGAGGGATCATTTTTCCATAAATTTTTCTTTCTTTCGCATAGGTCATGATGAGTTTTCTTCTGGCGCGAGTCACACCAACGTAACAAAGGCGCCTTTCCTCACTAATATCGGATCCATCAAGAATTGTTTTCTTGTGGGGGAGAAGTTCTTCTTCCATGCCGATGAGAAAGACGTAATCGTACTCTAGACCTTTTGAGCCATGCAAAGTCATGAGAGTGACTTCATTGATTTTAGTGTCATCTCCTGGAGTATTTTGACGGTCTTGGGAATCCGCTAAGAGGAGCCTTTCAACGAAGTTTTTTAAAGTGGCATCGTCATGATAGCGGTCTTGAAATCGATCGGCCGTCATCAAAAAGTTTTTTACGTCCTCACGCTTACGGTTTGCAAGCTTGGCCGAATCATAACTTTTATCAATAAAGTCATAATAGTGAATCTCTTCAACGAGTTGATTGATCGCCTCGACCAAAGGTTTTTCATGAAAGATACGCTGATAGTTTTTGATGAGATCAACGAATTTTTTAATCCCCTCATGCTCTTCATCATCTGAAAGCACATGAAAGAGATGGCGCTTTTGCTCGCCAGCTAAAGTGAGATTTTTATTTAAGGTCACTGAGCCAATCCCTCGGTGAGGAACATTCAGGACTCTTCTTAGAGCAAGCTCATCCCGAGGATTTTGAATGAGGGTAAGGTAAGCGATGAGATCCTTGATCTCTTTTTTCTCATAAAATTTCTGGCCACCAATAATATTATAAGGGACCTGGGAAATTCTTAGTTGATCCTCAAAGGGAGGAACTTGAGTATTGGAGCGATAAAGGATGGCGATGTCAGAAAGATTCACCCCATGGGACTGGAGGCGAATAATTTCTTCGACCACCACTGCGGCTTCGTGGTCTGAATCACCTGTGGCCCAAAGAAGGGGAAGATCTCCTTCGTGTAGAGAAGTGCGCATGGTTTTTTCTTTGCGGTTGGTGTTCTCTTTGATGACTTGATTGGCCAGATCTAAAATCGGAAACGTCGATCGATAATTTTCTTCTAATTTTATGACTTTGGTATTGGGATATTGTTTCTCAAAATTGAGGATGTTGGAGATATCAGCACCTCTAAAGGCATAAATCGCCTGATCATCATCTCCCACCACACAGATATTTTCATGGGTGCTGGTGAGGGCCTGAATCATGCTGAACTGTAATTGGTTCGTATCCTGATACTCATCAATCATGATGTATTTAAAACGCTGAGAGTATTTTTTAGCCACTTCAGGAAATTGTCTAAAGAGCTTTACCACGAGAAAAAGAATGTCATCAAAATCAAGAGCATTATAGAACTGAAGTTTTTCTTGATAAAAGTGATAAACGTATTCCGTGGCGCCGTCATAATTGTTTTCAGGATCATATTCGGCGGACTTCGTAAATTCTTCCGGTGAAATCCCTTTGTTTTTCAGGAGCCCGATCTTGGACATCACAATTCCCTTATCGAAGCTTTTATTGGATCGATAGGATTTGAGTCCTTCACGGACAATACTCATCTGATCTGCCTGATCATAAATCGTGAAGAGATTGTTATAGCCCAGGTGATGAATATCTTCCCGTAAAATTCGAATCCCTAGAGAGTGAAAGGTTGAAAGGGTGATACCCTTGCGCACTTTGGGGGGAACGAGGTGAGCGACTCGCTCTTTCATTTCGGCTGCTGCTTTGTTGGTGAAGCTGACGGCCAGGATTTCTTTTCCAGGAATTTTGAGATTTTCCAGCATGTGAGCAATGCGATAGGTTACAGTTCTCGTCTTGCCTGAGCCTGCGCCGGCAAGGATTAAGACCGGTCCTTGGACCGTTTCGGCAGCTTCGCGTTGTTCTGGGTTAAGACCACTGAGGGAAATCATAGGCAGAGCTTAAAAAACCCCTGGGGAAGTGTCAAAATTAAAAGACAAAAAAGCCCTTACTTTGTAGACTCTATTCTCTCTCTAAATACCTTTATTTGAGGCTGTATGAAATACCTAATCACTTCTGCCCTTCCTTATGCTAATG
>Ga0315907_10007815_pt1 | contig 11084 bp, 9 predicted proteins | sample LakEriMetagenome_3_FD_203525 | JGI IMG/M metagenome (GOLD analysis project Ga0315907, IMG submission 203525) | Freshwater fungal communities from buoy surface, Lake Erie, Ohio, United States - Buoy 12 MA123 | ecosystem: Environmental > Aquatic > Freshwater > Lake > Lake biofilm | place: USA...
AGAAAAGGCATTCTTCACTTTGCCACGAAAAAATTCAGTATTTCCAAAACCGATGGTGTCCGCATTGGTGATGTAGTTAACACGATTTTGTGCATCCACAATAATGGCGGGAATGGTATTGTTTTCACTCACCACTTTTAAGTAAAACGATCGTGCATCATCATCTTCGGTTTTACTCAAATTCTGGGTTGCTTCTGCCCAAATTTCTGCGCGTTTACGTTCTTCCGTTTTAAGTCGTTCGAAAAGCTTCTCGGTATACTTCACCAACTCGGCGCGGTTGCGAACGGCATCGGCCCAGAGTTCCACCTTTTTGCGTTCTTCGGTAGCTACTTTCTTCACCAACACATTGGTGTACCAAAGCGACGCTGCAATAATCACGATTGCAAATCCTGCTAACCAAAGCTTCCAACGGTATTTTTTTAGGTAAATACTCAATTTATTTATCCTTGCTAAGTTCGAAAAGTAATGCTTTTTCTTCTTTGCTCAAACTGTCGTATCCAGAGCGCGATATCTTGTCTAAAATATCATCAATACGTTTTTGTTTCTGGCGTTTGTCCAAATTATAATCGTCATCGGTTTTGGCGCGTTTATGAACAACCTTTATCGTGCTTTTGCGCTTCGGTTTCCAACTGAAAATTGCTTGTGCTTTATTGAAAAATGCAGCGATGTCGATTCCTTTCTTGATATTTATCGCCCAGAAAAAACCAAACAAAGCCCCGCCCAAATGTGCTAAATGTCCGCCTTCGTTTCCACCTCGTATCGAAATCAAATCGAGCAATACAAAAATTAACGCCATCCATTGCAATTTCAATCTGAAGGCGCCAAATAGCATCACTTCATCTTGCGGCCGATACGTGCAAATGGCAATTAAAACACCCATCACAGCAGCCGAAGCGCCAACAGCTGTTTGGGAATGCGCATTTTCTGAAAACAATGGAAACAGATTCACCGAAAGCAAGAACATTAGCGCTCCCGCAAATCCACTTACAAAATACACATTCAGAAATCGCTTGTCATCAAATCGTTGGTTAAACAACTGATACGTGAAATACAAGGTCATCATGTTAAAGAGGATGTGCATCAATCCACTGTGAACAAATAGGTGAGTGATGAGCGTCCAAGGTTTAAAAAGCACCTGCATTACATTCCCCGATAATTCCATCTGTTGCATGATGAAATCGCCCGTACTATCCATATTCATCAGGTGCAAAACCGATAATGGTAAAAACAGCAGAACGAACACGGCAACATTGATAATGATTAATCGAACGCCTGCGCCCGCATTTAACCAAAGCAATTTAAGTTGACTCATGGATGGAAAACGTTGCGATTGCGATCTTGTTTTCTCCAAAGTAAAATTAAGATGATGCCAAAAAGCATTCCGCCCAAATGAGCAAAATGCGCTACGTTATCATCAACGTTTTGCCTTAATCCGGAAAACAATTCAATCGCCCCAAACACGATGACAAAATACTTGGCTTTCATAGGAATAGGTGGAATGAGCATCATAATCATCACATTCGGAAAAATCATCCCAAAAGCCAAAAGCAAACCGTATAATCCTCCCGAAGCACCAACATTCACTGTGTTTTGCCTCGTTTGAGAAATTTCACTCACAAATTCACGCGATTGGGAAATAAATCCAGGATTACTTCGGTCGTAATACCATTCTTTCAAGAATTCGTTAAGTCCTTCGTTGTCATATGAACCCGGTAAATAGTTGCTTGCAAAATGTTCGAAGGCATCGTAGCTTGGATTAGCTTCAAACTGATTGGCTTCGACAACCATGGGGCGCATTTGGTAGTTTGTTACACTGGTTTGCAAAATACCCGCACAAACACCCGTAATAAGGAAATATGCCAGAAAGCGTTTGGGCCCCCAATAATTCTCAAGACTAGAGCCAAACATCCAAAGTCCAAGCATGTTAAAAAATAGGTGGAATGGTGATTTAGTGTCGTGCATGAAAATATGCGTAAACAATTGCCAAGGTCGAAAAAAGGGAGAATCGAAATTGTATAATCCCAATTGTCTGGTTAAATCGATGCCCATTTCTGTAGCACCAAGAGTGAGCAACCATAGTGCAACACAAATAATAATGAGCGAACGAACAATGGGTGATGATGTGGATGAATTCATAAGGTGCGAAAATACGAAAATGCTGTAGCTAAATCATGGAATTAATTTCCAAAACGTGCATCAATTTCTTCGAGTGGAATTAATGAGATGATAGATTTTCCAGAAGGGGTAAAGGACGGAGTTTCGCAAGCAAAAAGTTGATCGATGATTACAAGCATACGCTCCGAACTTAAATATCCTGGTGAGGATCTAGCTGCATTCATGGCCAAAGTCCGCGATAATTGTTCGGAACGATTTAGGCGTAATTCCTGCTGTGAATGTTTGTATTGTTCGAGTAACTGATCAAATAAACTCTTGATATCCGCATCTTGCACATCGGGTGGGACACCATTTACCACAATGGTCCATTTGCCAAACTCTTCAAATTCGAAGCCCAATGAACGCAGTTCGTCATCGAGCGCGCGAATGAGTTCATAGTCGGGTGCAGAAAATTCTTTAACGATAGGAAATAGCAAGGCTTGCGACTGTCCCTGATTACCATTTTCTACTTTTTGTTTCATTAGGCGCTCATAATGAATACGCTCCAATGCGGCACTTTGGTCGATGAGCATCATGCCACTTCGTACCTGTGTGCAAATATACTTTCCGTGTAACTGCCAAGGCAAAGTGCGTTCGGGTGTTTCGGTCGATTGAACCTCGCTCGTTTGAGTTTGAGTTTCTGCTGCATCGAAAGGCCCAGCCAGATCTTCCCAACGAGCCTGACTCATTTTGCGCAATTGCTCATTTGGATTGTGCGGAGCAGGACGCGGATTACTGAAAGGATTATAATCGGGATTTACTTGAATTTCAGGTTGTTTGATTTCGCGATTGTGCGCCAGAGGAATTTCGAATGCTTCAATCGTATCGAAATCGAAGGTAGGAGAGAGGGAAAATGCGCCGATAGCTTTTCGAACAGCTGAACGAACAATGGCATACACCGAACGGTCATCTTCGAACTTGATTTCCGTTTTGGTTGGATGAATGTTGATATCGATGGTTTGCGCATCAACTTCCAATCTTAGAAAATAAACCGGATAACTATCGGCAGGAATCAATCCTTGAAAAGCACTCTGAACCGCATGATTGAGGTAGGTGTTTTTGATGAAGCGATCGTTGATGAAGAAGAATTGTTCTCCCCGTGTTTTTCGTGCGTGTTCAGGCTTCCCAATTAAACCGGTAACAGTAACAACTGAAGTTTCTTCTTTCACGGCAACCAAGCGTTCGTTCCAAGGCTGACCTAATAAAGCAACGATGCGCTGTTTGAACATGCCGGGCATCAATCGGTAAACTTCTTGTCCGTTGTTGATTAGGGAGAAGGAAATTTCTGGGAAAGCGAGAGCCACCCGTTGAAATTCGTCGAGAATGTGTTTGGTTTCGACAGGATTGCTTTTGAGGAAATTCCGTCGCGCAGGCACATTGAAAAATAAGTTCTTGATGGAAATAGAAGTGCCTTCGCTGCATGCAATCGATTCTTGATTTTTCACATCCGTTCCTTCAATTTCGAGCAAGGTGCCAAGCTCTTCGCCCCGAAGACGGGTTTTCATTTCCACATGCGCAATGGCAGCAATCGATGCCATGGCTTCACCCCGAAACCCCATGCTGCGTATGGAAAACAGATCGTCGGCTTTGCGGATTTTGGAAGTTGCATGTCGCGCAAAAGCCATTCGTGCGTCGGTTGCAGACATTCCGCTTCCATTGTCAATCACCTGAATGAGCGTGCGACCACCGTCTTTGATAATGAGTTGGATGTTCTTCGCACCGGCATCAACAGCATTTTCCAAGAGCTCTTTTACAGCACTTGAAGGACGTTGAATTACCTCACCAGCAGCAATTTGGTTGGCAACATGTTCGGGCAAAAGTTGAATGATATCGGCCATAATCGGGGCACCTAAATTAGGCAGATTTTACCGGATTTTTAGACTTCATTCAATATAAAGTTTGAACACATTCGTGGATAAATATATTTAAACACGTTTTTTAATTAGCGAAGATGTTAGTTAAATTGAAGGTGAAAAATTCGTCTGTGGACGAATAATTTCTGCTTTTTACTAAAAGATTCTTGTGCGGACGAATCTTTTACAATCTTCATAATGCAGTAAGATATGCAACTCCTTCGGAGGCTTGAATCATATGATATATCATTTCGAATCCGGGAGGGATTGAATGTTACTAGAAATTTTTGGTGCGTTTGATTTATTCGACCCCGATGGGGTCGTATTTTCTTTCAAGATATTTTGTTATAATATTTCGACTCCCTTCGGGGTCTATAAGTAAGCGACTCCTCAGGAGTCTTGAATCAATTCATTCTCTTTTTGAATCCCTCAAAACTCGGGAAGCTGTTGTAATGCCACATATCGAGCACTTTGGATCCTTTTAGCAGGATGAGTCCGGGGTTGGAGCGGATCATCGTTTTTAATTGCGTGGCGTCGGTAATGTAATAGGGGTAGGGCGCTTGTACTTCGTGACGGAATTCTTCAATTTCTTCTGGAGAATTCGATGTTAAACCAATGAACGGAATGCCGGCTTTTTCGCAGGCCATGGCAAATGCGTTGATTTCGGGTTGGATTTTCAGGTTGGCTTTGTCTAAGCGGTAGCTCACCAAAAAGAAATGTAGTTTGTTTTGCGTTAAAAAAGCTTGTGTAGAATCTGTTCCTTCCACACTGCTGATGCTAAAATCGTGAATGCTTGGGAGTTCGCCTGCATCCAATACAATTTGTTTGGTATCGATGAATTTCCATTTAAGCGTATCCAATTCCCAGTTGATTTTATCGGTGTAGGGATATTCTTTGAGCTCCTCGATGGTGTTGGTTTGAAGATTTTTAAATACAAAACGGGTTTCTATTTTGGGCGGACGACCATCGTTCATTTGTGCGAGAATGTCTTTACCAATGGCGAATGGACGAAAATCGATGACCGGTAAGAAGTTTAGAGTGTATACTGGAAAAGTGATATTCAGAAACATCAACACCAGGAAAATACGATTGCTTGTTTTTGAATTGAAAATTGCGGTTATGTGTTTGTGACCTAAAACTAAAATGCTGATCAAGAATAAGAGTGCGATGTCTTTGCTAAACGATTGCCAAGGAGTAAGATGAAGCGCATCGCCAAAACAGCCGCAATCGGTTACTTTGTTAAAATAAGCGGAGTAGAAGGTGAGGAATGTAAAGAATACAATCATTCCCATTAAAAGCATCAGCGTTAAACGTTTACGGATTCCCAATAAAAGCAGAACTCCAAGAGCCACTTCGACAATACAAATGGCCATTGCTTGAAAAACGGTGGTCGAAATGAGAAACTCGGTGCCAAAAACCTGGTAATATTCTTCCAGTTTATAGGCAAAACCGATAGTGTCGTTCGATTTAATTAAACCCGAAATGATAAATAAAACACCTACTAAAAAACGACAAATCGTAACCAAGTACTTCATAAGATTGAAAATTGAAAAGCGCCGCCCCTTGACAATTATCAGGCCGTTTGTTCACTTAGTTTAATCAATGCGAAAATGGCGTAATTAATCATATCCATATAATTGGCATCGATACCTTCCGATACAAGTGTTGCACCTTGATTGTCTTCAATTTGTTTAATACGCATGAGTCGGACCAAAATCATATCGGTAAAGGAACTCACACGCATATCGCGCCAAGCTTCACCGTAATCGTGGTTTTTCTGCATCATCAAGGTCTTTACTTCTCCTATGGTTTTATCATACAAACCTGCAGCACGATCAACACTTAAATCCATATCCTCGTTATTGCTGAGTTGCATCTGAATCAATCCCATGATGCCGTAATTGATGATGCCAATAAATTCGGGTTCGATGCCTTCGTTAACGAGATGAATGCCTGTTGTTTCGATGCCACGAATGCGGGAAGCCTTGATAAACAGCTGATCGGTAATGGATGAGATGCGTAAAATTCTCCAGGAAGTTCCGTAATCGGTGTTCTTTTTTAAAAAAATTTCTTTGCACCGAAGTACTACTGCGTCGAATTGTGCCGATGTTTGTTGCATGGAAAATAAAATCAAGGGCACGAAATTAACATCCTCCGCCGATATTCGAAGCATAAGTCTTCGAGGAAAACGATTTTCTTTTGAAAAGCCTTGTGCAATGGGCATTATAAATGTGAATTCGGATTCATTTTATTCGGGAAGTCGGGTCAATGAACAGACGATTTTCGAATTTGCTCAAAAGCACGTGAACGAAGGTGCAGTATTTCTCGATTTGGGAGCGAGTACTAGCAAGCCCGGATCGCCTATTTCAGATGCAGAAGATGAATGGAAACGTTTAAAACCCGCTGTAGAAATTGTTCGAAAAGCATTTCCCGAAATCTACATTTCCATCGATACGTATCATAGTTCGGTTGCTCGAAAAGCGGTGGAAATTGGCGCTGAGTTAATCAACGATATTTCGGCTGGAAGTATTGATTCCAAAATGTTTGATACGATTGCTGAACTTCAAGTTCCCTATGTGTTGATGCACATGCAGGGAATTCCTGAAACCATGCAGCAAAATCCTAATTACGCAAATGTCACCAAAGAAGTAATTGAACATTTTATGAGACATGTACATGTCTTGGAGTCAAAAGGAGTAGTGGATATCATTATTGATCCGGGCTTTGGTTTTGGGAAGACCCTTGATCAGAATTACGAATTATTTCATGATCTTGAAGCCTTTTCAATATTCGAAAAGCCATTATTGATCGGTATTTCACGAAAATCGATGATCACACGTTTGTTTGAGTGTAATGCAGATGAAGCCTTAAATGGAAGTACGGTATTGCATACAATTGCACTTCAAAACGGAGCTAGTATTTTACGTGTACACGATGTGAAACCTGCCATGGAAGCGATTCGCATTGTAAATAAATTGAAGGACGTGCAATCACATTAGATTGTAAAAAGAAATTCAGCTTGATTACATTTGTAAAATGGTTTCGATGATTCCCATGTTTATAACCCTTCGCTGGCTTGATGTACTTGATATCATCATTGTTGCATTGCTATTGTACCAGCTTTATAATATGGTTCGTGGTACCAATGCTGTGAATATATTTTTCGGTATCCTCTTACTCTATGTCGTCTGGATTTTAGTGAAAGCCTTGAATATGCATTTGTTGGCAACCATTCTAGGTCAATTTATAAGTGTAGGCGTAATTGCTTTAATCATTGTTTTTCAGCAAGAGTTACGGCGTTTCTTATTGATGGTTGGATCACGCGGAATCTTCAACAAAGAGAATTACAAAGGTTTTTCCGGCATGAATTCAACGGCTTTTGGTAACTTAAACTACGAATCGATTGTAACAGCTTGCCAGAAGATGGCTTTGCAACATACTGGAGCGCTCATAGTATTGACTCGCAAGTCGGATTTGAAATACTTTTCGAATACGGGTGAACGTCTAGATTCAGAAATTACATCCAATATTTTGGAATCCATTTTCTTTAAAAACAATCCTTTACATGATGGGGCTGTAATCATTTCGAATAATCGTGTTCGTGCTGCAAAATGTGTGCTGCCTTTAACCGAAAATACATTGTTCCCTTTTCAATTGGGATTGCGACATCGAGCAGCAGTGGGGATTTCGGAACAATCCGATGCGATCTCCATAGTAGTTTCAGAGCAAACAGGTGAAATTTCGCTTGCTCGAAATGGAGCAATTAAAAACAATATCACGCCCAAGCAACTTCGTGAAATTCTTGCCGAAGAGTTCAGCGATTAATGAGATTCTCGTTTCAATCTTTATATTTGTTAAAATGTTTCGTCTACAATGAAAAAAATCCTCCTCTTTTCCATTACACTTTTTTCTTTCTATTCAATTATTGCTCAACCTAATGCAGGAGGTTTTCCTTATGGATTAGGCAAAAAGGACAATCTTCAAGAACCTGCAGCCTTTAAGCTTTCGCCGATTAACAACCAGGATTTACTCGCTGAGGATGCGAGCTGGCAAGCACATGGTGAAAAATCCTTGCGTTTTGGTAAAGATGTTCCGGTTGATATTTCTCCAGCAACTCATGGAACAACTAACATTTTATCCAATGGAACACGCCTTTGGAGATTGCTAATCAAATCGAATGGAGCGACAAACATTAACCTGATTTTCGATCTTTACGATGTTCCCAAAGGCGCGAAAATGTTTGTATACAACCTCGATGGTTCTCAAATTCTGGGAGCATTCACAGAAGCCAACGAAAATAAAGTTGGAAATTTTGCAACATTGCCTGTTCAAGGCGATCAAATAATTTTGGAATATTCCGAACCGGCTGCTGTTGCTGGTCAAGGACTAATTCATTTAAGCTATATAATACATTGTTACCGCGATTTCGATAAATCATACAAAGATTTCAATACATCAGGATCGTGCAATAACAATGTAGTGTGTCCTGAAGGAAATCCATGGGAGCAACAAATTCGTTCGAGTGTGTTATTGTTAACTTCTAACAATTCTCGTTACTGTTCGGGAGCTGCTGTCGATAATGCCTTGCACGATGGAACACCATATGTTCTATCGGCCGATCATTGTGGATTAGGACCTACTGATATTTTCATGTTCAATTATAAAAGTCCAACATGCACTCCAACAACGGATGGTCCAACAACGGATGTGGTTCAGGGGTGTATTGTTCGTGCTAGTAATGCGGGTTCAGATTTTTGCTTAGTAGAGTTAGCGAGTGAAATTCCAGCCGAGTATGTTGCGTTTTTATCTGGATGGTCTCGTCAGGATGTCCCTCCCAATCAGGCCATTTGTATTCATCATCCTGATGGCGATGTAGAAAAGATATCATTTAACAATGATGAAAGTCTGATTGCTAACTTCGGAAATGCTGATTGTTGGCAAATTCCCACATGGGAAGATGGCACAACTGAACCGGGTTCTTCGGGTTCTCCATTATTCAATGAAAACAAGCAAATCATTGGTCAGCTATTTGGCGGGGAAGCTAATTGTAATAACAATGTGAACGATTACTTCGGACGATTTGTAACCTCTTGGGATGGAGCAAATGCTTCAACACGTTTGAAAGATTGGTTAGATCCGAATGGATCCGATTCATTATCCTTAATTGGAATGGAAGCAAGTGTTCCGGCATTAGATCTAGATGCTCGATTGCAATCTATTGTTTCTCCCATTAGCAACTATTGTAATGCAGGCTCATTTACACCCGTTGTTCGTATTCGTAATTCAGGATCTTTTACACTTACATCGTTATCATTAAGCTATCAATTTGCAGGTTCAGCTGCCCAAACATTTGATTGGACTGGTTCCTTGGCATTTAATCAAGTTCAAGAAATTACTTTGCCAGAACAAACTTTACTTGATGGGAATAATCAAGTATTTACAGCTACAGTTTTAACTATTAATGGTTTGGCCGATCAACAACCCAATAATAATTCGTTGTCTATTTCTGTGAATAATCGAATAGGAGTTTCTTATAATTTCAGATTGGTTTCGGATAATTATCCTGAAGAAATTTCTTGGTATGTAGTTGATGTAGAAGATAATTCAATTTTAGCCGAACAAACCTTGGGTTCGGTAGCTCAAGGAACTACTAATACCAGTTTATGTTTACCCAATGGATGTTATAAATTAATAATCAACGACGATTATGGCGATGGAATTTGCTGTGGCTTTTTTAGTGGAAATGGTTCTTTCACGTTGTTTAATGATGCGGGAGTTTCTTTAGGAACAGGAGGAGAATTTACAGATTCGGATACCATATCATTTTGTGTTCAAAATGTATTCGTAAATAATGTGAATGAAAATAGGAGTTTGGTTGTTTATCCCAACCCAGCTCATGATCAAATTCAACTTGAAATTTCAGAAACCATGTTAAATGATTCGCCCTCGGTTGAATTTTATAACATTACCGGACAGTGTGTGAAAAGAATGAAGATTCAATCAACACATCAGCTCATAGATTCTCAAGCTTTTTCGAACGGGGTATACATTATTCGAGTTGTCGGAAATACAAGCAGTTCGAATCAACGAATAGTCATTCAACATTAATGTATTTTCAAAGGAGCTTTCGGGCTCCTTTTTCATAAGAGATTTTTTAATTTGAATGCAGAAATAATATATTCGCTAATCGAATACCTTATTTAATTATTTCATCGAGTAATAATTCTCAATCAAAATTGAATTCAATGCGCCCACTTCGTTATTTTGAACACCTTGATACGCTTCGTTTTTTCGCTTTTTTCTCGGTTTTTATTTTGCATGTTACCTTTTTTGGAACCTACTACAATGGTGAACCTTGGTTTGTTTTCATCAAAGATTCTTTGGTTCAGAATGGTGATTTAGGAGTGAATTTCTTCTTTACACTAAGTGGTTTTTTAATTACCAATTTGCTGTTGCAGGAACGTGAAGACACGGGTAAAATCAACATTTTAAAGTTCTATGCCCGTCGTTTTTTACGAATTTGGCCCCTGTATTTTATGTTGGTTTTTGTAGGATTTGTTGTTCTTCCTGCTATACTTCAATTTAAGCCAGATGCAAATCCTTTTAAACCTGAATTTTCATACATTCCTTATAGTGAGATTGGGTATTTCTTATCCTTTTTGGTGAATTTCGATTTGATTTACAACACTTATCCAAGTCCCGTTTTAGGCGTTTTATGGTCTATTTCGGTTGAAGAGCAATTTTATATATTCTGGCCTCTGTTAATTGCTTTGGTGCCTCGACGTTTCTTGGTGTATTCATTAATTGGAGTGGCATTAGGAACAGCTTTTTTCCGATTTATGCAATGGAACGATATTGTACACTTTTACAATGCGAACCAATTAGGTGATTCTAAAGTATCTCACTCGCCCGAGGTGCAGGATCAATTTTATATGATGACATCCCATGCTATCAGTGTAATTCGATTTCACACATTTAGTATTTTATCGGATATTACCATGGGTGCATTGTTAGCTTATGGTCTATTTTATTACGAAAGTGTTCGAAATTACTTTAAAAAACTACCACGAAAATCAA
>Ga0315907_10007817_pt1 | contig 11079 bp, 9 predicted proteins | sample LakEriMetagenome_3_FD_203525 | JGI IMG/M metagenome (GOLD analysis project Ga0315907, IMG submission 203525) | Freshwater fungal communities from buoy surface, Lake Erie, Ohio, United States - Buoy 12 MA123 | ecosystem: Environmental > Aquatic > Freshwater > Lake > Lake biofilm | place: USA...
ATCAACTTGGACGACTTGGCGCTCAAGCGCTTGCAGTTGATTGGCGTGACCTTTCGCACCCGAAGCATGGCCGAGCGCATCGCCTGTTTTCAGGCCATGGCGCGCGACCTGGGCCCGCTGCTGGGCACTGACCACATGCGGCCTTTGGTCAGTGCCGTGTTTTCTTTTGACCAAATCACCGAGGCCCAAGACCACATGGTCACCAACCAGCACATTGGGAAAATTGTGATTCAGGTGGCCTGAGGCGGCGGCTGAATCAGCAAGTCCCTGGGTCTGGCCCAGGTTGAGAAGCCCCCTAAAAAAAGCATCGTCAAAAGCGATGCTTTTTCCTTTTTGGCACCACCAGTTGCCGCGGTCAGGCCTTCTGGTTGACACCAGTTTTGACCGTTCACCTCAGTTTTGAGTTGACATCATTTTTGTCCACTGATTTTCGCGAATGCCAGCTTACCAAGACCTGCAAAATTTCAAAAAGACCTTTCATCAATGTCTTTTCAAATTTGGCAAATCCATCGTTCAATGGTAATCTTTGAAACAGTTAAAAGCGCCACGCCACCCAATGACAGAGAGGCTTCAATTGTTCAATCAATACCCCATTTTGCTAAGGTTAATTCATTGGTTAACCACGTTGATGATCATCGTCTTGTTGGTGTTTGGCTTTTGGATGACCGACCGTGCGGGCGCCAATCTTTGGGATGAGCTGACGAACACCCTATATTCATGGCACAAGTTGATCGGGTTTCTTGTGTTGCTAACAACAGCGCTGCGGATTGTGGTGAAGTTACTCAACAAAAGACCAGACTATCCAAGCGACATTCCAACGTGGAACATTCAACTGGCTCATGTGGTGCAACGCATGATGTATTGGCTTTTGGTGCTGGTGCCATTATTCGGATGGGCCGGTGTCACCGCCTACCCCGCATTGATCACCGTTGGCGGATTTCATCTTCCGGCCTTGCCAGGTGTACCCAAGGGTGAACCTTTGGCCAAACAACTGTTTGAAATTCATGGTTACTTGGTTTTGGCGCTGATCGCCGTCGCCATCGCCCATATTGGTGCGGGTTTGAACCATTTGTGGATTAAAAAAGACCAGGTCTTTGACCGTATTTGGTTCAAATCGCAATGAGATGACCGCTTTTCTTGACCTTTGTTTGTAGGTAATGCTCGTTGTGGGGGTTGGCGGGGTACGCATGGGGAACACGTTCAGTCACTTCTACACCCCATTCAGACAAGGCTTTTACTTTGATGGGGTTATTGGTCATGAGTCTCACCTGGGACACGCCCAGCAACTTCAAAATCGCAACAGCCGGGGAATAGTTGCGTTCGTCAGAATCAAACCCCAATTGCAAATTGGCATCAACAGTGTCGTGCCCAATATCTTGCAATTGATAAGCACGAAACTTATTGACCAGGCCGATTCCCCTGCCCTCCTGTGCCAAGTAAAGCAATATGCCACTGCCATTTTTCGCCATGACGTCAATAGCGCCTCTCAATTGGCTCCCACAATCACAGCGCAATGAGCCCAGCAAGTCACCGGTAAAACACTCGGAATGAAGTCTGATGAGAACAGGTAAATTGACATCTATATCGCCAATCACGATGGCCAGATGTTCAATACCCCCGTATTCAGGACGGAAGGCAAGGACTTTTGCCTGCTCAACACTTTCTAGGGGCACTCGTGCCTCGCTGACCAAGGTTAAAGCGCTTGCTGCGTTGCTTGCATAGGCATTGATTGAATCGGGGCTCACACCATGCAATGCACCTAAGCTGGGCATCTTGACCAAAACCACAGCAGGCAATAAGCGAGCAAGCTTAGACAAACTCAGACATGACTGTGCAAAATGATCAGCCTGTGTGATGACAAGGTCTTGTAAATGCTCTTTGAAAGTCAGTTGCGACATCGCGCTTGTCAAAGGGTCGGTCAATTGAGCGATGAGCTTAAAATTGAATCCACTTGGGTGTGCCAGCGAATAAGCATGTTGCGGTGAGATATCCAGGCCCAAGGCCTGTAACCTGTTGCCCGTCACAATCAATTGGACATTTCCATTTCCGGATGCTGAAAAGGCTTCCAGGCGTTCTTGGGACACCCGTTCTACACCCATCACAGAAAAGCATTGCTCAAGGTCGTCGACAACCACCGATATACCTCGTCGCAAGTCGTAAATTGCATTGTCAATATCGACCAAATGATGGTTATTTGAGTTCATTTGTATTAATAACTGATAGCATGTCTTTGATCGTTTAATGAGTAACCTTGATCCAAAGCCATCATTTTTTGAGCAGGGTTGAATTATTTCCCCTGATGTTAAATTAGATACACAACAGACGAATTTTTAGACACGAATAAGGTCTTTCAACCGTGATTTTTAATGCACGACTCCCCCCAAAGTTGCCCAACGGTCTTGAAAGTCCTGCTGCGCAAGAGTGGGATCACTTTTTAGAAGCGTTTTTTGGAACGGGCCCCTTGCCCCCATCGCCTCTTCAAGCCGTGTTCGAACCTCTGCGCCAAACGAGTACCAATAGCATGATGGTGGTCGCTCAAATCGGTCAAACACTGGACGGACGGATCGCAACCGTGACAGGTCAATCCAAATACATCAATGGACTCGATGGGTTGGGACACTTGCATCGTCTTCGCGCCTTGGTCGATGCAGTGGTGGTCGGTGTGGAAACAGCCATTACTGACGATCCCTTGCTAACCGTCAGACTCGTCAAAGGACAAAGTCCGGCACGCATCGTGATCGACCCACGAGGACGACTGGCCACCAATGCCAAGGTATGGCGGCAAGATGGCGTTAGAAAAATATGGGTCACATCAGAAGATCAAATGGTGTCTGCACCACCTGAAGTTGAGAACCTGGCAGTGCCGTTGACAGAGGGCCATATCGATCCCAAAAATCTTCTGCAACGACTGCTGCAGGTTGGGATTTCTCGTGTTTTGATTGAAGGCGGCGCCAAAACAGTCTCAAAATTTTTGGAAGCCAAGTGCCTGGACCACTTGCATTTGATCGTTGCCCCCATTGTCATGGGGTCTGGAAGACTCAGTTTTGAATTGCCACCCATATTGCACATGGATCAAGCGACCCGCTTGAGCACTTCAACCCATGTTCTTGGAATGGACGTTTTGTTCGACTGCAACTTGCGCAAGGTCTGAGCGCGCCATTGAGAAATCATTCTGCGGTAACCGCATTCAATAACTGATCAAATTTTTGAACTGATTCTGCCCAGGTTGGCTGCTGCAATGCCGCAGAAATTGCGCCTTGGGCCAAGACCAAACGGTATTCATCATTTTCGACCAATGACCTGATCGCATCACTCAAAGCAGCCACATGGCCAGGTGTCACCAGTACACCAGCTTGTGTTGGAACTGTGTCCGGTATGGCGCCACCTGTCGTCGCCACAATGGGCAAGCCATTCGCCATCGCTTCTGCGAAAACCATGCCATAGCCCTCATAAAAAGATGCCAACACAAACACATCAGATGTGGCGTACAGGTTTTGCAGCTCAAGATCACTCACGGAACCTAAAACATGGACGCGGTCTTGCAGTGAGCAACGGCAAATAACCTCTTTTAAATGCGCAAAAGCATGAACGTCTCGGGTCACATCGCCAGCAATGGTCAATGTCCAAGAAAGTGACTTGAGTGGCTGCAAAGCTTCCATCAGAATATGGAAACCTTTTCGGGGAATCACCGCACCCACAGAAAGCAATTGAACAGGTCGGGAACTTTGCTTAGAGGCCAATTTGGTAAATAGCGAGTTTGTACGCCGATCCGTGCCTGGCAAAATGATTGAGACATGTTGGAGGGGTACTCCGTAAAAATCCGTCAAGTCACGGGCCGTTTTGGGGCTATTGGCAACCACCCTTTTCACATGTGCCAAAGAATTTTTTTCGGATGCCTGAAGCGCAGCGACTTGGTCAGGGCCAAGACCGGATTCGAGAGCCAATGGGTGGTGCACCAATCCAATGATGGGATGGCGCTCGGCCATCAAAGGGACCAAGTCAGGCAGTACCCCCAAGGCCAAACCATCCACCAGCATCGGCACACCCGCTTCTCGTCCAAGCAGCAAAGAAGCAGCCACAGCCAATTGTTCTTGGCTCGGAAAAGGATAGCCTTCGCCCAAACTGATCAGTTGAACTTGCCAGCCCAAAGTTTGTAGGCCAGCAATGACACGGCGATCGTAGGCGTAACCACCCGTCAATGCAGCCAGATCACCCGGAAATACAAAGATAAGTTTTTTGGACATGCCCAGCATGCCGGTGATCAATGAATTTCGGCTTCGTACCAAGCGCGAGCCACATGGGACTCGGACAGGGTGACCCTGATCGCATGCAATTGAGAACCGTCACGGCCCAGGTCTCCGCTTCGTGCAGCTTTCGCCAACACATCGAAAATATATTTGGTGAGGAATTCGGTAGTGGTGTTGACCCCCGAAAATTCTTCGCGTGCATCTAAATTAGAGTAGTTCAAAGGGCTCAACGTGGCTTTTAAAACATCCAGTGCCCTGCCGATATCGATGACGATCCCATTGGAATCCAACGCTTTTGACATGAAGGCTGCATCAACAACAAATGTTGCGCCATGCAGGGCTTGAGCGGGCCCAAAAACCTCGCCCTTGAATGAATGCGCGATCATGATGTGATCTCGAACTTCAACAGTGAACATAAAAAATCCTTAGGTGTAACGAATCAAACAGCCAAGCGTTTGGCTATTTGCGCCCAGCAAATGGGGTAACTGATGGGGTAAGTCTTCGAAGTCCACAGAATGCGTCAACAAAACATCAAGCCGTTCATCCATCAGCATACCCATGGCCGCTTGAAGCCGTCTTCTGTGTGTCCAACGTGGACGGCGCGTCGCAGATATGTGGCCCACTTGACTTGACTGTAGCCTGATCTGTCGGCTGTGAAATGCGCCACCCAAAAAGAGGCTGATTTCACGGTTACCGTACCAACTCAATTCCAACACCTGAGCCTCCTCACCAGCAGCGCCTATGGCGGTGGCCAGACCGGCTGCGCTGGCGCTGCAATGAAAAACAACATCGCAATCTATCGGTGTGTTTTGCGGCAATGAAAATTCAACACCCAAAGCGCTGGCAACAACTGAACGCTCTGTGTGGATGTCCACCAAAGTGACATTGGCACCTTTTAGACCCGCGCATAAATAAGCGATCAAACAACCCACAACACCACCGCCAACGATCACGATTTTGTCACCGGGCCCTGGTGATGCATCCCACACCGCATTCAAAGCGGTCTCCATATTGGCTGACAAAACAGCGCGCTCTGGCGTCAACGCCACTGGTAAGGGCACAACATTCTGCACATCAGACACATACATGGTTTCATGCGGCCGCAATGCAAAAACCAACTGTCCAATCCAATCCGCTGGGCCGTCCTCGACGCGACCCACATGACAATAACCGTACTTGACAGGAAAGGGAAAAGTTCCGCCCATCCAAGGTGCCGCCATTCGTTGGTACTCGGACTCAGGAATTTCTCCGCGATAAACCAACGATTCGGTTCCGCGACTCAAGGCACCAAACAGGGCCCGAACGCGTAATTCGCCATCGGCCAAGGGTTTGAGCAAATTTGACCGAATCTCAACTTTTTCAGGGGCCAAATACCAAAGGGATCTGGCCTCAAAGCCAGTGGCTGAGTGTGATGACACAGGTGTTTCCATCTAAAAAGCGGTTGGCATCAAGTTTGCGGTGAACGAATGCAGAAAGTATAGGACAGCCACCTAAAACTCATCCTTGAGAACACGCGCAAAGTGGGCAAGAGAAAGGTTTAGTCCAGACAGAGAGGCGAACTTTGAGGCAGAACCATAAAATCAAAAGCCAATTACCTATCTGTACCCAATAAAAAACCCATGTCATTCAGACGTATTTTCTTTTTTTCGCTGTCACTGACCACCGCTGTTTTCATGCTTTGGTTGATGCATTCAACCTTGTCACACAACACACCCTATCTTCTGCATGCCTTGATCTTGGCACTTTTTACCATGACACTGCCGTGGATGGTGGTGGGCTTTTGGAATGCCATCATCGGCCTGGTCCTTTGCCAATTTTCAAAAGATCCGACAAGTTTGGTTTTTCCAACCGCCACCGCCTCTCTTCAAGACGAGTCACTGACATCCTCAACTGCCATATTGCTGTGCATTCGCAACGAATTGCCCGAAAGACTGGTTCGAAATTTGCAGGCCATGTTGATCGATGTGGTTAAAAACGGATGGGGGGGAAATTACCATTTTTTTATCTTGAGTGACACGAGTGATCAGACCATAGCGCAATTTGAGATCGCTGCCTTTGAAAGCCTCCGTGATGAATGGAAAAACCGCATCGCAATCACCTACCGGCGGCGTGAAACCAATGAAGGCTTCAAGGCTGGAAACATCGCTGATTTTTGTTACCGATGGGGGACACTTCACGATTTTGCAATCGTGCTTGATGCCGATAGTTTCATGACAGGCTCTGCCATGTCGCGCCTGGTGCGAATCATGGAAAAAAACAACCGCATCGGGATCGTTCAAGGGCTGGTTGTTGGCTTGCCCTCGGCCAGTGCGTTTACCCGCATTTTTCAATACGGGATGCGCTTGGGTATGCGCTCTTACACCATGGGCTCTTCATGGTGGCTTGGAGACTGTGGTCCTTATTGGGGGCACAACGCCGTGATCAGATTGGCGCCGTTTATGGCCCATTGCAATGTGAATTTGCTCCACACTGGCTCAAAAAACAAAACAATTTTGAGTCATGACTTGATAGAAGCCATTTTGATGCGCAGGGCTGGCTACGAAGTTCGCATTTACCCATGCGAAGACAACAGCTACGAAGAAAACCCACCAACACTCAGCGATTACATCCAAAGAGACTTAAGGTGGTGCGAAGGCAATTTGCAATACATCCACTTGCTTCAACTTAAAAATCTGCACGCCATGGGACGTTTTCAATTGATCATGGCCATAGCGATGTTTGCAGGCTCTCCGGCTTGGTTCCTTCTCATGTTGATTGCCGTTGTATCGGCAACTGCAGTCGGTTCTTTTGCTGCACACATCAACACAAACTTTTTTCTGGCTTTGATTGTGACATCGGGCGTTATGTGGTACCTGCCAAAAATGGCGGGTGCCATAGATGTCTTCGTTAGAAAAAATGAAAGTCAACGCTTTGGAGGTCGAATTATCTTCGCCAAAAGTTTAATGCTTGAAACTATTTTTTCATTTTTGATGACGCCCATCATCTGGTTCAATCATTCTTTTTTCATGATGGGACTCGCCCTGGGTCATCAAGGTGGGTGGGCAACCCAATCTAGAGATGATCACGTCATTTCTTGGCGGGATGCGAGTCGACAGTTTTTCCCACACACGCTGATGGGTGTTTTCTTGTCCTCACTGCTTCTTTGGACTCATCCAAACCTTTTCCCAATTGGCCTGTTTTTCTTTGGTGGGTTGGCGTTGGCAATTCCCTTGGTCGTGCTGACCTCTCAAGCTTGGCTTGGGGAAAAAATGATCAAACATCATTGGTTGTCTTCGCCTGAAGAAATTGCACGCTCAGAAATACTGCAAGCTCTTCAACTCAAGTCCTATTCCATTCAAGATAAATTCCAGAAAAAATGAACCATTTTTGGAAAATTTATGCACGTGCACTGGGACTATTGGGCGCACAAAAGAATTTGGCTTGGCGTTTGTCGGTGGCCAACATTGCACTGGCTTGTGCTTTGTTTTTTGAACCCATATTGTTTGGAAAAATCATTGATGAACTGTCAAAAATAGACACTCGAACTGTGGGCGGTATCTGGCATTCCATCAGTCCCCTGCTTTTGCTTTGGATTGGGTTTGGTCTGTTCACCATCGTCTGCTCGGCGTTGATCGCTCTCTTTTCTGACCGCCTTGCGCACAGCAGGCGACACGCAGTGATGAACGAATACGTTGCACACGTCTTGCATTTGCCAATGTCTCAATTGTCAAGGACGCACTCTGGAAAACTGATGAAAGTCATGACCCAGGGTACAGACGCTCTGTGGTCGCTGTGGCTGAGTTTCTTTCGCGAACAACTGGCTGCATTCGTCTCCTTGCTTGTTTTAATGCCTGTTGCGTTTTTCATCAATTGGCAATTGGCGTCCATATTGCTGGCTCTGTGTGTGTGTTTTGTTTTTCTCACCCATTCCATTTTGCGAAAAACACAAAGCCTGCAACAACAAATTGAAAACCATCACACTGAAATGGCAACACAGGCCTCAGACACACTGAGCAACATTGCTTTGGTACAGAGCTTCACACGCATTGAAGCCGAAGCAAAATCACTGAGCAAAATCAGTCAACGCGTTTTGCAAGCGCAGTTTCCAATTTTGAATTGGTGGGCAGTGGTCACCGTCATGACACGCTGTGCAACATCCATCAGTATTTTTTGCATCATCCTTTTGGGTATTTGGCTTTATTCTCTTTCGCTGGTCAGCGTTGGTGAAATAGTCACATTCGTGGCATTCGCTGGGCTGGTCATCACCCGCCTGGATCAATCAGTTTCATTCGTCAACAGAATGGCATCGGAAGCTCCTCGTTTGAAAGATTTTTTTAATGTTCTTGATACAACACCAGATGTGAAAGATGAGCCAGATGCCATTAACCCGGGACGCTTGCTTGGATTGGTTGAATTCAAAAATGTGAATTTTTCTTACAACTCAACCAATTCAGCTGTCAAAAATCTCAGCTTTTGTCTTCATCCTGGTCAAACGCTCGCCCTGGTTGGTGCCTCAGGTGCTGGAAAATCAACTGCTCTCAGTTTGTTGTACCGAGCCTTTGACAAGAATTCAGGCCTGATCACCATTGACGGAATTGATATCCAGCACATTCAGCTCAAAGCCCTGAGAGAAAACATTGGCGTCGTTTTTCAAGAGCCTTTTTTATTCAATCGCTCGATTGCAGAAAACCTGCGCATTGGCTCGCCTGATGCAACCGATTTGGCTTTGTACGAAGCCGCTTCTCGCGCTCAAGCTTTGGATTTCATCATGTCGCAGCCTTTAGGCTTTGATACTATCATTGGAGAGCATGGTCGCACGCTTTCTGGTGGTGAAAGGCAAAGACTTTCACTCGCTCGCGTTTTCTTAAAAGACGCACCGATTTTGATTCTTGATGAGGCGACCAGCGCGCTGGACACACCCACTGAAACCAGCTTACTAAAAGCCCTTCAAGCTGTCACACAAATGCGAACCACACTGGTGATTGCACACAGACTCAGCACCATCCGAAATGCTGACATGATATTGGTCATGGAGAACGGCAAGGCTGTTGAGTCAGGCAACTTTGTTGAACTCATGTCTCAGAACAGCCGCTTTGCCGACATGATGCAACAGCAATACGGCATGCCCAACAACCTCAACGAGCGGAACCCCGTTCAAAAAGACAATGAACAGTTTCACAAGTGAATGGCTTGCCTTGCGAGAGCCTGTGGATCACCGCTCTCGAAACCCAAAGCTTTTGTCGTTGGTCACGGATCATCTGAAACACATCGAATCCTCCCGGCCAGGTGCCATTCATATCGTTGACCTGGGTTGCGGAAGCGGGTCTAATCTTCGCGCACTGGCCCCAGTTTTCAATGATGTTCAAGAATGGACTTTGGTGGATTCGGACCGTAAACTTTTATTGGCGGCTCAGACTGCGCTTTTAAAATGGGGTGACGATTCAAGCTTTGTTCAAAATGATCGCCATGAATCTGCCCAACAACTGGCAGGGTCGAAATTGATCTTGAAAAAAAACAATAAGAAAATTGTTGTTCATTTTGAATGCGCCGATCTTTCCAATGGGGTTGATTTGTCCATCATGGCCCAGACTGATCTTGTCACCGCAGCGGCTTTTTTTGATTTGACCAGTGAGCGTTGGCTTCGAAAATTTTGTGCAAACCTGTCCAATCCTCTTTATGCAAGCCTCAGTTACAACGGCGCCGAAAGTTGGGATCCATCAGGGCCAACGGATCAAGCAGTTTTAGATGCATTCCACTTTCACCAAAGAACTGACAAAGGTTTCGGCGCTGCAGCTGGCCCAGCTGCAGCAAACTCATTGATCAACCATCTGAAGAACCGTCGCTTTCGTGTGGAGGTTGCGGACAGTCCTTGGGTCATGAATGAACTTGACCGCGGACTGATGGATCAACTGGCTTTAGGAACAGCTGCTGCCGTGAAGGAAACCGGTCTTCTTCCGATTGAAGCCATTGAACAATGGGTGCAAAGTAAAAAAAACGCAAGCAGATGTGTCATTGGCCACACAGATATTTTCGCTTGTCCTTAATGTCATTTCCGTTCAACATCCATTCATTGCCGCCAATTGACCTGACAAAAACACTTTGACAATGCCACATGTCAAAACCTGTTCGGTCCCGCGCCAAGGCTTGTGGCAAATGCAAAGTTGTGAGCACAACGCTCTATATATTTGTGCATGATGTCTTCGCCAAATGGGTGCTGATTTGTATTTCGTGTCGTTCAGCATTCAACGACTCCCTTGCTTACCCCATGACGACACTTGCATTTTTTCGAATTCAATGATGCGTTCATAATGGTGCCGAGTTTTCGAACAGGTTTGAGGGTTTCGGCCATACAGGCCAAACCATCTCATGTCCCCTTAACACGGTGGATTGCACTTCCACCGAGATCGCTGAGCCGCCCATGGAAACAAGTCTTCGCCGCCTGCTTGAGAGCGGCACCTCTGATCAAGCAGCCCTGAGCGCCCCGGGCCGCACCGACCTCACCCACGGTGAACTGCGCGCCTTGGTAGACCGCACTTTGACCACCCTCAATGGCATGGGTATCGGCCGCAACGACCGACTCGCCATCGTGCTGCCCAACGGCCCGGAGATGGCCGCATGCTTCATCGCTGCCGCTTGTGGCGTGGCGACCGCGCCGCTCAATCCGGCCTACCGGGCCGAAGAGTTTGAGTTCTATTTGTCCGACCTCCATGCCCGCGCGCTGGTGGTTGAGCAAGGAAGCACCTCGCCCGCCGTGGCGGTTGCGCAGCGCATGGGTGTGGCGATCATTGAATTGGTGCCTGACTTGGCAGCTGGCGCTGGTCAATTCAGCTTGCAGTGTGACCAAGCGCCTGGC
>Ga0315907_10007821_pt1 | contig 11077 bp, 8 predicted proteins | sample LakEriMetagenome_3_FD_203525 | JGI IMG/M metagenome (GOLD analysis project Ga0315907, IMG submission 203525) | Freshwater fungal communities from buoy surface, Lake Erie, Ohio, United States - Buoy 12 MA123 | ecosystem: Environmental > Aquatic > Freshwater > Lake > Lake biofilm | place: USA...
AGATCATTCGAGTCATTATTCTCAAAGTCGTCATCTTCGTAGTCGTAGTTGGACATAGGTCCATCTCCCTTGTTTAGTAGTTGTCGCAGGCCTCATACAGTTTGGGGGACGCTGTATGGCTCCTACTGCCGGTCTTGGTATCTCTCTAACAGGCCGGTCGTTCTGTTAGCAGGCCTAGAATTGCCCTGCTCGTTCGCGGGCTAGTGCGCCTCCAGCCATTCCTGTTTGACCAGAGAATGATGCTGACTCAAGTTGAGCCAACTTACGGCGCTGTTTTTCTGCTTCTGTAGCACCAGCAAGACCAAAGACTTCTTGCTCTGCCGTTGCTTGTGTATACGGACTTTGTTTGTAGAACTCAGCTAGTTGTCCACCACGAGGTAGGATTCCTGCTACGGTCTGGAAGCCTTGACGTGCTGTCTCTCCAGTGACTCCATAGCCTGCTAGTTCTTCTGCTCTCTGTAGTCCAGTGGTAAGTCCTGCAACAGTTGCAGCTCCGCCGATTTCAGCAGCGGTAACCTTACGCTTGATATTCTGCAAAGCCTTGTCTGGGTCTAGGAAGTATGCAAGCAAATCTCCCTGACCAACTTCAGGATAGAACTGACGTAGCGATGCAGCAACTTCTGGGTTAGCGTTAATAACGCGATTCTGTGCTGTCTGGATTCTGTCTAGTAGTTCTGTTGGAGATACATCTCCGCCAATAAACTTCTCAAATCCTTCTTGGCGACCCATCTCTCCACGTGCATAGTAACTTTCAGGTAGACCATATTGCTTCATAATATTTTGATATTGGTCTTCAAGGCCAATATATTCTGCCTCAGATAAAGCACGTAATCCTTTTTGAATACGTGACTGGTTAGCAGCAAAGCGTTTCTTGTAAGCATCGGTCTCTCTCAAGCGAAGAGTAAACTCCGATGGACTTATGTTACTTTCAATAAGACTCTTAAGTGGGGTAACTAAACCTCCAAGGCCATACTCTTCAAATTTCTGATATAGCAAATCGTATGCTGACTGGCGTGCTTCTCTTGCTGGATTGTAACCACTACTTGCACTGCCCATACCGCTTGCTCCGCTTGCAGCAAATGCTGCGGCTTCTTCTGCGCTATTAAAGCCACTAGTAGCGGGAGTAGGGGCAAATGGGTTACGATATACATTTTGCCAGTTAATAGTTCCTTGCGCTTGAGGTCCAGTTAAACCTTCTGGGCTTACAAAAACATCTACAGGAAGACCAGTAACTGGGTCTAGGAATCTAACTCCTGAACCTTGTCTAGCAAGTTCAATTTGTTCTGGTGTTAAAGTTTTTTGATTTGGGTCCAAAGTCATATAGCGAACACTTGGCCCACCATCTTGAGGTACATCAAATACTTTACCGATTTTATCTTGTGATATAGCCCAGCTACTAGGGTCTCCCTTGTAGATATCTCTAGATATGTTTTTGTAGGTCTCATTAGCAAAGTCTCTTCTTTGACCAAGTTTGCCTTGACCTAAATAATCAAGAAGCGCTGCAGCATCAGTCGGAAAGCCTGAACCTTCATACTGAATGTTTTGAATTAACTGGCCTAAAGCCATATTAAGTTTTTCTGCGGGAGTAAGGGACTTTCTAAACTCACCAGTTGTAAGGTCTACTCCACCTCTGGTTCCAGGCTCATAACCAGCCTCTATAGCCTGACGTAATCTCTCTATGGTTTCTTGAGGGCTTAGCCATTTACCTGTGGCTGGGTCACGTACCCATTGGCCCATACCAGAGCCAACAATATCTGACAGTGTTTTTTCTTTTTCAGCCATTATTACCCCTGGAATCCGAAGTCACGAAGAACTTGAAGAGCAGAATTTGATACTTCTCTTTTTGCTTTATCAGTATATGCCCAATTTGGATCTTGTCTTAATGCTCTTCTAAAATCTGATAAATTCATATTTTTTGATAGGGCATCTTGAACATATTTATTAGTAACATCTATTGATGTATACGGAACTTCTAACTCATCTGAATATGTAGCAACATAAGGAGCTATAACATCTTGCAAATCTTGTCCTTGGTCTAGTAAAGATTTAACATATTCAGGCATAGCGGTCTTAGCATAGTTACGTATACGTTGGTCATATACAGCTAAAGACTCACCAAATTCTAACTGGTCAAGGATTTCATCTATACTTGTAAAGCCAAGTACTTTTGGTAACATCTCGATTGAGACACCGTTGCGACGAGCAGTAGCAAGTAATTTGTTATATCTTTCCCCAGCGGTACCACCTGGAGTCGTAATATCAGCAGGTCCACCAGTAAAGGAAGTACCCTTTATGAGTTCATCTATAATGACATTTTCGGACTTTCCAGTAAGATATAACTCTTTAAGTTTATCTTCTGTAAAAGGAATACCTCTTTGTCTTAACTGTTTAGAAATCTTTGATAGCCAATCTGCCTGAGTATTAAGAAAGGTTGGCTCATCTTGAAGTTTATTGATATAACGAATCTGTGCAGTAGAATTTAACTTGCCAAACTTTGTTTTGTAGTTAAGAATCTCACGTGCCTTAAGAGGATCTTTCTCAAAGAGAGAAAAGACCTCTGCCATAAACGGGTCAGCTTTTTCCCCATATAGCGGGTCATTTAGCAATGCAGCAGCAAGACCTAGTTTCTCGGCAATTTCTGCAATAGTCATTGGTGTAGTTAGTTTATCTGAAGAAGATTCAGGTCTTGGTCTAGCCATTAGAAGCGACCTCCTTTATTAGCCACGAACCAAATCTATTACGAAGTGCGCGGTCAGTATCTTCCTCAAGATTTTCTTGGATAGCCTTTTCTGCAACGCCTGCAATCTTTTCTTCAGAGTAATAAGGTTTAGATTCAACAACATTTTCAATCTTGCCAGTAATTGGGTTTCTGACTTTCTTTGTAGTTGTCAATGTTCCCTTATCAATCATTTCATCAAGAGCCATCTTTAGATTTTTGTACCAGTTCTGCTTCATATCATCACTGTTGAAATCACGATTGAGAAGTTTTTGTGCTGATTGGTTGAGGATATCTCTACGTTCTGCTTCAGTCTTTTGATATATCTGTCGTGTTGGTACAGCAGCAGCGCCTGCGCCAGTGGAAGTTCTGTACTGAGCTGCAAGTCGAAGGTAATCCTCTAGTGAAACTAACTTTGCTGTAGCATCATCTGACTGGTAGATATTCTCTGCTAGTCTTGCTACGTATGCTCCCACCAAATTTGGGTCATTGTACTTACGACCAGTTACAGTCTCTATTGACTTCTTAATAGAAGCATAAGCCTTGGGGTTCTTCTTTAGTAGACTGACAACATAAGGCTCTAGTTTCATCGGAACAAGACTTGCACCTGTCCCAAATCCTAGAAGAACACCAGATACATCTCCTTCTTCATCTCCTACATCAAAAGTAGGTTTGCCTGTATTTGTAGTTTTAGTCTTAGTCTTCTTGAATGTTGACTCAGGATCTGTCTCATAAGCTGACTGGGCAGCAGCAAGGACTTGTGCCTCTGAATAACTAGGGAACTTCTTTCGTACTTGTTGTTTATAGTACTCAAGATTCTTTACTGCCATTAGCCAATCACCTCATAGTTGTCATTTTCAAGATATCGTGAGTAGATATCCGCAAAACCACTTGAATACAATTTCATTTTCAAAACGTATTCATCCCATCTATTCTTAAGATCTGCATTGTACTCATTCTTAATACTGCGTGATCCGAAGATTTTTTCACGTTTGTCAAGTTGCTGTGCAAGCCATTGACGGTTAGCGATGTAGTCAGATATGGCATCCATAGTTGTGCTGTCGCCATATTTAGCCATCCATTTTTTATCTTGTACAATAGTGGTAAGGCCCTTAATATAACGTTTTGTCTTGTTAAAGTCTGTATCGCCAAATTCTTTTTCTTGACCCCAAGCTGGATAGTACTCTTTGAGGCCGTTAACATAGGCTTCCCACTTAGCAGTGTAGCCAAGTTGTTGCGCTCGCTTAGAATCTATGGAGTTAATTCCTTCTCTAGCAAGTGCTGCATCTCGTTTCTGTATTTCTTTGGTGTATGAAATCCAACCAAGACTGATTTCTCTATCCTTGAGAACCTCATTTGCTGCACGAGTTTCAGTAAACTTATATTCTCCCCCAGGACGTACATCCTTATTGCGGAAGTAGTTGGCTGCTGCATCGGAATACTTATCAGCAGTTACTCCAAAGTTTGCTAAGAAACCTATTAGACCTGGAGTATTGAGTTCATCCATCTTGCCCATTAGCCCTGAGAACTCTTTGGTGTTTCTTACAGCATTAGGGGTCTGTAGTACACCAGTAGCGTTCTTGGATGTAGGCGCTGTCATTAGATAGCCAATGTCGCCATACTTGCCTAAGATGTAGTCATCAACTCTTTCACGTCCTACGATTGGGTCAGTAAGTGCGCGACGGTAATCATCGACAATCATCTGCCATTCTGGGCGGAATGAGAATGTAAAAGGTAGAACAAGGTTAGTTGCAATGCGGATATCATAGATATCTTTGGCAAGTCGCATAGCATCTTTGAACGTTGGTTGCTTTCCTACTCGTCCATCTTGATCCCATTGGTAAACCAAAGTCTTATAGGCAGAAACAACTGCACGACCAAAGGCTTCGTTACCTAACTCTGCTTGGCTTGCAACAATCTTACGTGCTGCTGCTGGCAATAGTAAGTCCCAAGGCTTTTCTGCTGGACGGCCAAAAGGCAAAAGGCTGCTCATAATAGTATTAGCGCCTTCTTCACCTACTGCTCGCACTAACCACTTACGTGCATCTTCTACAACTTCAGGCCTACTGTTAGCAAACGATGATGTTGCGATTGTTACTGGAACACCAAATGCTGGTGCCAATGGATTCTCACCCTGCAAGAAGACGTTAAGACTGTTCTTTGGAATGGATACCTGATAACCCTTTGGAATACCAAACTTGCCCTGAAGATTCTCAGGGATAGTAAGCAAGATAAACTGAGGAGTTGACGGAGGCGCTCCTGGTGGAACTTGTTTTCCTTCATCGTCTACAACTGTAGCTACACGATTTGGTAGATTCCAGATTTGTGAGGCACGTGCGATACGGGAAGGATCTTGGAATAACAACTTTCCATAAACCTTGACTGCGTTGTATTGTGCGTTAAAGAATGGAATCAAGAAACGCAAAGTATTGGACATACCAGTGTTATTTGTTACGCGATACAAAGTCTGGTTTGTTGTCTTCAAAGCCTGAGCGTGGGCGCTACGTTGCATCTGGATAATCAAGTCTGGATCTTGGATATTCTTGCCTAAATCTTCAGCAAGATTAACCTCGCGTTGCAATGCACGCATATACAACTTGTTATAGAATGGCCACGCAACTAGATTATCTTCAGGCGTTGTTCCGATGATTTCAAATAATTTATTAGTGAACTTATCAAAACCTCTACGGATTGCACCTGAACCATACAAGAATCCATCTTCCATAATCTGGCGACCTGCGATAGTAGGCAGATTTGGCATACCACGCATCAGAACATCGAACTGTTCTGGCGATAGTTCTTCTCTTGCAATAAGAGAACGCATCTGCTGGTCTGGGAAGATTCGATATACACGAGCGCGAGCCTGTGCAATATGATCCATAATCTCATCTGGCTTGATATCAGCGTCAATCTCGCGCAGGTAGAACTTACCCTTGGTACGCAACCATCCTGCAATCTCGCTATCGCCCTGTCCCTCTAGAATACGCATAGCTAGTTGGTCTTTGCGTAGGCGATTATTGGCAAAGTTTGCTAGTTCATTAAAATACTGCGGGTCTGTTGGCTTTACAAAATCACGGTTCTCGCTAAGTTTACCTTTGAATAGCGGTGAACGAGCGCCTTTTTCAGCATCAAAAGCAAGATAAGACTGTTGCTCTGTAAGCCAGTTCAAAGACCTTGCGCTAGATGAATCTTGGCGAGTGAGGAATCCATTAGGTCCAGCAAATGCACCCTCGGCATTGACTAGTTTTCCTCGTGGTGAGATTAACTCTACATCGGTTTCGCCGGCACGCTTGATTTTCAACTCAGAACGAATGAGTGCTAGTTCTTGTGACTCTACAATCTTTGCATCAATCTCGTCATTAAGTTTATTGATTTTTTCAGTGTACGTACGAACACGACGCATCTGGTCTTCGCCGATAATCTCAGCAATATCTTCAAAGTTTTGCTTACGAGAGATATCATAAGAGGTAATAACGCGGATATCTGGACGAGCAGATGGTTCTTTGGCGCGTAACTTTGGTGTCTTGCCTGCTTGGATTTCCATTTCAAGCATAGATGCTGGAATACCCTTGCGTGGCTGCATCTCTGGGTATGCGCCTTTAGGTATACGACCCTTTGTTCCAGGAATCTTGTAGAAGATTTTACCGCTAGGATAATCTGCATAGACAAGAGTTACATCTTTAGGCAATCCTGGTACTACTTCTTCACGAATGTACTTACCAAAAGCCTCTTGTTCTAACTTTTGATAACGTTCTTTTTCCTGACCAAAGAGTAAGCCACCCTGCTTCTTCTTTTTATCAAGAAGTTCAAAGTATGCTTCGCGCTTTGGACCCTTTAGAAGTGGTTTTGTCTTAGACGATACTGCAAGTTCAACCATTGCTGGGTCTACTTGCTTTCCGAATACCCCAGAAGCTCCAGCATAGTAAGCCTGTGGTGTTAATTCATCAAGGATAGAGTTACGTACATCAACAAAATTGTTGCGAGTTGCAATCAACTTACCAGTCTGTTGACGCAGTTGATATGGATTCTTGAGTTGAACCGTCTCTTGAGTGAAGTTTTTAGCAAGAATGGCACGAGTCTTAGTATTGCTTACAAAGTTCTTAAAGTAATCATCAGTCTTAGCCATACCCTTAAGTGTTAGGAAAGCACGAAGTTGGCCATCAATAGTATTACGGATAGGGTATCCAAGACGGGTAAGAACTGAAACCTTGAATAACTGGTTAAGAAAATCTGCTGCCGAGATTACTTCCTGCCCAGCACGTCGAGTCATCAAACCTGTCTCGCCAAATGCTCGATAAAAGTCCAATGCTTTCTCAAAATCCTTGAAGTTCATCATAGGAATGATGTTAGGCATCTCAGTTTTCCAGAAAGCAGATGTAATAAGATCGCCATTATTATCAACATCGAAAGCATTTTTCTCGATGTTATTCATAATTCCCTTGCGAACTTGAACAAAGTTACGGTATACGTCACGTGCTTCTTCAAGGTTCATACCCTTTTCCAAAGCAATAATGTCTGCAATTTCAGATTCGATATTCTCTACAGCAATGCCACGTTCTTTTGCGTTGCGAGCGTTGAGGTACGAACGAGCAAGGTCGTTTTTAACTGCAGCATACTCAATACTACGCAAAGGCTTAACAGAATTAAGAGCATACTTGATTTCACTGAAAGAGTCTGCTACTGGACCACCATCAACCCTGACAATGCCTCGTGGAAGTTTGTTAAACGGTAAACTTATTACTGTTACAGCGCGACTAAACGGTGTCTTACGGAATGTTTCAGTGTAGAAAGAGACATTGTGATAAGCCTCTGATGCTTTTGCTCTGGCTTTTTCAACAGCAACACCGATATTTTTGTTGAATAACTGCACATCTGCTGCAGAAGAGTACTCTGTGATGACACGGAAATCGCCTATGCCTTCGCTAATAGCTCTATCAAGATTTGCGTCACGTTTACGTAGGTCTTCTAGCACCTTTGATAAACGGTCATACTCTTCAACTGTAGGCTGTAACTGTTCGATATTAGTAGCCTGACCCCAAGGAATCTCGTTATATTTCTTTTCGATTGGGTCTAAAAGTTCTTGATTACGGCGGATATCGTCTGCAATAGAGGCACGTGTTTTTTCTAGCTTTAATAAAGAAGCCTTATCCCCAGCCGCTGCAGCAAGGAAATCTGCCATATCATCATAGTTATCAATGTCTCCACCGATACCTGCTACAAGAGTAGGGTTGGTTGTCCTGCGAACAAAGACATCATCAAAAATCTCTTCAGCATTTTTACCAGCTAAGCGTTGTGCAACGACACCCATTGGAGTCTCGCGTCCAATAGTGCCACCAGACTTGAGCCATACACCGTGTGTATCCAATTCAGAACGCAGTCTGACTACATCTTTTGCAGATTCAATAGGGCGATCTAGAGTAGCAATCTTGCCAAAGGCAATGCTCTTACCAATAATAACACCTGGGTCTGCATACCAATTAAGGAGTGCATCTAAACCACCAGTAAATACTTTACCAAAAATATCTTTTTCAAAAGCTGCCTTGCGCTCATCTGGGTCAGCAATGTTAAAGTTAGGATCTAAGAATGGTGGAAGCGGCACTCCTTGTTCTTCCAAGAATGGTGTTGTGCCAGTTCTTTCAAGAAATGCTTGTCCATATCCAGCAAATGCTTGTGCTGGACTGACCTCACGGGCTAGTTTCCAATTCTCAACTAAGTTAAGACCATCGCCTGCAACACTGTCTGCACTTGCAAGAAATGCTGTGCTAATAGGTTGAGCAACTTTAGGATAAGCCCACTGGTAGAATTTATCTACCTGTTCAACTCCAAGGTTAAAAAATACATCTGCACGCACAGCTTCGGAAGGTTTAGCAGCAATATCTACTGCTTTCTTTCCTGCAGCCTTTGCCATCTTTTCTGCTTCGGCTTGTTTGCCGCGAACAACAGTTCCAAGTCCAGCAGCTACTGGTTCAGGTGCGCCAGCCTGTGCGACTCTGGCTTGTGTCATACCACCACCAAGGCCTGTTGCAGCCTTAAAAGGCGCAGACAAACCTTTGCCGATTGCTGTTGCTACCGCATCTTTAAGACTATCCCAATAGTTAGGCATTAGACCTCCCTAGTAAGATTCTTAATAAAGTCATCTCTGTCGTCGTCGCTTTCCCAAGGAATCTGAGCCAACGATAAAATGATTGCTGGTTCATCATCACCTAGCGCATCAACGAAAGCAGTGACATCTTTGACAAATTGATTCACAGGTTTCCTTGCAAGTTACGTACAAAAATACGGAATGATTGTGGAGAATCTGGAGCTGATGCCATTGCATCGAGCGCTGGCATATACTTTGCAATAATGTCTGCATCAGCTTGGCGAGCATTACTAAACCCAAGAGCCTCTGGCCCAGGTCCTTCTCCCATAGGGATACCCGATGTAATTGGTTCATTTGGGCGCTCTGATGGAGCGTACAGCGATGTTACGGGTGTTTGGCTTGGAGCCATACCCATCTCACTGCGTGATGTCGGGCGTACATTAGGTGTTGATGCAAGTGGAGCGCCTGCTTTGATAGCGGCTTGCTCTACACCTGCGCCATATTCTGGCGATTGAAATGAAAGTCCATCGGTTCTTGTGGAGAATTTACCTGGACCTGCTGGGCCTGCTAACGGACCTCTAGCCATTTGGATCCTCCATCTTCTCTAAATCTTGTGTGAATTGTTCCCAAGCCTTATTAACTTGGGTCTTTCTAATTGCGTTATATGTTGCCAAATCTAAAAGTTCTTCTGCGAATACGTGAATTGCGCTCATTAAATTATGAAACAGTCCTGCGAATACAACTAAAGTATCAGCGAGACGGACAGAGCGTGGAACATAATCTGGTTCTTCTTTCACGCTCTATCCTCTCGTATTAAATACACTAAGCCTTCTTGCCTTTACGAGCCTTAGCAGCATAGCCAAAATCGACTTTACCGCCTTTAGGCTTCTTCATATCTTTCTTGCCTTCTGTTGGCTTTGCCATTGGAGCCTTTGCACGACCACCTTTTTTCATATCACACCTCCCTTACCCTGCAATAGATGCGAGTAACGACGCTATATCAGGACGAGCGCCAGCAGCAGGGGCCGCACCAGTCATCATTTCTGGAGTTGGCTGCGAGGCAGGGGCTGGGGCCATACCTGCTGCTGGAACTTCTGCGCCCATCGGAACTTCTGGTTGTGGTTCTGGGGCGAATACTTCTTCTACAATCGTCTCAAGTTGTTTACCTTTTTGACGACCCTTGATAACCTCTGCGATTCGAGAAACAATCTGAGAAGGATCTTGGCCTTGTGCTGCAAGCGCTGGAATAGTCTGGGCATACTGAGCAACAGCAACACGCAAAGAATCGCGCATCTCTTCAATATCCACACGCTGTTCTTCTTGAGTGACATTTAGCTCCATCGGAATCTCACGACGTACATAGTCGCGGCTTACAAGTTTGTCGCTACGCATCTGTAGCAAAGCAATGATTGCGTTGTTTGGATTGAGGCCGGACATAATTCCGTAGCGAACATCTACTCCATACTCGCCCTTGATGTCACGGCTTGGCACATACTTCATATTGAACGGAGTGCCGTCATCTACTCCCTTGATTTCCTTGGTCATTGAACCAAAGATTTTCTCATCAATCTCGAAGCAGAGTGATACAAGTTCTGTAAATAGGCGTGCAAACTGTGCTTGTGCTGCACGAACCTGAGTATCAAAGCCAGCTTGGAGTGCTTGAACTCCACGACCTGTGATGACAGAGGCATCGATATTACCGCTGCGAACCTCTGGGTAACGTGAACCTAAACGTAGTTCGCGCTCCAGTACGCCAGATTCTGTAAAGACTCCGTTTGGAAGTTCTAGCGGCACACGGCGGATTGCCTGTGGATTAGCAGAACGCATAATCGCATCAGGGCCAAGTGCAAGTTCTTGGACATCCTGCGGGATAGCAATCGGTGCTTGGATGGATTTCTCTGCTGCCTGAATCTGCAAGACAGCGAAACGCGCACGTGCTAGTTGTACCGCTAGAACATCATCGAATTGACCGCGTGCTTCGCCATCGATAGATGAACGTACTGCTACACGCGCTAAGCATTTGCCGACTGGATTGGCAAGATTAGAGAGAACCAAGTTATTACGATCGGGTAGATAGATTAAGTCTTGGTCTTTGTCGTGATAGCGAACCATCGTGATGTATGGCGAGCCAGAAGCATACTGAGTCTTAGTGACAATCTGGTTGTAGAACTCTGGGTATTGCATCGCCAGAGATTCTGCATCGGTATTGACTACCTGAGTGATTGAGATACAACGACCGAAGCGGTCGAGTTCAGGATAGACACCGAATGGATTGAGCA
>Ga0315907_10007823_pt1 | contig 11076 bp, 17 predicted proteins | sample LakEriMetagenome_3_FD_203525 | JGI IMG/M metagenome (GOLD analysis project Ga0315907, IMG submission 203525) | Freshwater fungal communities from buoy surface, Lake Erie, Ohio, United States - Buoy 12 MA123 | ecosystem: Environmental > Aquatic > Freshwater > Lake > Lake biofilm | place: USA...
ACCCGCAATTGCTGGCGATTGCGCCGAAGCATTTGCCAGTCGCTGCCTGCCGCGCGGTGGTGAACAGCCTGATCAAAAGCCGCCTGCTGATTGAGGTTGCCGCACCGCGCGATCAATTGGCGATGGTCTGGCGCAAGGATGCGGATGGCACGCCGATCCTGATCCAGGTGACGGACGAGGGGCTGCGCGCGATTGGCATTGACCCGAATGAGGGGCGCGTGGTGCCCGACACGGCGCCGCAGGGCGTGGAAGACAACGCGCCGCAGCCGGACGACGCGGAGGCAGAACAACCCGCCCCAACCGCGCCAGAGGCGCCCAACATGGCTAGCGTGAACCTGCGCGAAGCCGCCGAGCGCTTGCTGGCAGCCTGGGAGGAAACGCCTCCGCCGAATGCTGACAAAGACCCGATCACGCGCGCGATGGACATGCTGCGCAACGCACTCTCACGGCGCGGCACACGCGCTACGGGCGCGCCACGCAAGCCACGCGAGGGTACGAAGCAAGAAGTGGTGCTGGCGATGCTCCGCCGCCCTGAGGGCGCGACGGTGGCGCAAATCGCCGAGGCTACCGGATGGGCGCAGCATACGGTGCGCGGGTTTTTCGCTGGACTGAAAAAGCGCCAGGGCATCACGGTGGAGATTGCTGAGCGTATCCGCCAAGTCGGCCCGAACAAGCAGGGCGCAAAGGGGTCCTACACTGTCTACCGCGTGGCGGAATGAAGCTGCCCAGCCACAGCGGCATGAATGATTGCCAAGCCCAGGGATCATCACGATCCCTGGCGCTTTATTGCCTTGGCTCGCGCGAAACACAGCGCGAAGCATCCGTCACGCGAAGGGCATGCCGCCCCGCAGGACGGAGATTGAAAATGCAACAAACGGAAACCGCGAAACTCAAGGGTCTCGCTGAACACGCCCGGCTGAGCCACGCACATTGGCTCGGCGCAGCGCGGACGGGCGGCACTGGCAAATACGGCCCAGCCTATTGCATCGATGGCGCGGGCGTGTGGCGCCGGAGGCTCGGCGAATTGCTGACGCAAATTCGCAACGCGGAGGCGGCGCGATGAGCGCCGGCGTACAGCAACGCTGGATCGTGCTCGGCACCGAGGGCCGGCACATGTCGCTTGGGCGCGCAACACCGCCCACTGATATTGAAATCATCGGCGTGAGTGATGCGCTCACCGCGCAAGGGCTTTCTGGATGGCTCGCGTGCATGCAGGGCGACTACTACAGCCGGGGAAAGGTGACGCTCGCTCCTCTCAAGCGCATTGGCGCCGATCACGAAGCAGACTGGCAAGCTGCCCTTGCCGCTTTCCAGCGTTTGCGCGGGTTGGCCCTGGCCCAAGCCATGCGCTGACGGAGTATCTACAATGTTGACACCAAAGGGTGCAAAGCGCTATCCAGGCCTCCTGATGTATGAGGAAAGTCTCCAACGTGAAGGTGCTCGTCAAGAAATGGGGTAATAGCGCTGCACTGCGCATACCAGCCGCCGTTATGGCAGCAGCCAAGGTTTCGCTCGATCAGCCGGTTGAAGTGAAAGAGGAAGACGGTCGCATCGTCATCACACCCATTCGTGAACCAAGCTATGACCTTGATACGCTGGTCAATGGCATCACCAAAAAGAATAGACACGATACGGTTGAAACAGGCCCACCCATGGGGCGTGAAATCTGGTGAGTGGTCGCCGCTACGTTCCGGAGGCTGGCGATATCGTCTGGTTGGAATTCGATCCACAGGCTGGCCACGAACAGGCTGGTCATCGCCCGGCCTTGGTACTCAGCCCGGCGGCCTATAATGGTAAGGCCGGCCTGATGGTGTGCTGTCCACTGACAACGCGCATCAAGGGCTATCCTTTCGAAGTTGCCATCAAGGGAAATCCCGCGAGCGTTGTACTGGCAGATCAGGTCAAGAGCCTGGATTGGCAAGCGCGCCGCGCCACGCGGAAAGGACGCGTTTCCGCATCGGAACTCGCCGAAGTACGCGCGAAGCTCAAGGCGCTGATAGGCTGATCATTTCCTGAACCCCTACCAACGCGCGGCGGGAGGTCGCCGCCATGGCTGAACTGACATCCTCCACGCGCGAAGCGGCAAGACGCCTCGGCGTCAGCGACACTACCATGCACAAGGCCGAACGCTCCGGCCGCATCACGCGTGAGCCCGATGGCCAATGGGACATTGCCAAGACACGCGCCCGGCTGCTGGACACCGCGGACCCGCAGCGTTCCTCGCTTAGCGGCAGCGCGGCGGCAGAGGGCACGCCCTTCGCCCGGCTGAAAGTCGCGCAACTCGCCCTGAAGGTGGAAGCCCAACGCCTGGCGCTCGATGAGAGTAAGGGCCGGCTGCTGGATGTCGCCACAGCTAATGCGACGATTGATGAAATCGCGAGCACCATGCGCGACGCATTGCTGAATTGGCCCGCGCGCGTGGCAGGCGTGATTGCCGCCGAACTTAGCGTCGAGCCCCATCTGCTGCAAACCATCCTGCAGCAGCACATCAATGAGCTTCTGACGGAGGCTTCCGATCGCTTCGACCCTCCCGGCATCGGCGGCGAGCGAGAGCCGCACGCGTGAACATGTGCGCCACCGCGCTGGGGCCATGCTACGCCCGCCGCCGCAACTCACTGTCTCGGCATGGGCGGAGCAGCATCGCATCCTGGGCAGCCGTGCCTCATCCGAACCGGGCCCCTGGCGCACCAGCCGCACGCCTTATCTACGCGATGTGATGGATGCGCTGTCCGCCGTGCATCCGGCGCGGCGGATAGTGTTCATGAAGGGCGCGCAGGTGGGCGCGACCGAAGCAGGCAATAATTGGTTGGGCTACATCCTGCATCACGTTCCGGCGCCGGTGCTCGCGGTGCAGCCCACCGTGGAATTGGCCAAGCGTTTCTCACGCCAGCGCATTGATCCATTGCTTGAGGAAACGCCGGCGCTACGCGATCGCGTGGCCCCCGCCCGCGCGCGGGACAGCGGCAATACGATGCTGTCCAAGGAATTCCCCGGCGGCATTCTCGTGCTGACGGGCGCCAATAGTGCGGTCGGGCTGCGCTCCATGCCAGCAAGGTTTCTGTTTCTGGATGAGGTGGACGCCTATCCCGGCGACATCGAAGGCGAAGGTGACCCGATAGCCTTGGCCGAAGCCCGGGCGCGCACTTTTGGTTGGCGCCGGAAAGCCTTTCTGGTCTCAACGCCCACCATCGCCGGACGGAGCCGGATTGAACGGGAATACGCTGCCTCCGATCAGCGGCGGTACTTCCTGCCCTGTCCGCACTGCGGCGCGATGCAATGGCTGAAATTCGAGCGCCTGATCTGGGAAAAGGGCGACCCACGCAGCGTGCGCTACCATTGTGAAGATTGCGACACGCCGATCGAGGAACATCACAAGACCGCGATGCTCGCCGCCGGCGAATGGCGGCCGACAGCGGCAGCGGAGAACCCGCATACCATCGGCTTTCATATCTCGGCGCTTTATTCCCCGGTCGGCTGGCTCTCCTGGGAACAAATCGCGCGCGATTGGGAGGCTGCGCAGGGCAAGGCGGAAGACCTGAAAACCTTCCGCAACACGGTGCTCGGCGAGACCTGGCAGGATCGTGGTGAGGCACCGGATTGGGAACGCCTGGTGGAACGGCGCGAGGATTTACGGCTCGGCGTTGTGGCACCGGACGCGCTGGTGCTGACGGCTGGCGTCGATGTCCAGGATGATCGGCTGGAATGCGATATCTGGGCCTGGGCCGAGGGCTATTCCTCCTGGCTTGTCGATCACATCGTCATCGCCGGCAGCCCGCGTGAACGGGCGCCCTGGGATGCGCTGGCGGAATTGCTAGCACGGGATTGGCCGCGCGCGAATGGCGGCGCGATCCGCATTGCCAAGGCCTGTGTTGACACAGGCGGACGCGATACGGCGGCGGTCTATGGCCATCTGCGCCGGCTGCGCGATCCGCGCATTGCGCCGACCAAGGGCGTGGATGGTTGGAATAGGGCTCAGCCGGTGCAGGGTCCAACGCCGGTAGATGCGCTGGTGGATGGACGAAAGCTGCGGCGCGGTTTGAAGCTTTGGACGGTGTCGGTTTCGACCTGGAAGGTTGATCTCTATCGCCGGCTTTGGCTTGGGCGCGGCGAGGCCGCGGAATTCCCGCCCGGCTGGGTGCATTTGCCGCAGGGGATTGAGGTTGAATGGGTCAAGCAGTTGGTGGCGGAGCAGCTGCACCAGGTGAAAGACCGGCGCGGCTTTGTACGCCAGGAATGGGCGAAGCTTCGGGATCGGAATGAGGCGCTGGATTGCGCGGTCCTGGCGCGCGCGGCGCTGTGGTTGTTGGGCGCCGATCGGTATGGCGAGCGGTTTTGGCACAGGCTGAGGGAAGATATCGCGAATGCGCCGGTGGAGATATTGGAGCATCCCCGGCCTGAGCAAGCGCCCAATCCGGACCCACCGCCGCTCATGCGCCGGCCTGGCTGGCTGGCGCCGCGTAGTGGTTGGTTGCGGTGATTACTTTCGGGCGATCTGCTAAAATGAGATACTACAAAGCGGTAACCGCTCGCCCCCAAATTTGGTATCGAGAGCCGCAGGCTAGGAGGTACAAGTTGGTGACTGAGACGTCCATTTCACTCGATGACCATTTCACCAATTTCGTCGAGAAGCAGGTACAAGCCGGGCGCTTCGCTACAGCCAGTGATGTTGTGCGGGCTGGTTTGCGTCTTCTGGAAGAGCAGGAGGCCAAGGTAACGGCGCTTCAGCAGGCGCTGATTTTCGGTGAGGAATCCGGCCAACTAGCCCCGTTTGAAAACGCTGCATTTCTCAAGCGAATGCGCAACAAAAACGCAGGATAAAAACGGGAAATGCTGGTCCCTGGCCCCGCTTTGGCGCTAAAACACTACTGGTCAACTGTATCAATCTACCGTCACGGAAGAACACCCGCATGCGCCTTTGTGTGATGACAGCGTTGATTTCAATCGCAGCCGGTTCTGCCATGGCCCAGGGCTTTAGCGTGCCTGGCCTGGGCGGTCAGGGTGGCAGCGCGACAGATGCGCTGCGCGGTGCTTTTGCCGAACAGACGCCGGAACAGCGCCGCGCATTTTGCGGCCGCGTCGCGCAGGCGGCGGCGAGCTGCGGCACGATCGAAATGGCCGCCTTGTCGGCCTGCCTGATCCGCACCCTGCCTGCACAAGAATCTGCCCGCGTCGCGCGCGTTGCCAATGCCACGCGCGGGAATGTCGGCGGGCTGATCCAGGAATGCGGCATCACCTTGGGCCGCTGAACACCAAAGCGGACCACCGCCGCGGCTATCAGCCGCGTTGACCCAATTCCGGAGGAAATCATGAGTAACGGGGAACTCCACGCGCGCGAGCGCGAGGATTTGGCGCTGCACGTCGAGCGCTGTGCCGAGCGCTACACGGCGGTGCGCGCGGAGATTTGCGGCCTGCGCAAGCAGACGCGCCGGATTGAGGGCGCGATCTGGGGCATCGTCGCTGTGCTGATCGCGCTTGGCGCGGGTGGGGCGCAGATCCTGCCGATCTTGCGTGCCCTCTCGCGCGCCGCTGGCGGGTGATCCGCCTTGGACCCCGCCACCCTCGCCTGGGCGCTGGCGCAGCCTGCCGGGAGCCGCGCCGCCGTGCTTGTCGCTGCCTATACCGGCGGCGTCACGCGCGTGACCTTCGAGGGCCGTACGGTGGAATACCGCAGCCTGGATGAATTAGGTCGCGCAATCGTCGCTCTTTACGGCGCTGAGAACGCCGCCGCACGGCGACCGGGCGTGACATTCGCCCAATTCTCTCGTTTGGGGTAAAAAGTTACGATGGTTTGTGCCGTATATTTAAGGTTTGACGGAATTAGAACATGAATTCGCGATCATTAAGCGTTAGATGTCTACTCTGCGTATGCTACGCTTTCTCCCACCAAGGAGATTTGCCATGCACAAAGCCGCGATAATCCGCGTCCGCGTTGAGACGAGCCTTAAGGTCGAAGTCGAGGCTGTGCTGGCTCAGCTCGGGCTAAGCCCAACCGAAGCGATTCGTTTGTTTTATCTCCAGGTTTCACTTCAGGGTGGTTTGCCTTTCGAGGTACGAATTCCGAATGCAGAGACGCACGCTGCAATGAAAGACGCCCGTTCGGGCAAGCAACTCAAAACCTTTAAAGGCGCTGCTACTGTCATTCGGGCGGTTGATGCGTGAAGGCGGTAAAGCCCCCCCTAATCGGGCTAGTGCGGCGTTAGTTCTCACGCCGCATAAGCGACATGATTTCATCCGTGCTCATGCCTGAACTGCTACTACCACGCAGCGCGGCGAACCGGTTGGGGTGCCCTCTGGATGCGTGATCTTCATCACACTTACTGAGCGTGACACTACCATCCTCGGCAAGCGCAAAAGTAACCTTGCTGCCCGGCTCAGTGCCAAGCAGATCGCGGATCGCTTTTGGAATAGTCACCTGACCCTTGGCCGTGACTTTCATCGGCATTGCATTCCCCAGAAAAAGCCAAACCAAAACTGCTCCTTGCATAGCGTGCCGATGATCCCGCTATCCACAAAATTCATGGAAATCACCATGCATCAAACCCAACATTGGCAACCCGCCACGCTGGCGGCAGCGCTTGGCGTACCGGAGGAGGCGTTCCGCGCCTTTGCTCGGCTGCGGCAGATAACCTGGGAGAAGGAACTCTCGCCGCCCGAAGCCGCAAGCCTCGCCCTCGCCTGGGTCGCGGCGGATCGTGCGGCCTGCCATGGCCCGATCGCCGAAGCTGCTGGCGCGCTGCTTGATGCCGTGACCGAGGCCCCCGCCGAATGAAGCTTCACCTGCGCGCCGCCTGGCAGGCCCTCCGGGGTTACGCGGCCGCGCAGGACAACCGTGCCTCGACCTGGTCACCCTCGGGCGGCAGCGCGAATGGTGAGGTCGGCATGGCCGCCGCAAGCGTTGCGCGCCGCGCGCGCGATGCCGTGCGCAATGACCCCTATGCCGCGCGCATCGTGGATCTCTGGACCGGCAATGCGGTCGGTGCGGGTATCACGACGCGCTGGCCAGAAACCGCGCATCGCAATGCGTGGCAGGCCTGGGCGGAGAGCACCGCCTGCGATGCGGAGGACAAGTTCGATCTCTATGGCCTGCAGGCGCTGGCCATGCGCGCGGTGGTCGAAAGCGGCGAATGCTTCATCCGCCTATTGACCGTGCCGACCTCGCCGCGGAACCCGATCGGCCTCAGCTTGCAGGTGCTGGAAAGCGATCACCTGGATACGGCGCGCAATGGCGTGGTGAATGGCGCACCGACCATCCAGGGCATCGCCCTTGGATCGGCAGGCGAGCCGATTGGCTACTGGCTATTCCCCACCCATCCCGGCGCCTGGATGCTGCCCGGCGCGCGGCTGGCCAGTGAATTCATCCCCGCGCGCGATGTGCTGCATGTGTTTCGCAAGCGGCGGCCTGGCCAATTGCGCGATGTCTCCTGGCTCGCGCCCGTGCTGCTGCGGTTGCGTGACCTTGGCGACTATGAAGCCGCGCTGCTGATGAAGGCCAAGATCGAGGCGTGCCTTGCGGCAGTGGTCACCGATGATGGTGAGGAAACCCTCACCAAGCCCAGCGATAGCAATTCCGGCCTGCTCCGCGATGCCCAAGGCCGCGCGGTGGAAAGCTTTGAGCCTGGGATGATCCTGTATCGGCGTGGCCAGGGTGAGGTGAATGTGGTCAACCCCTCCGGCGGTGGGTCGCATACCGCCTTTGCGCGGCGCTCACTTGAAGCGGCTGCCGTCGGTGCTGGCCTCACCTATGACCAGGTTTCCGGCGATCTGACCCAGGCGAATTACTCCAGCCTCCGCGCCGGCAAGATCGAATTCCGCCGACTTTGCGAACAGATGCAATACGGCATGCTGATCCCCATGCTGGTGCGGCCCATCGCCGAGCGCTTTCACGCGCAAGGCGCGCTACTCGGGCTTTGGGGCGATGCCATGCCGAAGGGTGTGGCGCATGTGCCGCCGGCGCATGAAATGATTGACCCGCTGAAGGACACCACCGCTTTGATTGCCCAGGTGCGTGCGGGCTTTGTGCCGCAGCCAGAGGCCGCCGGTGCCTTTGGCTATGATTTCCGCTCAGCGGTCGAGATGATCCGCGAAGCCAATGCCGCGCTGGATGCCGCTGGCATCTCGCTTGATACCGATCCGCGCCGCGTCGCCAAATCAGGTGGCGCGCAGGACGCGGCGCAAATGGCGGCGGTGGAAATCGCCGCGACAGGCGCAGCCGGGGCCGCAGCACCAACGCCGCCAGATACTCCCACAGCATAGGGCCCAGCATGACCGAAACCACCGACCCGGGCGGGAGCGATCCCGCGCCGGTTGATCCCGCTTTGCCCGATCGACTTCCCCCCGATGGGCAATCGATCACCGCGCGGCGCGCCATCACCGCACCCGCCACCGTTGATCGCGCCGCCCGCACGGTCGAGGTCGTCTGGTCCACAGGTGCGCGGGCGCGCAACTTTGTCCCATCGCTTGGCGGCATTACCGAGGAGCTGGACATGTCACCCAATGCGGTGCGCATGGCGCAGCTCGGCTCCGGCAATGCGCCGGTGCTGAACACGCACCGCAGCAGCGACGCGCGCGATGTGCTGGGGCGTGTGATTGCCGCCCGGCTTGAAGGCGGTCGCGGCCATGCGCGGCTGCAATTCTCCGCTGCTGCAGATGTTGAACCACTCTGGCAGCGCATTGCCGATGGCACGCTGCGTGCGGTCAGCATTGGCTATCGCGTGCATCGCTATGACCAGCGCCCCGATCCGGTGAGCGGCGAGATGATCTATCGCGCCGTGGATTGGGAACCCTTCGAGATTTCGATCGTGCCCATCCCGGTTGATCGGGATGCGCAAGTGCGTGGCGCGGCGCCGCAGGGCGCGCCGTCCTTCGCCATTGAACCTGCCCTGGAGAATGAGGAACCACCCATGACCGAGACGACGCCGGAAACCCCGGCAGCCCCTTCGGCGCCGCCTGCCGCGTCGCCGCCCGCAACCATCACGGTGGAAACGCCGCCTGACCTGGAAGCTTTGCGTAGCGAGGCACAGCGCGCCGAGCGTGAGCGCATTTCCGGTATTGATGGTGCGATTGACGCCGCCCGCGCCCTGGTCGGCACCGAGACCGCTGCACATATCCGACGCGAAGCTGTCGAGCGCGGCTGGCACCCGGACCAGGCGCGCCGGTCCTTGTTCGACGCCATGGTAAAAAGCGCGGCACCGCCTTCTGTTCCCGCGCGACCGGAAACCGGGCCGGGGCATGACTCGCCCTCGGAAATCCTGGACGCCATGGCCGAAGCCTTGGCCGCGCGCAGCATGCCCGGCTACCAGCCGCAGAGTGCCGGGCGGCATGCGGAATTCATGGGCTGGCGGCCTTCGGACATGATCGGCGAATTGCTGCGCGTCCGCGGTGAACGCAACGTGCCGCGCAACCCGACGCTGTTGGCCGAGCGCGCGTTCCACACCACCTCTGACTTTCCACTGCTGCTCTCGGCGGCGGCGAACAAGATGCTGCTCGCGGCGTATCAGCCGGCAGCGCCGAGCTATCGGCAGATCTTCCTCCGCCGCGATTTCCGCGACTTCAAGCCGCACCGGCATCTGCGCGTCGGTGATTTCCCGACGCTCATGCCGCTGATGGAGAATGGCGAGATCCAGGCCGGCACCATGTCGGAAAGCCAGGAAATCGTCCTGCTGCAAACCTTCGCCAGGCGCATCCGCGTTACGCGCCCGATGCTGGTGAATGATGACCTGGGCGCCTTCACGGATTTCGCCGCCGCTATTGGCCGGCGCGTGGCGGATTTCGAGAATGCCACTGCCTATGCGCTGGTCAATCAAGCCAATGGCGATGGCCCGACACTGACGAATGGCCCGGCGGGGGTATTCGGCACGGCGGCTGCGCGTTTGAATAAGGCGGCGGCGGGCAGTGCGCTGGACATCAACAACCTTGCTGCCGGGCGTGCTGCGATCCTGCGGCAAAAGACGCTGGACGGCCTGCCGATTTCTGTCGGCAATGCCATGAAGCTGCTGGTCGGCCCGAGCCTTGAATTGCCCGCACGGCAATTGACGGTGAGTGTTGGCGCAACGCAAATCAGCAACGCCAATATCTATGCGGGCTTTGTGCAGCCGCTGGTCGAGCCACTGATCCCGAATAACCGCTGGTACCTGTTTGCCGATCCGCCAACCGCGCCGGTTTATGTCTATGGCTATCTGAACGGTGCCGAGGGACCGCAAGTGACCACTGGCCCGGTTTCCGGCGTGGATGGGGTTGAGGTCAGCGTGATTTTCGACTTCGGCGTCGGCGCCATTGATTGGCGCGGGGCCTGGTTCAATCCGGGAGCCTGATCGCTCTCCCCCTTTTTCATCATCGCAATTTCGCAACGGGCGTCCTTCGGGGCGCCTGTTGCGTTTCAGGAGGTTCATTCCATGCGTAACTTCATCCAGCCGGGCAATAGCCTGGCCATTGCCGTGCCTTATGCGACCGGGGTTTCGGCCGGTCAGGGTGTGCTTGTCGGCGCGCTGTTTGGCGTGGCCGCTGTGGATGGCGTGCAGAACGCCATGATCGAGGCCGCGACCGCGGGCGTATTTGATCTCACCAAGGAACCGGCGCTTGCTATCGCCGCCGGGGTGCGGGTGTTCTGGGACAATACCAACCGGCGCATTACGGCGACCGCCACGGGCAATTTCCAGGTGGGCATCGCAACCCAGGCCGCGCTTGCCGCCGATGGCACCGTGCGCGTCTGGCTAAACCGCGTTCCGGCGGCGGGGGCGTGAGCATGGCCAGTCTGCTGCCGCGCGATCACGAACGCATGCAAGGCGTGCATCCTCATTTGGTGCGCGTGGTGATCGAGGCGCGCAAGGCCGCACCCTTCATCGTGATGGAGGGGCTGCGGTCCCGCGAGCGTCAGGCAAAGCTTGTGGCACTCGGTGCATCGCGCACCATGAACAGCCGGCACTTGACGGGCCATGCGGTGGATCTCGGCTATTGGCTCGATGACGGGGATGGTGTGCCGGAGAATGGCGAAATCCGCTGGGATTGATGGGGTGGACGGCCCCCATTTTACGGCATCACGTGCCAAAGTGAGGGCGTCTTGGAATAACCCTACGGAAC
>Ga0315907_10007835_pt1 | contig 11068 bp, 16 predicted proteins | sample LakEriMetagenome_3_FD_203525 | JGI IMG/M metagenome (GOLD analysis project Ga0315907, IMG submission 203525) | Freshwater fungal communities from buoy surface, Lake Erie, Ohio, United States - Buoy 12 MA123 | ecosystem: Environmental > Aquatic > Freshwater > Lake > Lake biofilm | place: USA...
TTGGTTCCCAGTAACTTCTGTTGACCCACATGAATTGATAAAACTCTCTAAACATTTTTAGAGTGATTTCTTTTACTTCTCCTTCGAGTTTCCCTCTTTGAATTTCTTTTTGTATTCTATCCATCAATTGATCTTCGAATTGTTTGACGGTATTATTATTCATGAAGGATTTGATCTCCTTCCGAATCATAACTTCGATTTCTTTAACTTCTGAACTTGTAAGTGCCATTATGGATTGATTAGTAAAAATGAAGTGGTGACAGCCCCAACAAAAGTCCCAAGTTTCCACAGGAAGGTTTTCGTTCTTTGGGCTTTCAACTCCTTATTCAATTTATCAGATAATTCTTGATATAATTTTATTTGTTCATCCTTCTTTACGATGATAAACTGATTATTTTCATCTTTCTTTGTTAACAAAGAAATGACATCATCTTTTTGTAATTCTCTTTCTTCAGTTTTTTGAAGTTTCAACTTTAACAAACCTGTCTCTTCTTTCAATCCATCATATCTAAGTAGATCTTGATAGACCAAACGAGCGACTCTAACACTAAGAACTACTTTGGTTGTATCAACTTTATCAGTTTGAGTATCGGTCTGCGAAAAGCCTTTCAAGCTCAGCATTACCGATAAACACAACATTATTAACTTTTTCATCAGTTTGTTCTTTTACAGATTCGATATTGTTATCAATTTCGTGAATTTCGTTGGTAATGTTTGTGATGTTTTCCTTAATTACCAAAACCTTTTCACTCATCTCTTCATTTATTGCTTGAGCCGAATCGATCTCAACCTGAATATTCTCAATCTTTTCTTTGTAAGCAGCAACATCAGTTTTTACAGACTTGGTATTGAACCAATTCCATATAACTAAAACTATTATCACTAATAGAAGAATATTCTGAGTATTGAGTACAAATTTCTCTTTCATATTACATTGGAGCTTCTTTGGTTTTCTTTCGACTTGCCAAAACTTTACCCCATTTAGATTTGAACTTCTGATAGTATTGTTGAAGTTTGTTTATCATCGACATAAATTCATCGTCAACTTTGATCATTTCTCCATTGATATAAATTCCACTTTCCTCACCAATAGTGAATATGAAATCTAAATCCTCATCAATCAATTTACCAGACCATTCAACACTATTTTTGTACACATTCAACGTGTTGAAATCAACGAGATCAGATACCTCTTCAACAAACTCATCCATTGTCTCTTGGAACGCAACTTTCTCATCTGTAGTGATATCCAATTCACTCCTATCTTTACCATGAAGGGCCATTATACCACCAGAGATTCTATATTTTTGAGTTTTATCTTTTGGAGACGGAGTTTCATCAGCATCTACTTCAGATTGTGCAGTTTCATACTCGTTATCTTGTTTGATTCTGCTTTCCAAATCTTTGGCCACATTTATTTGTGTAGATTGCTCGAAAATTAGTTTAGATCTTTTCAACAAAGATTTAATCTCGTCGTATCTTTCGTTATGCAAATTGCTCATTTTCTAATAGTTTAATAAAATTTACAAAATTAAATGATGGGCTCAAATCAGTATATATGACATCATAATTACTCCTTGAGGAAATCCCCTCGAACTTTTTGATACCTTCAATCTTGGTATTGTGACCCACACATGATTTATCGATTTGAAGAGACTTCATAATTTGTTTACACAGACCTGCAGTAGTTTCTAACTGTCTATCAGTGTAAGGATGCCAAAAATAGAAATCTCTCCATTTTTTTTCGTAAACCTGTTGATTATAAATACTCCCTTTCCAGTTAATGTAATAGTTGGTCAACGGTTTCTTTTCCAACCAACCTAAGTTCTCCAAACAAACTATAACTGAATTTTTATTGATCTGTGAATCACTGAAAAAATTACTGTAGGATGTGTCATCCAACAACTGTAGAGCTTTACCATCCCTCGTGACAACATAGTTAGGGATTTTATCATACTTAGAGTTGTATCTAAATTGAAGGGAGGCTAAGTATTCCTGAACCTCCCTTGAAGTATGACATAAAATTATTTGTTTTTTTTCTTTTTGAGTTCCTACGGATTCAAAGTTTCCGTATTTTTCAAATTTAACCATGACTTCTCAAGTAACTGAGCCGTTTAATTTCAGAATCACTCGAAGATTCGATCTCTTGTGTTTCTTGTTCTAATGGTGTCTCAACAACTTCATCTTTGAGGTTACCAAATTTTTGCTCGTTGAGTTTTATCAACTCCTCTTCTAATCTTAAGAGATCTTCCTGAGTTGGGGAATACTTTTCATCCTCGATCTTTTTTTCCAACTTACCAGCTTCTTTACTCAACCCCTCAATGTCAATTTGTTTTGGGGATTCTACAGTTCCTTTCTTTTTCTCTTCTTCTTCAAACTTCACTAACATGTGTAAGAATGACAAAGATATGATTGGAAGCATCCCACCGGCAAATAAAGATAAGAATCGTTTATGCCCCACGTAATCTCCTGACTCGACTCCTAAATAAGTGACAATAGGATCCACTAAGTCCACCCAATCTTTGAATGATTGTGAGTTAACATCAATATATTGATAAGCAAAGAAAATGTTACCTATAAACTGTATCAAGGTAACAATACCGAATGGGAAATAAACTTTAGCACCCATTTGAGCAGATATTGCCGCTAAAGCAGACAATGCTGCGATTTCAATTCCAATTGAAAGATAAACCGCCCAACTCAAGGGATTAGATAAACCGTACCATGATGTGACGTGAGATATTGACACGAAAGCAACGGTTAGAATTTGAACCAAGAAAGAAATATAAATTATTGTTTTGAAATTCTTTTGTACCCAATTCATTACTTTTGTGATCTAAGTTTTTTTATCTGTTCTTCGATTTCAGTTTGTCTTCTGACATCGAGAAGTTTTCTATCAGTTGCTTGAATCATTCTTTTTTCCGCTTCAAGTCCTGAAATCTGTAATTCAATATCCAATTCCTGTTTTGTATATGTTGAGTCTTTGATTGCCTCAATTTCTTGTCTCATTTTTGTCAATTCTCTTGAATCTCCACATGATTTGAAAAATCCAAGTAGAGTAATAACCAATACGATTATGACGAAGTTGTTTTCAATAAATTTTTTCATTTTGAAATATTTAATGTTTATCCCTAAAATATAAAAGGTGTATTAAATAAATACACCTTTTTTTTAATTTACAAGTAGTCGAACAAAATACTTGTCTCGTTCCTTAGTTTCCGAAGAGCCTTTTCCTTGATCTGTCGAACTCTTTCTTTGGTCAGATCAAAGTCACTTCCGATATCTTCCAAAGTTCTTACAGACCCTGATAGACCAAAATAATCCTGAATAATAATTTTCTCTCTTTCATCTAAGACATCCAACATACCCAATAACTTTTCTTTGAGTATGTCTTCAGTAGAAAGATTTTTGTCCGCTAACTCAGCATTCGGGTTTACCAAAATATCCAATAGTGTATCACCCTCTTCGTTGAGTGGGTTATCCAAATTGATAGTATAAGGTAAGTTTACTAACTTCTCGGGTAATTCAACACCAGCGCTGTCAAGTTCTTTCTTAGCTCGTTGTAGTTCTTGTACCACATTAACTGGTAATCGAATGGTTCTTGCATTCTCATTCAAAGATTGCAAGATTGATTGTCTAACCCACCAAACAGCATAAGAAATAAATCTTAATTTTTTTGTCCAATCAAAGTTCTCGATAGCTTTCATTAGTCCCAAATTACCTTCAGCAATTAGATCACACAGGTCAAGTCCTTGGTTTTGATATTGTTTGGAAACTGTAATAACGAAACGTAAATTACCTTCTAACAACTCTTTTTGGATTTCTTTCTTTTCTTCTTCTGTAATAAAACCTGATAGCATTCTATCTGCTAACTCACGTTCTCTCTCAGGAGTCATAACCTTGATTTTACGAATATCTTTAAGATAGTGACTGATTTCTTCTTGATTGATTGGAATTGATGATTTTTCTTTCATATTAGTTTTTACCGTAGTCCTGTAGAATATTTTTTTCAAATTTAGTCAAAGATTCCATACCATCCGAGTTAATCTTATCAAGAATTTGATCTAATGATGGTCTTACAATCACTTTATCTAAGTGAGCCCTGAGTGTTGCAATGAATTCACTGTCGAGTTCTACATCCATTTCAGAAGATATCGATGGATCAAAGTCTTCATCGAAGTCCTCATTTGCGATTATGCTATCCATGTTTAAGGAATTGTCACCCTCACCTAGTTCTAAATCAAACAAATAACCAGAAATTTCATCTGGCATGTTAACTGTCAAATTGTCAGTAAGTTCTGTCAAAACGAAGGTATCGGTAATACCATAGAGTATTTCAAGAACATAATCATAGATGTCAACCTTGTCTACTTCAGTTCCGAAACTCAAAAATAAAACTCCATTCTTCTGTGCAAACTTTAGATGCTGAGAATCCACAAGAGGTGATATCGATACCGCAATCTCTTTACATACAGAAAGCCCTTCTTTGAACTCTCCGATTATTGTTAATAAATAATTTTTCATTCTATTTTGATTTGGATACAAAACTACTTTTATTTTCGTTCATTTACAAGTAAACTCTCCCTTTTTTCCCTGAGTGTTGTTCGTACCACATATACTTGTCATCCATCCAAACGTAGGGATCACTTGGGTCAACATTCCACCTGTATTGAGAATAGAATTCGAAATCTTTTTTCAATAAGTTGGACTTATGAGAATCATGAAATCTTTCATTTCCAAACCACGGTGGATAATCTAACGCCATATCAACATCTTCTTTATCCATAGTATTTTTGAAACCTCTTTCAATCCATTCATCAATACTTGCATTGAGATATTCTTTTAGTAAAGGAACATAATTCCTCCACATTACAGAGCAAGGATGGTTTAACCATCCTTTATATGGTGTTCCATCCAACTTTGGTCTACCAGTGATTGCACTGATAATTTGATAGGTTTCAACTCGTTGTTTCCCTAATCTTTTGTCGTCTAAAACCTCAAGAGATTTTTTAATGTCGGGGTATGGTAAGAAGGTTTGCATGGGACAAAAATATAAATAAATTCGAAATCATCTTAACATTAAATCCGATAATCCATATATCTGAATTTTACAAGCTAAGTAACTTTCGTAATTCAAATAATTTGGATTTTGTTTTGCAATGATTGTTACTTTTTTGTGCTCACATTTGGACAATTTTACTGTCGAACAATACTTCTTCAATATTTGAATAAACTTATTCAAATTCATATTTTCATCTCTATCTAATTCTGTAAATATAAACCTCATAGCTTTACTTCTTTGTATGAAGTGGTCATCTACTAATTGAGTTGTGTCCATATTTTTTGCAAACTCGGATATCAATCCTGTTTTGAAAAATTTACTTTTTGTGATGTCCCAAATCGGATTTCTATTCCTAACGAAAAACTGCCTCAACCTGTTCTCATCTCCTTTCAATCTTCTATATCGTTTCAATAATACTTTGAAATCTTCTAAGGTCTCCTCAATATTGGATAACTGGTTATCATTTAATTTTGTGTTCATAAAAGAAATTTTTTTGGGTGTACACTACTATTTTTTCAAGAATCCAAATTTGTGAACCAATGGATTACGTCCTTGGTATCATTATGCTAATATAATGGAATTTTGTTTAATAAAAAAAAATGAAATCAATTTTTTGAAATAACTTTGTCATCCAACTTATCATAAACCTCACGGTATGTTAAAGTTTTCACAAAATAATTATCTAAATGGTATTGAAGTTTTTCTTCAGTCACGTGAAACTGACCCTCTCCTTCATTTCCTCGATGTTGATGGGGGCTGTATGAAATTTCTTTGTCTGAGATTACTTGGCTCGAATTGATTTTGAAAATTGCCACACAGTCATAAAAAAACAACATGTACCACAAGTTATTAAACAACTTAGGTTTTACTTGTTGGATGTTGGAATCCCACTTCGTTTTTTGAGCATCAGCAAATTTTAAGAAACGATTTGTTTCATGATTCAATAATGTTTCAATAATATTACCATTGTCTAACTTCAGTGGACATTTCTTTCTGACCACGGAACCTTTGATTTCGTCATTCAGTCCATCTATCTCCCTGTCATATGACGAATTCTTGGACTTTTTTACAACAGCCCCCAATTCAATCAAAATTGATTCCAATAACTTTTCGGCAACACTACCGAACTGTCTAGTTTGTAAACGAAAAATCGCGTCTCTTAGTTTAATTTCTTCCATAATATTACAAAGATAAAAAAAATCTCACAATTACTGTGAGACTTTCGAAATATTTTCTGTTTTTGTTATTCGGACTACATTGTTAGCCCAATTATTTACCAATGGATTGTGAGTTATAACGAATATCTTTTCAAAATACTCTTTCATTTTAGTGAAGAACTCACCAACCATTTCAAGATTGTCATTGGAAATCTTTCCAAAAACTTCATCCCAAACAATTATGTTAGGTTTAGGTAAGGAACAAACTTTTGACAATACAGCTCTCAATGCCATTGCTGCAATTGTTCTCTCATAACCTGATCCTGAAACCATAAGTTTTTCGATACCAGTTGAGTTATCAATCATCATGAACTCCACTTCATTCTTGTCATTGATTCTGATTTCTAAGTTGAAGAAAGCTGAATCTTGAAGAAGTCTCTGGAGCTCGGAATTGATAAGTGGCATCATCGTCTTCATAATCATTTTGGTGATACCATTTTTACCATAAACTTCAAGATAAATTTTGAAAATCTTTTCTTTCTCAAACTCTTCAGCGATCCTCAGAATGATGTCATTGTTTTTCTCGATTCTTGCATCAAGATTTTCAATCTGATTTTGGTTGCTCGCCTGTGTCCTTTCGTAAATCCTTTTCTCACTGATGAGTTCGTCAATCCTCATACCCGCCTTTACAAGGTGAGCATCAATCTCATTGTTCTTCTTGATCTTATCCTGAACTTCTTGATATCTAACCAATTTTTCTTTAGCCTGGTTCAATTTCAAAATGGTTGACTCCAAAGTAATTTCATACTTTTCTTTGATTAACTTGTTTCTCTCGTACTCATCAAAGTCTTTTTTAAGTTGTGTGTATGATTTTTCTTTGCTGTCAAGGTCTTTCCACTTTTTAGATAACTTGTCTACTTTCTTTTCCCAATCTTCTAACTCGTCAATCTTTTTCTTTGTGAGAGAGGCTTCCATCAACTTGATACCACAGTGTTCACATTGGATACCATCTCCAAACTTCTTAACAAGTTGTTCTATCTCCTCAACTTTATTCTGAGCGACAGTCAACTCACCATTGACGTTCTTCATTGAATCCCTGATCTCGTCGTGTTTATCTTCATGATAAAATTCTTTCGGCTCAATGATCTTAACCTCTTTGATTTGTTCTTCAGTTCTTTCTTTTGTAGATTCTAAATCACTTATAGTTGATTGTAATGCGATCGGATTCAACATGATAAGATCTTGATCCAAATCATTATGTTTGGATTTCAATAAGTTATCTTTGTATTCTTGACCCTTCTGAAGTCGTTTGTCAACATCTTCGATCTTGTTACCAGCATCCTTTATTTCATTCGACAACCTCGTAATTTCTTCTTTCGAGGTTTCGTTATCTTGTTTCAACGATTCAGTGTTGTAGACATTGGACATCATCCCTTTAGAAAACTCCGAATAGATTTCTTTACCCGTCTCCTCTTTCTTCTTTAAGAATTCGAGACCCAAAAATCTTGTAAGAACTTGTCCTCGAGCGGTTGGTTTAGCTTCCAATAGGTCTTCTAAATTGGATGCGGTGGTAACAATTGTCATTAAGAAATCCTCCATACTACCGATAGAGTTTTTCATGAAGTTTTCAGTTTCCCTTCTTTGTTCACCAGTAAAATTCAACAACTGACCATCCGCCAATTTTTTAAAGAACTCAAGTTCAGTTTTTATGTTCCATTCACCTGACTTAGCCTTCTTTCTTTCTATCTGACGAACAATCACATAGTCTTCACCATCAATAGTAATATCACCTTTGACACTAACTTTATTAACATCTGTGAATCTATTGAAAATTTCCTCAGCCTTTTGTGTTTTTGTTGTAGTATTGAAAAATAAAAACAATAGAAGGTCGACGGTTAGCACCGTCTTCCCTCCAAAGTTTGGTGGATCTGATTCAACTACAGTAATTCCATTACATTTTTCGAAATCAATAACTTGATTCTGTCCGTAGGAAAGAAAGTTACTGAATTCAATCTTTTTAATATACCATCGTTTGAATGGAGTAATCTCAACTTCATTTATCAACATTCTGTTTTCAACCGCAGAGTCGATGTTCATTATACTCTCGAGATACTTGTCTTGATCCTTCGATTCCAAAAAGGTTTTAATCAACTCTTTTTGGTAATTCTTATCCATAATGTTGACAGAAACATCAACAGTCTGAGCTCCATCCTGATCACTCGATTTTACTTTAGTGATTACATTTATGTTAGTTGAAAGATACTTTTTTGCGAAGTATTGTTTTACGGACTTTATTCTTTCCTGTGTGAAATTCTCAGGAGTATCTTCCCAAATTACTTGAATGTAAGGGTTTTCTAATGTAGATACATCTAAATTAGTTGGCATATTTGAATAGTTGTAAGATGGATATGGGTTGAATAAGTCCCATTTCATTTTATTGTTTGATTTCTGTAGAACCGGCTTGTTCAGCTTCTTGTTTTTTCTTGAACTCTTCCATTTGAAGTTTCATAGTTTCATTGAAGAGCTTCTGAATTGCAGTCTGTTGAGTCTTAATCGATTGATTTCTATTTTCAACTCTTTTCCTGTGAGCCTTTGCTCCTCCTCTCACTTTAGACTTTCCCATTTCTTAGTCGTTTATTGTGAATAATTGAACGGTAACCCCTTTTCCATTGGTCTCTTGGAAGTCGTAATCAACTTCCAATTCATTCCCTTTGAAGAAAACTTTATCAACGAAATCATAGTCCATGTAGTCAGTCCCTATTGTACCAGGAATGTATGAAAAATCTTTTGGTGTTGGAACTTCTTCAGATTCAAAAGTGAATCCATAAACCACCCCTTTGTTTTCTTCCATGAAAAGCAAAACATTTTCATTTTCTCCCTCTGAAGGATATCCATGATAATCGATGCTTTCATAATTCTCGTCAATCTCATAGTGATCGGTCATTTCATCCAACTTAAATGTTGAAATTTGTTCTCCGTTTTCATCTGCAATTATGAAATTAAGCCCATCGTTGTCTGATGGTTTATTGATAACCCACATGTTTGTGTTGAAAGGTTCATAACCTTCTACAATTGTTTCTAATTCCCAAGCCATTTCGCTTAGATCCTCATACCCATTTTCATCCTGATATTCTTGAATATCTTGAACCTGTTGTTCGGTAATAGATTGCGCAGATGCATTCAATTCCCATCCATAAACTTTTAATTGATACTTTGCCATTTTGTTTTTGATTTATAAATTTTTGTTTTTATTCCGATTTTGGTCGATTTAATTCGAACCATTCAATTATTGAATTTATTGCCCAAACAGATCCTGAGGCAAACATACCATCAAAGAACCATGAAACCCATATTGATACATCCAAGAAATGATTCACTGGTGAATATAAGAAAATCCCCACAAAAAATCCAACCCACGTTGGAGTACACATCATACACTTCAACATGTCTGAAAGGAATATCCAAAAATCTTGAAAGATCGAATCAACATCTGCAGCCCATTGGTTAATTTTATTCCTCGGTCCGTTGAAAATACTTCCATAAACCAATATGTTACTGATTCCGTAACACATAATCATCCATAATAATAAGTTTGTCATAATTTTTTTGAATATAAGGTGTCATCGAGATTTGAACCTTTCAGAAATGCCGCTTTCCTTTCTACTTGGAACTTTTGGATCTCTTCAATAGTTTTTTCATACTCTCGAATTTGTTTATCTTTTTCTATATTATCGAGTTTTAACTTTTGAACTGTATTTTGTAATGCATCAAACTTGGTTTTAAGATTACTATCTGTCGATTCTTTTTCAATCTCAACGATTTTTTCAACAGGTACCTCTTTGATCACTTCAATAACTGTTTCAGGTCGATTTTCCAACTGTTGTATTTTTAACAACAGTTCATTTTTTTCATTTTGGAAAATGTTTCTTTGTTGTTCAAACTCATTTTCTTTTTGAGAAAGTTTGGACTTCATCTCCTCTTGATCAGTAACATAAATTACTTTCTCAACAGGAACCTCCTTTATGATTTCTTGAATGACCACCTTTTCGACAGGTACTTCCTTAACCACCTCAACCACTTTCTCAACAACTCTTTCAACAGGAATCTCTCTAATTACTTCTACTACCTTTTCGACAGGTTTCTCGATCTCCACATATTCGATTTTAACAACCTCTTTGATTACTTCGACTGGAACCTCCACCCGTTTTTCAACAATAACCTCTTTTTCCACCTGTTTTTCGCGAGTTCCGCCCATATTTAACAGACCATACCTCTCAATATTAAATCCTTCAAGGTAAGATTTCTTGATTACCTCACTAATCCTCAAGTCATTCATATTACAATACGAAATGAGGTCTTTGTTCTCAGTGGAAGAAAGGTTAAGTTTGTATTCCATTAGTAGTTAACTAACTTTTCAGTTCCCTCGACTAAGTTGTCGATCGAGTTTATGTAAAAGGATAGGAAAGGTTTGGGATTTGGTATGTCAACAAAATCATACTCATCTTTTTCAACATCATAAACTCCATAACCATGTTTGGAAACCCTCTCACCGAAATTCTGTTGGATGGTTGATCCAACCATATAAGCTTTCTTATTACCAGGAATATCAAAAACTTGTCTCTTGTGAATATCTCCACACAAAACTAAATCACATCCCTTGAACTTGGAAACGTCAAAACTATCCTCGAACTTATACCCAATGTCGGTGTATAAACCTGTGATCGGTCCATGAAATAAACCAATATTCTTATTATTAGACTTTTGAATATCGGGAGGTATATTATGCTCCATAAGAGAAAATACACACCAGTTGATATTCTCATCTTCATAAACTCCACGGTTTTTCAAA
>Ga0315907_10007836_pt1 | contig 11067 bp, 8 predicted proteins | sample LakEriMetagenome_3_FD_203525 | JGI IMG/M metagenome (GOLD analysis project Ga0315907, IMG submission 203525) | Freshwater fungal communities from buoy surface, Lake Erie, Ohio, United States - Buoy 12 MA123 | ecosystem: Environmental > Aquatic > Freshwater > Lake > Lake biofilm | place: USA...
TCTAGTTGTTCTTGCTCTTTCTGTTTAGCTTCTTTCTCAGCCTTCTTTAATGCACTTATCTCTTTAGCATCTGCCAAGTCCATCTCTGCTTGACGAGCCTTAATCTTGTTCCAGACATCAATCTTGCCTGTCTGCATGAATAGCATCTTTAACTCTTCCTCAAACGCCCTAGCCTGTTCTAAAGCCATCTCAATCTGCAAAGCCGTACCCATGTTTGAGCCTTTGCCAGACTGTTTAGCCTGAAGCATGGCCTTTGTAGCTACAGACTTAGCGTCAAATAGCTTACCAATCATGGGCGCAAGTGAGCCTAAGTCATTGGCAACATTAGCTGCCTTCTTGACCATGCTGATTGCTGACTGTATGCCAGCTAAAGCGGTCATGGGGTCTATAGGTATCATTTCTTTCTCTCCCACTTAATGCAAACAACCCTTCGGTTGTAAACATCACCAGTCCAAGTCCATTTAATACATCGGTACTCTATGGTTGCCGCCAAGAGAAAGGCGATCACGGAAATGCCCAAACAATAATATAACTACAATAAATGACAAAACAAACAAGAAAGAATGCCGCAACAAATGCTTCGGCAAAGTCTCTCATTTACCTTCTGCGCTCAGAAAGGTTGTACTGTCCAACAGCACTTGGTGCAACAACACTACCAAGAGGCGCTGATTGCTGAGAAAGCATACCGCCTACACGCTGTAGTAATTCTGGACGTTGACGTAACAGCATATCAATTGCCGCTTGTCCACCTTGGCTATAGGCCGCAGGTACTCCTAATGCCGATGCTGTGCCAATTACAGGTTCAGAGAATAAGCCATAGCCACCACCTATTCCTAGCGCAATCCGACCTGTTTGAGATGCTCCCGTTGTGTCTCCAATGACTTCAAGTGCGGCATCCGAAATATCTTGGCCTTTAGCCTTACCTTTAGCAAACGAAGATTTACGCCTAGTTGGGTCTTGTTGGCGCACGGCAGCGGCAAATTGTTGCGGTGTGAATACGCCACTTTTTGCCCCAGAATTAGCCGCAGCCACATTGATTACAGACAAATCACTAAAAGCCGCATCAACTCTACGCAATGTAGGAGTTTGTTTGGGATTTTGGAAATACAGCTCTTTTTTAAGTACACCAAGAACATCGCTTAACGCATATCCAATTTCTTTTTCAGAAGCATTTGCACTATTAACATAATCGCTTGCTTTCTGTCGTAAATCACTCTCAATACCTTTGTATGTTTTACCATCAAGTTTTTGACCAGAAAACTTTCCAAACACGATGTTGTTTAGAGTTTCACTAACTTTTTGTCGTTGATTGGCATCTAATCCTTTGGCTTTACTTAAAGAACTAAGAATATCGCTTGTTGTTGCAAAATCTAAGTCAAATGATATTTTAGACAGAACATCATCATATTTATCAGATACTGTTTTTGAAGCATATTCGATTGCATCTCTACCAATTACATCAGCAGGAAGACTTAATTTGTCTTGTTTTGTTGGGTCACTTGCTTTAGCCAATGCTTTGTTAATTGTACTTTTGTTGAAATCAAACAATACACGCTGTTTTGCATTTTGAATGCTTTGACCAACTAAAGGAATATTCTCAGCAAATTCCTCAAGTGTTTTAAATTGACCACCAAGGGTTTGACCTGTTGTTGGTGTAATTCCCAGATCACGCATGGTTTTCTCTGCTTTGGAGACTAGTGGGTTAAGAACACGACCCGCACCCGCAACTACCTTTTCACCAACAGGGCCAGTAACTCCACCTAAAACAACTTGCTCTGTTTTTTGCTCACCAAATGTACCTTCGCCAACCACAGGTTGCATAGCGCCACCAACAGCACCAGCAGCTGCCGCCTGACCAACATTAGATAAGCCTCTAGCCCTAGCTAATTGAGCCACACGAGCCGCAGGAACAAGACTAGCAGGATTGAGAATATTGCCACCCAAACGAGCCACATCAAAGCCAGATTCACCTTCTTTTTCACGCTGTGCTTGATAACTTTGCTCTTCAGCTTTAGCCATCTCATCTATACGTTTTGCTTCTCTGTAAAGCAAATCACTTAAAGAGTTAGGCTTTGTGCCACCCAAACTGGCTACTGCACCTAAAGCACGAGGAATCATCTGTGCGCCTGCGGTGATTGGGTCTTTTAAACCCATCATAAAACCAGAAGATGGTGCTTTTGCTTGAGGCATAGTTCCAGATATGGCTTGTGCTATCTGTTCGTCAGACATTCCATCTGGAAACTCAACTACATCATTTCCTACTTGAACATAAATAGCCATATCAATCCCCTTTTACTGTTTCAAGTTGGCGAGTTTGTAAGTTATAACGCTTTGTTGGCGTTGGTGTTGGCTGAGTTATTGGACTAATTGGTAGCTCAGTACCACCTTTAGCCGATTGTGTTTGTAAAGCCAAACGTTTGATATTGTTTTGTACTTTCTTTTCTGCGCTAATCAAAGTACGTTTCATTGACTCAGGCTCAAGACGTTGATTGCCAGCAACAACGCTCTGCAAGTATTTAAGTTCTTCATTAGAGTCATTGCCACCAAACTGTTGTAAGCGAGGAATAACAATTTCACCAATGTTAGCCATAAATACTTCTGTATTTACAACCTTTTCAGGACTTCCGACACCCGCATATTTAGCTACAAATTGTTTTTCAGGGCCAAAAGCACCACCATAGATTCCTTTATCTAGCAAGCCAAGTGCATCTTTATAGGCAGTTTGCAATGAGAATTGCTGTTCAATATTGGCTACGTTTTCACCAACAATTTTTCCTGCGGCTTTGGCTGCCGCACCAGTATCAACATTGATGCCACCAATAGTGACATTGCCAGAACCTTTTTTACCACCTTCAATTTTTGAATTTAAATACTCATTCATCCTCTTGATGTATGGCTCAGTACCTGGTGTCAATCCTGCATCTACAAGTTCCTGGCCAAATGCAGATATTTTTTCTTTTTCAGGTTTTGCAGTTAAGTTTTTTAATGCCGTAAGACGAGAATTTAACAAGTTTTTCGCTCTAGTGCGATCTGGACTATCAGGAGCATTCTCAATGTCTAAAAGAGAAGTTTCCAAAGTCCCAATCTCATTAGCAATTTGAATATTTGGGTTAACTGCTTGTTGACGCTCACGAGAAGCCGATGCCAAAGATGCTTGGCTTGCCGACTGACGTTGTTGCACCAAAGCCATCTCACTTTGTGCTTGACGAGCATATTGAGCCAAAGCCATAGCACCTTGTTGGTCACCCATTTGAGCAAGAGTTTTAGCCCCATTTAACAAAGAAGTAGGATCAGATTGATCTAGTTGACCAATGATCTGTTGACGAGCAGTAATCAACTTTAATTGTGGGTCTTCTACACCTAAAGCACCCGCAATAGCACCACCAAGCCCTCTAGCACCCGCATAGGTCATTGCCGCACCACGAGCCGCAGGGTCTAGTTGAGCAAGGGCAATACCCTCATTCATCGCACCAACACGTTGTTGCTGACCATACATTTCAGGGGTTAGACCAAATAAACCCGCTACTATATTTTCTGCCATGATGAATCCTTAAGAAAATAAGCCACCAATTGCTTGCCCAAATGCGGGAGAAGCACCTAGTCCACTTAGTAGTGTTGAATAGGGGTTAGTTGTTGCTGCATTACCAGTAGCCAATCGAGTACTAAACTCAGCACCAGATAAGCCTAAACGACCGACATTAGCACCTGCTTGAGCCGCTTGTTGACCAAGAGCCGCACCCATTGTCAAAGGTTGTTGACCCAAAGCCTCTAGGCCTTGAACTTGTCCCAAAGCAGTCGTATAAGGCGCATAAGCCGCTTGTTGACCACCATAATATTGACCCATAGCTTGTGAGCCTTGACCTAATAAACCCGCACCAAACAAGACATTCTGTTGACCATATTGTTGAGCATTAGCCGCCAATTGAGCTTCTTGTTGCGCTCTAGCGTTATACAGAGCTTGCAACTCAGGAGTGGTTGCACCCATAGTGCCACCTTGAGCAACTGCCAAACCACCACGACCTTGTTGTTGCAGTCTGTTTTGCAGATTAGCAAGTTCAAGTTCTCTGCCTGGTTGTAACAAAGCCATTTGAGAAGCTAAATAGTTCTTAGCAACATCTTCAGGCTTTTCAGCAAGATAACCTTGACCAAGTTTAAACAAACTCTGAGCGCCTGTTTGTAGTGGCTCAAAGGCTTGTTGAGCGCCTTCAGCTTGTACTAAGCCAGACTCAGCCAACTTGACCAAACGATCTTGAGCATTCTTAGCTTCAGGGCTTAGTGTGTATCCTGCGCTAGTGAGTTGACCTGTTACTGGATCGACTTGAAATTGTGAAGTGCCAAAACGAGTGGTCATGCCAACAGGTCTGAAAGCAGCCGCTTGTTTAGCAGCAGCAGTCTCAGTATCAATCATCTGTTGCGCTCTTTGAGCCGCTTCACGAGATGTTTGTTGTTGGAGAAGACCCGCACCAGTAGTCAAGCCACCTGATAACAAAGCAGCTATCTGAGCCGCAGTAAGACCACCTGTAGCCGTTCTAGCAGCAGTATTTGCAACAGTAGAACCCAATGTTGAGCCAACTGTAGAACCAAGTGTAGAACCTAAAGTAGAGCCGACTACACCAGTTGTTAAGCCACCTAAAGTAGAACCAAGAGTAGAACCGCCAAGCAAGGTATTAGCACCTGCTAAACCGCCAGCAGTAGTCAATCCTGTAACGCCACCTGCACCTGCTGTTAAACCAGTAACACCACCTGCACCTGCGGTTAGTCCACCAGCACCACCCATTCCTGCAACAGTACCGCCTAAAGCACCCGTCAAAGCACCAGTACCACTACCACCTGTTAGGTTAGTCAATGTACCTGTCAAAGCACCAGTAGTTAAAGAGTTAGCAAGAGCAGTTGCACCCGCAGTACCACCAGCACCACCAAGAGCTAGATCAAGTTGAGCTAACTCAGCCATTGTTAAGCCAGTAGAGCCAACAGTTCCTGCCGCACCTGTAGCTGCTCCACCGCCACCAAATAGACTCTCAAACCCACCACCTAGTCCGCCAAATAATAGGGCAGAACCAAGTGCAAACTCTTTTAGACCACTTTTAACTTCTTGTTGCGTACCAGTACGAGCAAGAGTTCCATCAGGGTTATATTGGTTATATCCACCACCAGTTCTATTTTCTCCAACTTTATAGGTGTAGACATTCTCTAGTCCACCAACTTGACGATCTTCACCAGAACCAATTACTTGATACTGAGGTTGAACAATGGTGTCGCCCAAAGTGATAGTTTGACCCTGAGGAATAGTAGCCGCCACACGGGAAGCAACCGCACCCTCATCTAAACCAACGGCACTAGCCATTTGAGCAGGAGAAACTCCATAAGTCTCCATAGCCGTGACGATCTGGGCATCAGTCAGATCGGGGTTTGACGTAAGGAAACTTACAATTTGTTCATTAGATACAGCCATAATTTTCTCCTGTCCTTATTATCTCATTTAGCCATCAATAGGTAAAACCCAAGATAGTGTTGACTCGTTCCATACATACATTTTTCCATCTGTCGGCATAGGTGTTGGGGCGCTCCACAAACAAGTCTCTTCATTTAAAATCCAAGACGCAAATGGCTTTGGTGGAATAAACGCATCACGATTTGCATCGTATGTGTAGCCAATACCAGCGTAATTTTTACGCAATGGGCGACCTTCTGGATGTTGACCGCCATGTGTGTTATATGAGGTTTGAATCCATCCTGTGCCAAATAAGCCAGAATCAATGACATCTTGTTCAGCCACAATAACTTGTGTGACCATGCCGTTTTCTATTTTTGCAAAATGACTCATGTTCTGCCTCAGAATGTAATTGAACCTGAAGAAGTCCATTGGTAAACACGATAGCCGCCTGAAACTGTAATTGTTGGTGAGCCAGTTGTTGCAGAAGCTGCTGCAAAAGAATCTGCATAACGAATAATCACAATACCTGAACCACCTGCACCGCCACCAGAGTTTCCACCGCCTCCACCGCCTCCAGTATTTGCAGTGCCAGCACTTCCAGTATCGTTATAGACAGCACCAGCACCACCGCCACCAGAACCACCCGCACCACCAGTTTGGTTGAATGTGCTTCCACCACCACCGCCAGCGTATGTTACAGATGAGCCAGAAATAGAAGATGCTGTGCCATCACCGCCTTTACCACCGACAGTTGCTTGACCATTTTGACCAGCTTCACTAGCACCACCTCCACCACCCGCCTGAAGATTCTCATCAGTTGAATTATGAGCACGACCCGCACCACCATTTGTGCCTTGAGCTGGTGATGTTGATGGAGTGTTTCCTGTACCGCCAGCACCGCCTGGGTTTGCTCCACTTTGCCAAACATTTCCACCACCACCAGAACCACCATTCCCACCATTTACGCTTTGAGATTGAGTTACAGTCGTTGCGCCATTTCCTCCACCAGCCGATGTGATCGTGCTAAATACTGAATTTGAGCCAGTTGCACCAGTTGCACCGCCACCACCTACAGTTACAGTAATTGCAGAACCAGAAGCTACAGAAAATCCAGATGCTGTTCTAAAACCACCAGCGCCACCACCGCCACCACCATAGCCTGAAGAACCAGCTCCACCACCACCACCACCAGCGACTACAAGATATTCAACAGTAGATGTGACTCCACCAGCAAAACTTCTTTGGTTTTGAAAGACAGCTTGTAAAGCACCACTCATGTCAAACCACTCCCTGAGATAAGCCAAGATGTTGAGGTGATCTTGATACAGGTTGCCGACCCGTTTGTCGCCAAGGTTCGTGAACCTGTTGTTCCTGCGGGTGATAAAGTCAATGTGTCTGTCGTGATAGCAATCGTGACGTTTGCCACGGCCATGTTTATAAAGGTAATAGCTGTACCGATGGGATAGGCTACAGAGCTATTGGCAGGGATCGTGAACGTCCGAGCGTTGTTGTCACCAACTGGGTGAAAGATGTGTTTACCAGCATCAGCAAGAACTAATGTGTAAGCAGCAGATTGGCTATTCTGCGGGATGTTTCTAAATCCAACAGAATCTGTGCCATCAACAGTGCAGTTGCTCAAAGTGCCGCTTGTAGGCGTACCCAAAACAGGCGTTACCAAAGTTGGCGATGTCGCAAATACATTTGCACCACTACCAGTTTCATCTGTTAAAGCAGCAGCTAAATTGGCGCTTGACGGAGTTGCCAAGAAAGTGGCTATATTAGTTCCAAGTCCTGACACACCTGTTGAAATAGGCAAACCAGTTGCATTCGTTAATGTTCCTGAAGATGGTGTACCCAATGCGCCACCAGGAGCTACATAATCTGTACCCGCAGTAGCAGCAGATAATGCCGTTCCATTTCCTTTTAAAACACCCGTTATAGATGTTGATAAAGTTATAGCTGGAGTTGTTGTCGCATTAGCTACTGTTCCTGCCAAACCATTAGCTGAAACAACAGAAACACTTGTAACTGTTCCACTACCAGAAGGTGAAGCCCATACTCCATCACCTCTCCAAAATGTTGAAGATGATGCTGAAGTTCCTGAATTCAGATTGGTAACTGGAAGATTTCCTGTTACACCAGTTGACAAAGGCAAACCAGTTGCGTTGGTCAATGTGGCACTTGTTGGTGTTCCAAGAATAGGAGTTACTAGAGTTGGAGATGTAGCGAATACGGCAGAGCCTGTTCCTGTTTCATCAGTCAAAGCACCTAAAAGGTTTGCAGAACTAAATGAACCCAAAGATGTTGCATTGCCAACAGAAGTGATTGCACCAGTTAAGTTAGCATTAGTAGTCACATTACCTGCTGTCAAACCTGAAGCAGTGCCTGTGATATTTGTGCCAACTAAAGCCGATGGAGTTCCTAGAGCAGGTGTAACCAAAGTGGGACTGTTGGCAAACACCAAAGCACCTGATCCTGTTTCGTCTGTAACGGCAGAAGCTAAGTTAGCAGATGATGGAGTTCCTAAGAATGTAGCTACGCCAGTACCTAATGAAGTAATACCAGTACCACCATTGGCAACAGGAAGTGTTCCCGTTACACCGCTAGATAATGGCAATCCCGTTAAGTTTGTAGCTACACCAGAAGCGGGAGTTCCCAATGCGGGAGTCACGAGTGTTGGCGAGTTTGACAACACTACAGAGCCTGTGCCTGTAGAAGAAGTTACACCTGTACCACCATTTGCTACAGGAAGAGTTCCTGTAATGTCAGCAGTAGAAAGGCTTACTGCATCCCAAGAAGCATTAGTTCCATCAGTCTGAAGGTACTTGTTAGCATTGCTTGTTTGACTTGGCAAGAGATTATTCAAAGCAGCAGTAGCCGTAGAAGCACCTGTACCGCCATCAGCAATGGCTAAATCGGTAATACCAGTAATTGAACCACCAGTAATCGCGGCAGAAGCATTGTCTGCTTTAGTCGCAACAGCAGTCTGAATGTTGTTAAATTCAGTATCAATCTCAGCACCCTTAACAATCTTCAAAGGATTGCCAGGTGATAAGTTGTCTTTAGTAGCGAAATTGGTTGATTTTGTGTAATTAGACATGGTTTACCTCTTACCCTATTTTGCCATCTTTGGCTTGAATTTCAATCTTTTGCAAAGAAAATGAAGAGTTGTTAATGGTTGTTTCATAACCAGTTTGAACAATCTTTCCAGCACCTGAAGCATTAGCGGTCAAAGTTTTAATCGGAACGCCACTTGTGTATTCGGCAATGTTGTATTCAGCAATACCATATTCATAACTAACTTGTGTAGGAATATAGATGTTCTCTGATTGATAAGCACCAGAATAATCAAAGCCCCACTTGATCGTTAAAAACTGATTAGACCCACCAATAACGATGGCTGTAATATTTTTTAGGATAGAAATCTGATTAGGGTTTCCTAAGTCAGCATTGTTTGTATAGTAGGCAAAACGATAAGTGGCATCGTAATCTAGGTACGTTCCATACTTACCGATATATCCATTCTTACCAATATATAAGTCGCCATTACGCAAAGAACGTAATGCTGTTGGAGCAATAGAGTCCCACTTAGTGACCCTAGATGCACCATCTTGCAATGATTGCTTCGTATCGAAACAGTAAACTTGGAATGTTGCAGGTAAAACAAGTAGATAAAAGGCTTCTTTTTCTGAGTAAACAGACTTCAGATTAGCCAATGTTTCGCTTGCTAATGATGAATTCAAGTCAAAACGAACATTCTTAGACAAGTCTCTCAAAGGAGCAGACTTCTCTTGAATAGTCCTCATCAACGAGCGAACACCTGAGTCTGACAAGAAAATTACATCAGAACCAATGCTTTGAATGGTATCTCTAGCAATACATCCAATAGAGCCAATTGTGTCGCTCAGAACGAGAGATGCGGGTGTAGAAGCACCAGAATAGACAAGAATCTGTCGTTTACCAAAGATAAACAAGAAATCATTGTGTGCTGCTAAACCCATTATTTCATCAGCACCATTAGGCCACACACGGGAGACATCTAATGAGCCTGAAGTGCCACCACCCCATACATGACCTGCAATCAGATCAGAAAAGGTAACAGTTACTTTGTCTGTAGATGTATTTGCCACCCACAAACGACCAAATGCTGAAATAGCAATATTGGCTTGAGGAACTGTAGCTACATAGCCAGACTTCTCTGAGACTCTGCGATAAGTTGTGGTACTTACGGCAGGGTCATAAATCAAAGGGTCGTGATCTGTTTGAAAGAAGTATGCAATGCCATTTAAGGATGCAGTTTGCCAGTTATTAGCCGTGATAGTAGGAGCAGTACCGCCACCACCATAGGTCAACTCAGTCACCGCATTAGAAGTGCCAAGTTTAAATATCTTGTTGTTGCCAGCGAATAGAACTGTAAGAGTTCCGTCAGTCTGGACTAATTCATGGATAACGCCAACATCATTAGCACCCAAAGCACCAGAAGATGAGTTAACCCTTGACCAACCTTTTCTAGCACCAATACGACCATACTGATCCAAGATGCAGTTAGTTGCAACCAAAGCAAAGCCAGCCCCTAAATCAAGGGGAGAATCTTCAGTATTCAGGCCATAAAAGCCTGGTGCTGAGAGACTGTAACTTTGAAGTTGTGCTGCCATTAGACCGCCACAAAGTTGTCTTCAGGATAACGAGTTGACTCCAATGCAATAGCGTCAGAGAGCATTCCTCTAAACAAAGCATAAGCCTCATTAGAGTTTGTTCCACCATCTTCACCACGCTCAATCAAAGCACGAGCATAGGCACTTTGAGTAACTAAGTAGTCTAAAACTTTGACAGAAGTGCCATCAGCAGACAGATTAGCCTGTGGGACAGTTACATCAAATTTAAGTGTATATACGCCATTAGGAACAGGGAACAAATCAATCTTTGTATCGCCATTGCCATCTACACCACTAAAACAGAACTCTGAAGGAATAGACTGTGAAGGTGTACCAAAGTTGAGCTTGCGGTTCATGTCCGCAACAGCAATGTTGTCTAGGGCAATGACACTGGTAGTATTTATAGCGTCATTGATACGGAACTTCTGACCTGCACCTGTCAAAGAATAAGAACTTGTGGCAGCAGCAGTAGTAACTGTAATTGTTTGTCCTAAAACATTCCAGTTATAGGAATCTTCAATCTGACGCTTGGCATCATTGACAAACTTGCCAATCAAAGAAGAATAGGTTGTTTCGCCAACAGTAGATACTGTGCTTTCACGCAAGCGAACCAACACATCGTTAACAAGTTCTAAGTAGGTCATGTTCGTTGCGCTCCCTGAACCTCAAATGTTGCAATAAAACTGAATGAACTAGCCGCTTCAGTAGTAAGTTGAATCCTATCGCCCTCTTCTAAAACGATATAAGCCGCACCATCAAATTGCAGGTATTCTTTAGAAGTTAAGTTGTAAGACGTAAGAATGTCCAAGGTTGTGGCAGCACTTGCGTCATACCATTGAACAGTAATGTGCTTAGTCGAACCACCAGTATTGTGAATGTACATCACAGTAAACTTGGCGTAATAACCCGTAGGAACTGTATAAACAGTTGTCAGCGTTGCGGCTGTTGGGTTAACTCCGACAGATACTGGTCTCACTT
>Ga0315907_10007837_pt1 | contig 11067 bp, 10 predicted proteins | sample LakEriMetagenome_3_FD_203525 | JGI IMG/M metagenome (GOLD analysis project Ga0315907, IMG submission 203525) | Freshwater fungal communities from buoy surface, Lake Erie, Ohio, United States - Buoy 12 MA123 | ecosystem: Environmental > Aquatic > Freshwater > Lake > Lake biofilm | place: USA...
TGGGGCCCTCTCTACCCAGAAGATTACAAGTTTAAGTACCCCAAGGCTGGTGAAAAAAATGCGTTGGTCTCCATTCATGTGGTAGACCTCGCCTCCAAAAAAGTACAAAAAATGGATGCCGGTCCGGAAGCAGATCAGTACCTGCCGCGCTTGTACTGGACCCAAGACCCGAACCAGCTGGCATTTATTCGCCTCAATCGACTGCAAAATCAGTTGGATTTGTTTCAGGCCAATGCCAGCACTGGAGAAAGCAAGCTCGTGCTATCCGAAACATCTGCCACCTATGTGGATCTTGATTACAACGATGACCTGCAGTACCTCAGCGATGGCAAGTCCTTTATCCGTACCTCTGAAAAGGACGGCTACAAACACATTTACCACCATAACTTGGATGGCACCTTGGTTCGTCAGCTGACTTCAGGTCCTTGGGAAGTGAGTTCCTTGGTAGGGGTGGATGAGAAGGGCAAAAAACTCTACTACCTGTCTACCGAAAAATCTCCTTTGGAACGGCAACTCTATGTAATCCAATTGGATGGTAAAGGCAAGAAATCGCTGAGTCCGCTTGCGGGTACCTACAGCATCAACATGAGCCCAGATCATCAGTTTTTTATCGCCTACCATACCAGTGCTGCGAGTCCTGTGACCGTTACGCTAAACGAGGCGAGCGGGAAGACTCTGAAGGTGCTCGAAGACAATCAGGCCTTAAAAGACCGGATGGCGACCTTTGCGCTCGGAAAAAAAGAATTTTTCACCTTCCCAACGGTAGACGGAACCACACTCAATGGGTACTTGATCAAGCCAGCAGATTTTGATCCCAACAAAAAATACCCTGTGCTCCTATATGTGTATGGAGGTCCTGGATCTCAAAATGTACTCAACTCCTGGGGTGGATCACGAGACTTTTGGCACCAGCACTTGGCGGCAGAAGGCTACTTGGTGGCCAGTATTGACAACCGCGGCACGGGTGCTCGAGGCCGTGACTTCAAGCATGCTACCTATGCCAACTTGGGCAAGCTCGAGACCATCGATCAGATTGAGGGCGCAAAGCATTTGGCCAAGATGCCTTTTGTAGATTCATCCAGAATTGGAATTTGGGGCTGGTCCTACGGGGGTTACATGTCTTCCCTTTCCTTGATGATCGGACACGACGTCTTTAAGGCAGCCATCGCAGTAGCCCCGGTGACCACCTGGAGGTACTACGATACCGTTTACACCGAGCGCTACTTGCAGACGCCCCAACTGAATCCTGCAGGCTACGATGACAATAGCCCCATCACGCACGTCAACAAGTTGAAAGGCAATTTCTTGTTGATCCATGGCACAGGTGATGACAATGTCCACTTCCAAAATGCTGTGGACCTCGTCAATGCGCTCATTGCTGCAGACAAGCAGTTTGAATCCTTCTACTACCCCAACCGGAACCATGGGATTTCAGGAGGAAACACCACCTGGCACCTGTACACGCAGATGACCGACTTCTTGAAGCGAAAGTTGTAAAATGAGATGATCCGCAATTTTACTGTGAATTAGAAAAAACCTTGAAGACAGTGGATCATCTCGTCAACAGCTGACAGACCACAGTCCACAGCAGATGCTAGTTCTATTTTTGTGGGATAGCCTTACTAAGCAAATCTGACTCAACATCACCTAAAAAAATCCGAAAGGTGTCTTTCGGATTTTTTTATTTAATTTTTCGCTTTTTAAAAACCCTAGAGATAAGGAGTTGAAGTTCAATTAAATGAGCTGTGGACCGTGGACCGTCAGCCGTTGACAAATTACAACTTGATCTGATCCAAGTAGAACTTCATGCGGCTATGTTTTCGGGCCAAAAATTCAATCTTTTCAATTTGGTCGAGCTTGTGGTTGTAGAATACCTCCACGTACTCGTCCCCCAATAAGTAAAGATTCACCTTATGCCGGTAGTAACGGATGGCCACCACAAAACTGCCCTCTAGGTAGAGGGTTTTTATTTTTTGTGGAATGGTTAAGTTGACAAACTCTTCTTTTCGCATCGTTACTAAAAACTTAGACCGCGGTCTGGGGTCCGTCAACGGCTAACGGTCCACAGACGACAGCAGATTGGATTTGTAGAGACAAAGTGTACTAAAACCACAATTGACGGTGGACGTCGATAGTCCACGGCTAACGGTCCACAGTCCACAGCAAATTCTATTGAAAATCAATTTTGGATTCCATTTTGGGATGAATTTTCACATTGGACTACAGATTGCTGTTAGCGGTTGACAGTGGACGGTTGACTTTTTCCAATCCACTCAGTGTCCCGCAGTTTGAAAGTCTTTGATCGCTTCGCTAAAGTCCAGCACCGGTACTTGCTTGACCTGCCCTGCCACTATACTGCTTCCTGCTGCCGAGCGATAACCCCCCGCACAATGGATTAGAATTGGCTTGGAAACCGGTATTTCACCAGCTCTTTCTCTGAGCTCCGGCAAAGGAATATTTATTGCATTGTCAAAAATTGGGGTGCCCGCCTGCTCATCTCTACTGCGAATATCCACTAGGGTAAAGTGCTCCGGGTTGGCTTTAAATGCAGCAAGGTCAAAGGAGATTCCGGTTGCTGTCATCCCTGTGGGATTGACTACAGCACCGGCGATGCCCGCTTCGTACCCAATTTTAGCGGTTTTGTGAATCAAGATCTCGAGTTCAGCCGCGGTATCCGCCACCAAATAAAATTTCTCCTCGGGACCCACAATGGAACCGAGCCAGGTTTCAAATTTGCCCCCATTCATGATGTTGATCGAACCCGGAATGTGGCCTGTAGCAAATTGATCTTGCTTGCGTGTATCTATCACCAAAGCACCCGCAGGAAGAGTAGCTCCTTCTGGCCAGATGGACACCTGGGAAATGGACCGCTGGTAGGCGGGTGCACCATGCTTGTTTAAGTCTACCGCATACCCAAAGTACTTCGGAATGTAGGGCTGTCCTTGGAGTAGCGTTTGAACAAATACGACTTCGTCAGGAGCTGAAAAAGCCCAGTTGGTGGCGCGCTGCTCCCCAATGGTGGATTGACGGGCATCGCTCAAATTTTTACCGCAAAGTGAGCCGGCTCCATGTGCAGGAAATACCAGCACGTCGTCTGCCAAGGGTTTTAATTTTTGCTGCACGGTATGGTACATCATTTTTGCCAGCTCTTCCCGCTGTGCGGTCAGGTTACCTGCCTTTTCACGGAGGTCAGGCCGACCTACATCTCCAATAAATAGTGTGTCCCCTGAGAATAGCGCATGGTCTTTTCCCTCTGAGTCCTTCAATAGAATGCTGATGGAGTCAGGGGAGTGCCCTGGAGTAGGAAGGGCATGAAGGGTAACCTCCCCTAAAGCAAAGGAATCTCCCTGGTCAAATCCTACATGGGGATAGGCAGCCCCGACCAGTTTGGATACATAGATAGTCGCTCCCTCGTTTTGGTGGAATTCCAGGTGGGAACTCACAAAATCAGCATGCGGGTGAGTTTCAATGACGGCCACAATCTGAGCCGCATGTGCGGACCCAAAGTCCCTGTAGAGCTGTGGATTTCTCCCTGGATCGACCAGGGCAATTTTTCCCTGACTCAAAATGGCATAGCTAGCATGGGCTAGACCTTCGTCATAAAACTGTTGGATCTGCATAAAAAGAAGACTAGGTTAAGAATAAGGTAAAGATACACTCCCTCTTGAATGTGTGGGCCTGAAGCGGGAATGATTTATTTTAGTTGAAGAATCTTTTGAATTTATTCGTTTGAAGGGTAAACTTGAAACGGCCTAAACAAATTCCCTTGAAACGAATTTATTTTTCTTCGAATACCTTCTTTTTTCTCTGTGTTTTTATGCTCTTGGCAATGGGCAGCTGCAGCAGTAAACGGAGAGCAGCCAAGTCCTCACCGGAATTTACCCTTATCGAAACGGCCAAATCCTACCGCGGCACGCCCTACCGCTATGGAGGCACCACACGCGCAGGAATGGACTGCTCTGCTTTAGTTTACCATTCCTTTGCTTCGGTAGGGATCAAACTCCCAAGAACATCTACAGAACAAAGTAAGCTGGGTAAAAAAATCCCTGAACGCAAGATTCGACCTGGTGATGTCTTATTTTTTGCCACCGGAAAAAAGAAAAAAGAGGTCACACATACCGGAATTGTCACGGAGGCGCAAAAAAATAAAGTGCGTTTTATCCATGCCTCCACCTCACTTGGTGTGACCGAAGATTACCTGAGGAGCGCTTATTGGACCAAAGCTTTTCTATTCGCAAGGCGATTGGAGCTAAAGTAGTTGCTGGCTGAATTCAAAAAAATCGAATCGCTCAACAATTTTCTGAATCAATTCAGATTAATTTTTCCAAATATCCTTTGGTTTAAGGCTTTTCTCACTAATTTTGCGGTCGAATTATAGAAGAGACTCTTTTTACCTTTCATCAAATCAAATGGCAAATATTGGCAAGATAACTCAGGTAATCGGCCCGGTGGTGGACGTATCCTTTGAAGGCGGAAAACTGCCCAACATCCTAGACGCGCTGGAACTCACAAAAGACAACGGCCAGAAGGTAGTGTTGGAAGTGCAGCAGCACCTAGGTGAAGACCGAGTAAGAACCATCGCAATGGATTCTTCAGAAGGCATGGTTCGTGGCATGGAAGTGCGTGATTTAGGTCAGCCCATCTCTGTTCCTACCGGCGAAGGCATCAAAGGCCGACTTTTCAATGTAGTGGGTGAAGCTATCGACGGTCTACCTCAGGTACCTGCAGGTAAGCGTCTTCCAATTCACCGCTCTGCTCCAAGATTTGAGGACCTTTCTACTTCTACCGAAGTACTCTTCACAGGTATTAAGGTAATCGACTTGATCGAGCCTTATGCTAAAGGAGGTAAGATTGGTCTATTCGGTGGTGCGGGTGTAGGTAAAACCGTATTGATCCAAGAATTGATCAACAACATCGCGAAAGCGTACTCTGGTTTGTCTGTATTTGCAGGTGTAGGAGAAAGAACCCGTGAGGGAAATGACCTTTTGAGAGAAATGATCGAGTCAGGCATCGTAACTTACGGTGAGGACTTTATCCATAGCTTGGAAACTGAAGGTGGATGGGATCTATCCAAAGTAGATCTTAAGAAGTTGGAAGACTCCAAAGCAACATTCGTGTTTGGACAGATGAACGAGCCTCCAGGAGCACGTGCTCGCGTGGCCTTGACTGGTCTTACCCTTGCGGAATACTACCGTGATGGCGATGGCTCTGGCCAAGGCAAGGACATCTTGTTCTTTATCGACAACATTTTCCGATTCACTCAGGCTGGTTCTGAAGTGTCTGCACTTCTTGGACGTATGCCTTCTGCCGTAGGTTACCAGCCTACCTTGGCTACCGAAATGGGTGCCATGCAGGAACGAATCACTTCTACTAAAAATGGTTCAATCACTTCCGTACAGGCAGTTTACGTACCTGCGGATGACTTGACTGACCCAGCTCCAGCAACGACCTTTGCGCACTTGGATGCCACTACGGTATTGTCTCGTAAGATTGCGGAATTGGGTATCTACCCTGCCGTGGATCCATTGGACTCTACTTCACGAATTCTCTCTCCAGATATCTTGGGTGACGATCACTACAACTGTGCACAGCGTGTGAAGGAAACCCTTCAGCGTTACAAGGAACTTCAGGACATCATTGCCATCTTGGGTATGGAAGAACTTTCTGAAGAGGATAAGCAGGTGGTACACCGCGCTCGTCGCGTGCAGCGTTTCTTGTCTCAGCCATTCCACGTAGCCGAGCAATTTACCGGTCTTAAGGGAGTGCTAGTAGACATCAAAGACACCATCAAAGGATTTAACATGATCATGGATGGTGAGCTTGACCATTTGCCAGAAGCAGCGTTCAACTTGGTGGGCAGCATCGAAGATGCCATCGCCAAAGGAGAAAAGTTGCTCGCAGAAGTAAAATAAATTTCTTCTCATTCCTGCCTCTTGAAGTAATCCAAGAGGCAAGGTGAGTGTACTACCCGAAGATCGAATACGCCATGCACTTAGAAATCGTTACGCCAGATAAAAAAGTTTTCCAAGGAGAAGTGAGCGAGGCTACCTTTCCTGGGGCTTTAGGCGCATTTCAAGTACTAACTAATCACGCACCCATTGTATCTGCCTTGGGCAAAGGGGCTGTTTCCTTCACCACAACAGAAGGAAAGCAATCCCTACAAGTAGAAGGTGGCGTGGTAGAAGTAAAGCAAAATACCATCGTAGTCTTGGCTGAGAAAGTCGTAGACTAATCTTTAGTCAACGGTTCACAGTCGACGGTCCACGGCAGATTGTTTGTACTTCAGGCCTAGTTTTTGATACGCACAAAATAATTTACGGAAATACAAGTACTTAAAATAGGCTGTCCCTAAATGAGACAGCCTATTTTTGTTGATTCCCTTACCTGGATTAGGTGATTATCCGCATTCTTACCAATATAAACTCCGTCAACAGCTAACTGTTAATAGTCCACTGCTAACGGTCAACGGTCCACCGTCAATAGTGGTTTTATTACGCTTTGTTTCTACAAATCCAATCGGCGGTGGACTGTGGACTGTCAGCCGTTGACAAATAGCAATCTGCTGTGTACAGTGGACCGTTAGCCAGTTTACAATTTTTACGTGAAGAATTGGAATTAAAAAGATTAGCTGTACATTTGCAATCCGAAAGGAGGTGTACAGCTATGATCATAATCAACATTAAAGAAAACGAATCTATCGATAAGGCGCTTAAGCGTTTTAAGAAGAAGTTTGACAAAACCGGTGCGGTTCGTGAATTGAGAGCCCGTCAGGCATTTACTAAGCCTTCTGTGAAAAGAAGAGATCAAGTCATCAAGGCTGCGTATAAGCAGAAGCTTCAAGAGCAATTCATGAAGTAATTGTGATGGCATTTGCCCATATACAAAGCACCAGTCATTCGGCTGGTGCTTTTTTTTGATCCCTGTACGATACGCCTGCATTTTTTTGACGGAGACCTAACCCTTATTTTTTACACCAACCTATTCGAAAATTACACGTATCTTAAGTAGCAAATTCATCCCATGATTGATTCATTTATCAACTACTTGGAATACGAAAAAAGGAGCAGTGCGCATACGGTGCTGGCCTACCGCAAAGACTTGGAACAAGCCCAGGACTTTGTAAATCTATCCTTTTCAATAGACGACCTTTCCCACTGCACCCATCCTGACTTGCGCGCATGGATCATCGACTTGGTTGAGCAGGGACTTAGCCAAACTACTGTCAATCGGAAACTGGCGACCCTTCGTTCCTTCTACAAGTTTCTGATGCGCTCCAAAATCATCCAAAAGGATCCAACCTACAAGCTGAAATCTCTAAAAAGCCCCAAAAAGCTTCCCGAGTTTTTGCAGGAAACGACCATTGAATCTGTTTTGGAAGAGGAGGTTTACGCACCCACTTTTGAGGGACAGCGCGATCGGATGGTACTCGAATTCCTGTACCTCACCGGAGTGCGTCTCTCCGAACTTACCTCCTTAAAATGGAAGGATATCCACCTATATGAAGAACAAGTTAAGGTCTTGGGTAAAAGACAAAAAGAACGGATCATCCCGCTCACCAAATCCTTACAAGGCCACATTTCAAACTATAAAAAAGTGGTAGAAGCCCAGTTCAATGGGGTGGAAGGAGAAGATTACTTTATTCGCAGCAACAAAGGAGAAAAAGCCTATCCCATGCTCATCTACAGGATCGTGAAGCACTACCTGGATCTATTCGCACAAAATTCGAAACGAAGCCCCCACTTACTCCGTCATACCTTTGCAACCCACCTTTTAAACAAAGGGGCCGACTTGAATGCCGTCAAGGATTTATTGGGCCATGCCAACCTAGCCGCCACTCAAGTCTATACCCACAATTCTATGGAGAAACTCAAGGCTGTGTTTGAACAAGCACATCCAAAAGCATAAGTATTCACATGTTTAACCCTTAAACCCCCACGCGATGAAACTACAGATGCATTCCATTCACTTCGACGCCGATCAAAAATTGATCAGTTTTATTCAGAAGAAGGCCGATAAACTGGACACATTCTACGACAGCATTTTGGATGGCGAGGTGTTTTTGAGACTGGATAAAAATGAAAAAAACCAGAATAAACTCGTAGAAATCAAGTTAAACGTGCCTGGAAAGCAGTTTTTTGCCAAAAATCAAGACGACTCCTTTGAAGCGGCAGCTGATGAGGCGGTAGAAGGTCTACGACGGCAGCTGGAAAAACACAAAGAGAAAAATAGCTAATCGTACCCCAAACCCGAAGAACCTCTCTTCGGGTTTATTTTTTTTGAAGCAAAAAATAGCGTTTACCCTGCTTTACCTGCAGCTCCTCACGCGCAGCGGTACTGCTCGCACGCAGAAAATCAGGAATGGCTTTGGAGTCCAAATGAGTACTCGCCACATGCACTTCATAGCCTACCGTATCCCATTCGGATAGTAGCCGGTCTTCCAAGATCAAATAGGTGTAGCTTTTGGCTTCCTCCTTCCATCCTTCCCTAGATAAGTCTACCAAATCGTATTCGGTCCCTAAACTCATCCGAATCTTTGACCCCTCATGCAAGTTGCCAGCAAAGCCAATCGGACTCCCTACACCTATCTCTTCCACGACCGCTGCCGCTTGAACCCCTTGATGTGGCAAAGAAATCAATCGCGTAATGCCTGTCACTTGAAAGAATAGAAACAAGATGGAAAGTGCAAGCAGCTTTGGAGGCAGGACAGAAGAACGAAGCAATGTCCTTACGCCATACCCAAGAAATAGCACTCCCAAACTTACATAGCCAACCGAAACCCATTCGCTTGACCCAGTAACCAAGATCCAAACATTCACCCCGACCACAAGCGCCACCAAAGAAAGCAGGAACACTGCGGCTATTTTCAGCCCTTTTGCTCGATCTAAGCCCCCTCCACGAACGAGTAACCACGCAAGCCACAGCGCCAATACGGGTGCCACAGGCAGCAAGTAGCGCTCGTAAAATTTGCTAGTAAGCGCGCCCATGCCCAGGATGGCCAGCCCCCAGAGGATCGCAAAGGCAAAAAATTGAGGGTTTTCCTTCCAGGCTGTTACTAGGGTATCCTTCGCCTTGGGAATCGCCAAAGCGACCCAAGGAAGAAACATGCCTACCACTAGCAGCGATGCTACCGTTCCATTTTGAAGTACCAACAAGACGCGTGAGGTCACCCGCGTACCCACCTGATCCTCCAAAAAACTATCCAAAAACGCAGGCCCGTGCAGCTGCCACATCGCCACAAACCAGAATACGGTAATTCCTAAGGCCACAAGCAGCGCAGGGAGGTACAGCAGCTTTTTCCAAGAAACCCGCTGCCAGGGATTGAATCGCAGGTATAAGACGCCTATCCCTCCCAAGGCTACTGCTGGAAGCCCCTTCACTTCGAAGGCAAGGGCCAAGCCCAAGTACAGCAGCCATAGGAACTTTTTCTTTGCCTGCTCCCCATCTCGGAGTAGCCCTGCAAAGCCTAGCGCAGCGACCGTAATCGTCAGCACCAACAGCACATCTGGAATGGAGCGCGTAGAAGCAAAAATTAAAATGGGATTGGAGGCAGCGATCAAGGCTGCAGTTCCTGCAATTTTCCGATCCCCAAATACTGTTTTTCCAAGGAGGTAGGTTAGGCCAACTGTAGCTGCCCCTGCCAACAAAAAAAAGATGCGTGAACCGAAGGCATGCACGCCAAAGAGTTTGAATCCTGCGAGCACCGCCCAATAGGTCAAGATCGGTTTCTTGAAGCGCAACTCCCCCGAACCCAAGTACGTCGTCAGGTAATCCCCGGTCTGCAGCATCTTGACCGACGCGTCACGGTAGTAGATTTCGTCAGGGTAATGCAGGTGAAAGTCTAGGGCAAAAGGCCCCACCAACCCACAAAAAAGGAGTAGCAGCACCCAGGGATTGGCTATCACGGCAGAAGGTTGAGCAGCGCGCATCCCCAAAGATACAGCAGGTAGCTGGGATTTTTGGAGGGATTTGATGCAAAAACACGAAGCGTTTTGACCAAATGCGGTTAAAAAGGTACTTTTGAGGAATCTTTCCCTGCCATGAACAAGCCACTTTTATCCGTCGTCATCACCGTCTACAACGAAGAAGATAGCATCCAGCCCCTCCTGAAAGCCACTTATGCCGCACTCTCGGGAATGGACTACGAAGTAATCCTGGTAGAGGATGGTAGCACGGATCGCACGGTAGCTGAAGTAAAAAAATACGCGAATACCCGGACCAAGCTTGTGATTTTTAACCGCAACTACGGGCAAACCACCGCGTTGGCAGCAGGCATTGATCAGGCCACAGGGGAATACATTGCTACCATGGATGGGGATTTGCAAAATGACCCAACTGATCTTCCTGGCATGCTCCAAAAAGCAATCGACGAAGAATGGGACGTGGTGGCAGGGCGCCGAGCCAACCGGAAAGATGGATTTGTACTCCGTAAAATTCCTTCCAAAATCGCCAACTGGATCATTCGAAATTCCACCAACGTACACCTCAAGGACTATGGCTGCACGCTACGGGTGTACAAGGCCGAGATCGCCCAAAACATGGGGCTCTATGGGGAACTCCACCGCTTTATCCCGGTACTTGCCAAGCAAGAGGGAGCAAAGATGACCGAAGTGGATGTCAAGCACCACCCTCGAATTCACGGGACCTCCAAGTACGGACTCAGTCGAACCTTCAAGGTGATGGCCGACTTGATTCTGATGCTGTTTTTTCAAAAATATTTCCAGCGCCCCATCCACCTGTTTGGTGGGCTTGGATTACTTGCCTTCCTATTGGGAGGCATCATCAATGTGTACCTCTTAGCGCTAAAAATTCTAGGTGAGGACATCTGGGGACGTCCCATCTTGATCCTTGGATTCATGTTGATCTTGGGTGGCATCCAACTGATCACTACTGGAATCATTGCGGAGATCATCGTCCGCACCTATTTCGAATCTCAGGACAAGAAAACTTACCGCGTCAAGGCCCTCTACACTGGGGAACAGGAAGTGCAAACGTCCAACTAAGGATTCCATGTCCACCCTTAAAAACCAGTTAAAAACTGCCCTTAAAATTCTCCTCACAGGAGGGGCT
>Ga0315907_10007839_pt1 | contig 11065 bp, 2 predicted proteins | sample LakEriMetagenome_3_FD_203525 | JGI IMG/M metagenome (GOLD analysis project Ga0315907, IMG submission 203525) | Freshwater fungal communities from buoy surface, Lake Erie, Ohio, United States - Buoy 12 MA123 | ecosystem: Environmental > Aquatic > Freshwater > Lake > Lake biofilm | place: USA...
ACATTTAACGGAACATTTATTCAAGTGTTAGATGTTCCAACTCCTACTTCGTTTACTTATGCCAACATAGGATTAGATGTTGCAGTTGAACCTGCAAACGGAACTGTTCGTTTGAATCCTATCATTGACGATGATATTATTCCAAACATTCGAGCAGTTGCTGATTATACCAACTTCTTATTGCAAGCGGTTGCTATTAACAAAATTCAAGAAAACGATACCAAAGTACAAACTCGAGATTTAAGTACTTCTGGAGTAAGCGAAATAGTTTTTGATGTAGACGGTTCTCAAAGAGCAGTTATCAACAACAGTGGTTTAAATGTAGATAATATTAATATAAGAAACAACGCAATTACAAACTTTTCAAATGACAATTTGTTAATCAACAGCGTTCTAAATATTGCAAATAGAACAGGAACACCGACTACTCCTATTGGTTATGTAAAAGTTTTTTCTAGAAATACTCCGGGCACTGGAGGTACTGGATTGCATTTTACAAATACTGTTGGAACTACAGACGAGTTGATTAGTAAAACAAAAGCGTTACTTTACTCATTAATATTATAAGGATAAAAAATGGCAATTTTAAGTACAACATTAACTAATACACCGATAGCTATTAGTCCTAATTTAAGTACAGACGCGGCTGTAACTGTAATGCTTTTTTGTAATTTAAACAGTCCAGATCCGTTGGATCCTACAGCAGGAAAACAATTTATTGACATATATGCTGTTGCAAGTGGTAGCACTCCAACAAATTTAAATAAAATTGCAAATCAAATTCCTATAGATGCCGGAGACACTTTTACTTTTAGTACTGAACGATTAGTGTTAGGACCAAATGATATCATTCATGCTTCAGCATCTGCACTAAATTCAGTTAGTGTTACAATTAGCTATGTAGTGATCTAAAAATATGAAATACCTTCGCAGACAAAATTTAAACGTAAACAATGTTTTAGACAACACCGTTTTACAAGGTGCCGACGGAAACATTGAATTAAATCCAACCCAAAAAGTTACTATCAACGGTGACTTAAATTTTGGTCCTGGATTTGCTATACCTGGGACCGAAGTTACAAATGTAATGTATGTAACATTAGACGGTGACGATAATAACGATGGGTTCGGTGAAGGACCTAATCAAGCTAAAAGAACATTAAAATCAGCGTTAGAAGCTGCTGAACAAGACACTACTATTTTTGTTCGTAGCGGAGAATACTACGAAGATAATCCTTTAAGAGTTCCTCCAAAAGTTAGTATTATTGGAGACAATTTAAGAAATGTTATCATTCGTCCATTAAATGGTCCAAAATCTGCCAACGTAACATTTGTTGAAAAAACTGATGAAATTGTTACAATAACAACAGAATCGCCTCACGGACTAGTTGTAGGAGATCGATTAAGAGTTAGAGTGCAATTAGGATCAATTATAAATGCAACTAGTATAATTCCAGGAAACAGATATAGAGTTTTAACAGTAGGAGATACTGATTTTGTTGCAATAGGATCTAAAGCAAATCAAATTGGAGACATTTTTAAAGCAACTGATGTTGGTACTGGAACTGGAACAGTACAGTGGGTTGAAGTAGACGATGACGATGTAAACATATTAGAAGTTCCGTCAACAACAACAATAACATATCGACAAGTAGGAAGTGATGTTGTAGGTATATCAGCTGTAGGAAAGATAAAATGGGCTCCTGATTTATTTTTAGTAAACAGTAGAGTCTATCTAGCTAACATGGTTTTTAAAGGACTAGCAGCACCAGCTTACTGTTTAAACATTGACGATGACGCGATAGTTGACACAAGTCCTTATATTCAAAATTGTAGTAATATCAATGGGCCTTGGTTAAAGAACGGTGAAGAGTGGTTACCGTTTCAAACTACACAGCCGGATCTTAATGGAAATCCTATTAAAGGACCAAGGCCTTTAGTAGATAATGAAGTAGATCCTACGCAATTAGCAGTTTACGGTATCGATACTGAAGGTGCAGGCGGCGGCATGTTGATTGACGGCGATCGTTATAGTAGCGAAAGTCCGATCAAATCTATGGTTGCAGATGCGTTCACTCAAGTAGCACAAGGAGCTATCGGATTCCATATTACCAACTTTGGTTATATGCAGTTGGTTTCATGTTTTTCAGTATTTTGTAAAAAAGGATTCTATACAACTAGAGGCGGATATCTATCAATAAGTAACTCTGTTATTGACTTTGGTGACGAAGGATTTGTTGCAGACGGTTACTATCCTGACCCTTATGGTTCAGGATTAGTAACACAAGATTATTATGGAAGTGTAATTTCAACTACAGTAAGTTTTGCAGGCTCTGGCTATACTGGAATTCCTACGGTCTATATTGAGCCTCCTACTTCACCAGGTGGAATTCAAGCTGAAGCAACTGCAAGTATTGATCCTATACTAGGAATTGTTAATGCTATTAATATAGAAAATGAAGGAAGCGGATACGATTTTACTCCTGCGTTAACTATATCAGGAGGCGGCGCATCTCAAAATGCTACTGGTTTTGCAAATTTAAGAAAAAATGAATCTATTGTAGTTTCGCAATTATCTAATAAGCCACAAGTTGGTAGTGTAATGTTTTTAGAAAATGATCCTATTGCATACTATGTAACACAAGTTACTGAAGATAATTTTACTTTTAAATACGATCAACAAAAATGCCGAAGAGATGTTGGAATAATTTTAGATGCAGCGTTAGCTGACGCAGTGCTTAATTCTAATTACAGAAGTACAAGTGCCGGTCTATCTTACTTAAGAAGTTATTCTAGTAAAGTTACAAGTGCTCAAAAAGCACAAACTATAGCAGGTATAAACGAAGCTAAGGCACAAGCATTAGCCTTGATAACCGACCCTGCATCTCTTGTAAGTATAGCAGCCGGATTTAATATTGTAACTTCTATAATTGAATTTGGTTCCTCAGTAGCTCCAACAATTGTTAATTTAGATCCTGTAACAAACGAACCTGGATATACCGAAGCATCAAAAATTTTACTTGCAAACAAACAATTTATTGAAGATGAAATTATATCTTGGATTAACAGCAATACTAATTTTTCTTACAACGAAGCTAAATGTAAAAGAGACGTTGAATTAATTATCAAAGCAGTGTTAAGCGACATTGTATTTGGTTCAAATTATCAAACAATAACAGCAGGACTAGCTTATTTAAGAAGTTATTCTTCAGTAGTAATAGCAAGCCAGAAGGCACAGACTGTCGCAGGATTATTAAAAGCAAGAGATATTGCTATTAGTTTAATAACAGATGTATCTGTCATTAGTGATATTACTCAACGTTTTCAAATAATTGTTGATTTAATCAACAACGGCAATCCTGGATCTGCCCCTTCTACAATAATGCCTATACCTGCAGGTGCAGACTTAGGCTATGTTAATGCATCTCAACAATTAACTGTTAACAAATCATTTATTGTTGAAGAACTTATTAGTTATATCAATGATAATTTATCACCTTTGGCTATTCCTGGATATAATGAAACAACATGCAGAAGAGATGCTGGATATTTAATTGATGCTATTAAATTTGATTTACTCTACGGTGGAAACAGTGCAACTGTAACAGCCGCAAATTCGTATATAAACGGAGCAGCCAATGTAGTAGGAAGTCAATTACCAGAACATGCTGATGTTTACGGACACCTAAAAGATTTTATTGATAACATTATTTTAGCTGATACAGCCGGTTGGACTAAATCTGTCAGTAATACTGCAACACAAAATACTAGTTCAGCTGGAGGGGGTTCAGGATTCTCAGCTTCTAAAGCTCAAGACCTTGTACAAATAATTATCGATGTTATTGATTCAAGTGTTGTCTTCAATGGATTACTTGTAGAACCAACTTATACATTGGGACAAAATTATACTTTTAAAAATGATGATAGGCTACTTATATTAGAAGATATAGAATTAATCAAATATAATACTATTCAATTTTTAAACTCTACCTATGGTAATTTTAGTTATGAAGAATCTACATGTAGAAGAGATATCAGATATATTGTAGACGCAATGTGCTATGATTTACTCTATGGCGGTAACAGTCAAACAGTAAATGCAGCATTATCGTATAAAGATGGTAGTGTAATTAGCGGAGAAATTGAAGAAACAAAAGCTGCATACGAATATTGGCAATCAATTATAGGAAAGATTTTAAAGAATCAAGTTGTTGATACAACTATAACTGGTCAAGTAACTAACTTACCAATAGGTTCCCCAATAGATCCAGAATTTCCAAGCAACTCTGCAGAAAATCTTTTACAAATAATTATAGATGTACTTGATAATGGTACAGGTTATATTCCTGTAAACCCAATTCAACCAACTTATACAAATGGTGTTGCTAGCTTGTTAGTAGAAAGAAATAACATTCTTGCTGAAACACTAGCTATTCAAGAAAGTGTTATTGATTTTCTAAATACAACATACGGTGGATCATCGAGGGTGTTTACATTTCCTCGAGTTCTGTCAGTAGAAAGCGGAGTAGAACCTAGATTTCATAATGTAAGTACAATTAGTACAGCAAGTACAGCTTTAGAATATGTAGGATCTGGTGTAACATATAACGCACTTCCATTCTTTGGCGGTGAACCAATACCTAAAAAAGAACGTGTTGAAAGAAATTACGGTAGATGCTTTACGGTTTCTAGCGATCAAATAGGTAACTATCGAGTCGGTGAATTCTTTAAGATTAATGCCCTAAGCGGAGAAATAGATTTATTTGCAGATCAACTAAACTTGTCTGGTATTTCAAGTCTTGGTCCATTTATTAGAGATGGTGTTCCTGTTGGTGTAGCAATAAGAGAAGTTAGCAACAATGCAAACTTAATTTCTTCTACTGGAAGTGCGGATCCTAATACAGTTCCTACACAACCAGCAGTTCAAACTTATGTTGAAAATAGATATCTAAACAAAGTTGCTACAGGAGCTCAAACAGTAGAAAGTGATGTTGCGTTTATTAGGGATGTTGAAATTCGCGGAGCTGATTTAAACACTGATCAACTAACATTTAATTTATTAAACACTACAGCAACAACTGTTAATGCGTTTGGCGATGCTACTACTATTGTAATTGGAGACTCTACTGGTACATTAACTATCAACAACAGCCAAGTTGTTTTAAACAGTACAACCTCTTTACAAATACCTGTAGGTGATAATAGTCAAAGACCAAGTCCTACCGCAGTAGGACAAATTAGATACAATAGCGAAACTTCTTCTTTTGAAGGATTTGGTCCAGGTGGATCATGGCGTAGTTTAGGCGGAGTTCGATCAGTTGATGGATTAACAGAAATTACTCCAGAATCTGCACCAGGTGCTAGCGATGACATTTTAAGATTTTATGTTGCTGATGTTGACAACGTTACAAGTAAATTAGTTGTAACATTAGACAACGAAAGTTTAATTATATTAAATGACACTCAATCAACAGACAAAGACACTGGTGCATTGATTGTTGAAGGAGGCGTTGGTATTGAGAAAAACTTAAATGTTGGTGCAAATTTAACAGTTGATGTAGACGCTACAGTTACTGGGGATCTAGCAGTCAATGGAGGTGATCTTACTACTACTGCTGCAACATTTAATTTAATTGATGCTAATGCAACTACTGTAAATTTTGGCGGTGATGCTACTGCTGTTAACATAGGCGCACCAACCGGGACTACCAGTGTTAAAAATAATCTTGAAATTCAAGGTACATCTTTAACTACTACGCAAACAACGTTTAATTTATTAGACACTACTACTACAACTGTAAATTTTGCAGGCGCAGGAACAGCAATTCATATTGGTTCTCCTGTCGGAACTACTACTATAAAAAATAATTTAGAAGTAGACATTAACACTACTTTAGGTTTAGACACTGACAGTTTAAATATTATTAACGGTAAACTTACTGTAAACTTAAAAGATAATGTAGCTGATATTTTTACAGTTAGGCAAGGTACTAACAACTATATTAAAATCAACACTGATGATAGTTTAGAAGTTATTACTTTTGGTGTATTGCCTAGATACGAATTTTTAAATACTACTGATACAACTAGCATAACAGTAGCAAGCACAACATTTGCTGGCGGTGTTGGTATTGCTAAAAAGTTATTTGTAGGAACTGATCTAAACGTTGCAAGTAATGCTACAATTGGCGATGCTGTAACTAATAGTCATTCGATAACAGGATCTGTATCAGTTACAGTTGCAGACGATACCTTAGCAGCATTTCAAATTAAAGAAAATTCTCTAGCATATTTTACAGTATCAACTACTAATAGCAGTGAAAATATTACATTTGAATCTACTCCTCAAATTAAGATTAATAATGTTACTGACAGCACTGACAAAGATACTGGAGCATTAGTTGTTGAAGGCGGAGTTGGAATTGAGAAAAACTTAAATGTTGGCGCAAATTTAACAGTTGATGTAGATGCTACAGTTACTGGAGATTTGGCAGTAAATGGCGGTGATTTAACTACTACTGCTACAACATTTAATTTAATTGATGCTAATGCAACTACTGTAAATTTTGCAGGAGCAGCAACTACAATTGACATAGGTGCTAGTACCGGCACATTAACTATTAATAATACACAAGTTATTTTTAATAGCACAGATAGTATTCAACTTCCTGTAGGTAATGTTGCACAAAGAGACTTAACACCAGTTCCTGGCCAAATTAGATACAATAGTGAACTTAGCAGTTTTGAAGGTTATGGTCCAGGAAATAACTGGGGAAGTTTGGGCGGAGTCAAAGATGTTGACGGAAATACATATATTATTCCTGAAACTGCACCTGCTGCTAACGAAAACATTTTATATTTTTATAATAACGCAACGCAAACGTTAACTCTTGCTGAAACTCTATTTGATCTTAAAGTAGGAGTTGATGCTGTTATTAATAGTACTACTGCATCTACTACTAAAACTACAGGAGCATTGGTTGTAGTTGGAGGAGTTGGAATAGGCGGAACAGTTAATGCCAATGAACTAACATTAACTACAGACTTAGAAGTTCAATATGGCGGCACCGGCCAAAGCACATTTACAGAAAACGGTGTTATCTATGGCAACAACGCCAGCGGTTTATTAGTAACCGCAGAAAGCAATCCTGGCTCAAATGCAACAACAAGCTACGGCATATTAACTACAGATATAAATAATGTACCAGTCTGGACAGATGTCATAGACGGTGGTAGTTATTAAGGGCGGCAAGGAAACTTGCCCTGACCCGCAGGGCGCCAAAAGGCTTGACCCAACCCTATATAGGACAGTAGAATGGCAAGTAAAATTAAACACAAACGTTCCAGTGTAGCTGGAAGAGTCCCAGTAGCCGCAGATCTAGAAGCCGGCGAACTAGCATTAAACACAAACGACGGTAAAGTTTATCTTAAAAAAGATAACGATGATATTTTAGATATTACTTCAACTATCTTTAAAAACGATTCTAACGCAACAATATCTGACACCGGCGGTAACGGTCAATTTAATGTAACTATAGACGGAGATTCTAAATTTACAATATCTGCTCAGCAGAATTTATTAGATCAAACAACAACAGTTGAAAATGCTAATGAAATAAGATTTAAAGAAGCCACAACTAACGGTCAAAACTATGTAGGTGTTAAAGCCCCTGAAAATTTACCAAACAGTTACACTTTAAATTTACCACAGATTAACGGAACTTTAGGTCAAACATTAAGCACTGATGGAGCTGGTAATTTATTATGGAGTGACCCTGATTTATTTGGAGGAAACAGAATTTATGTTTCTTCAGCAAAAGGAAATGATGCAAACGACGGTATAACTGCACCTGTACAAACTGTTAAACGTGCGTGTCAAATCGCATCAGGTTATGTTTATTCTCCAACAAATATTTTTAATGAAGAAATCTGCTCACGTGACGTAGGTTTAATTATTGATGCATTAGGTTACGATTTAATCTATGGATCAAATTGGCAAAGTGTCAAAGCAGGATTAATGTACTATAATTCTGTTGCATCTGAAGTGTTGACAAGTCAAAAAACTCTAACACTAAATGCTTTAAATTATTTAAAAACACAAGTTGTAGATACTCAAGTAGTAAGTTCTGCAGAAGCAACTTTAATTAACGATCGAACTTTAGAAATTATTGACATTTTTAATAATGGAACCGCAGCAGCTGATGCTATAACTATGCCAAGTCCTGCAGGTGCTGTAGCAGGATACACTAATGCTAAAAATCTTTTATTAGCAAACGTTGACTTTATTGCAGATGAAGTAATCAGTTGGGTTAATTTTCAAATTACAAACAATATTGCACCGTTTGTTGGATTTACTTATGACTCAGTTGCTTGCCGCAGAGACGCAAGATATATTGTTTTTAGCGTAGCATATGATTTAATATATGGCGGAAACAGCCAATCAGTTGACGCAGGTTTAAAATATTTTGACGGACTAGGTGACGCAGTTACTTCTTTCATTGTAGGTCAAGAAACACAAACTGTAGCAGCGCAACAAAGAGCAAAGTTTGTAGCACAACAAGTTGCACAAAGTTTAACAAGCTGGACAAAATATACAGCTCTAACTCAAATTACTGGTACTGCGGGAAGCACTGATGCTGCAACTCAAATTGGTGTTCTATATGATATAATTTCAAATATTGTAACAAACGGACCTGCTGGTGCTCCAGCAATACTATTACCAAGCGAATTAGTAGATCCGCAATTAGATGCTGCAAGAACTACGCTGTTAGCCAGCAAAGTAGAAATTCAGACTCGAGTAGTTGCGTTTGCAAGCGATTACAGACCTAACGGAGTCAAGTATGCTATTGTAGTTGCGGCAGGTGAATACTACGAAGATAATCCGATGATTATTCCTGACAACGTGTCTGTACTAGGTGACGGTTTACGTACCTGTATCATGCGACCATTAAACGCAAACAAAGATATGTTGCGTGTAAGAACTGGTTGCTACTTTAACGAATTTACTTTTAGAGACGGTGTAGTAAATGGAGTTCCTACATATACATTTGACTATTCTGTAGCATTTGACAATGCCGCAGATAAAACAACAAGTCGAATAGGTTATGTAAACTTACCAGTATCTAAGCCAGTTATTAACGTGTCACCGTTTATTCAGAACGTGTCTTTGATTTCATTCTTAGGCGGCAACGGTGTATTGGTAGATGGTAACTTAGTTCAAACTCCTAACCAGTCAACTGTGCCAATCGAATCTGAAAACCCAGTCGATGCAATTAACGGAATACCTGAACAAGGTAAGTCCATGGTGGCCAACGCCTTTACTATGATTTCATTCGGTGGAACAGGATGGCGTATTATTAACGATGCTTATTCGCAGATCGTTTCGTGCTTCCAGATTTTCATGTTGAACGGAACATATACACAAAGTGGCGGATACTGCTCAGTTACCAACTCAGCAACTAACTTTGGCTTGTATGCGCTTAGATCATCTGGCTACAGTCCTAATGCCTTTGCCTTTGATAGAGGATATGTAGGAACTACTGGTGCGTTTGAATCAGCACAGACTATTACTGCATTTGGTTTTGAAAGGCCTGAAGGTCCTGTTGAAGAATTTATTATTAGAATTTATGATCCGGTTACAGGCGCAGATTTAACAGACAACTATAAAACAGAATTACCAACATTCGTAGAAGCAACATTTAATGCAGCTACTGATGTAACAGTGGCGAATCCCGCAGTGTTTACTATTGTAGATCACGGATTTAATAACGCTGATCCTATAACATATGTAACAAACGGCAATACAAGTCTTGGTGGAATGTTTGATGGTGATACATATTTTGTTAAATTTTTAACAACAGATACATTTAGTATAGCCTTTGACGATAGTTTATCTAGAGAAGTTAAAGTTAATAGTTTAAGTACTGGCACGCACAAATTTAAAAAACAAGACTATGAACTTATTGTAAATGAACGAGTTGACGAACATAGTATATTTCAAGACTTGACTATTACTGGAGGACCATATGTTTTTGCACCAGGAGATTTATTAGAAGGTGTTACAACAGGACAACCAAACAGAGCATATGTTTACGATTATGTTCCAAATGCAAATCCAAGTACTGGCGGACTATTAACTGTTGCAATTAACAAAGTTACTGTCGGTGTTAGCGAAGTAAGAAATGTATTTTTAGCAGGAAGTACAATTACAAAAGTTGGCAGCACTGTTGTTTCTATCGGAGTTGCAGACATTGCTTCTAGAACAGATCTACATGCAGCAGAATTTACAATTGATCCTACAGTTACCGGCGGCCAACTAACCAATGCAATTTCTTTACCCGGTAAAGAAATTAGATTCCATCGTCCAAGTATTACAAACAGTTCTGCACACACTTGGGAATATGCAGGTTCTGGTATTGACTATAATGCGTTACCTCAAAACGGTGGACAAACAAAGACCAAGTACGAACAGTACAGCGAAAACGCAGGTAAAGTTTATACATCAGGAACCAACGAACTAGGCGACTTTAAGGTAGGCGACTTCATTACAGCCTACAACAGAACTGGTAACATTACATTCCGTAACAAAGTTACTGTTGACACACTTGACGTTTTGCGATTGGCCCTAAGTGATATTGTTATTACCGGTATTAGTACAGACGTTGATCTAGGTGAAAACGAAGTTGGCGGACCAAGTAATGGTAGATTGAGTACACAATTGGCCATGTGGAGTTATGCAAATAACCGTCTTGGACCTTTCATTGACAAAAACGTTTCAACAAACGCTGTACCAGGATCAGTAGTACAGCTTAACTCAAACGGACAGATTAATAGAGACTTGATTCCGGCTCAACGTAGCTTCTCTAGTTTCTTAGGAAAAGGTTATAAGTCAAGATTACAATTACATGAAGACGTTCCTGCTGCAAATATCCAATCAGGAGATATTGCAACAGAAAGTTATCAGCAAATTGAATTAACTTTGAATAATCCAGTGACTGTTGCCGAAGGTGCAATTGTTTATCAATCTAGTACTGATGCGTACGGGGTTGTTACCGGCAGTTATGTT
>Ga0315907_10007841_pt1 | contig 11057 bp, 9 predicted proteins | sample LakEriMetagenome_3_FD_203525 | JGI IMG/M metagenome (GOLD analysis project Ga0315907, IMG submission 203525) | Freshwater fungal communities from buoy surface, Lake Erie, Ohio, United States - Buoy 12 MA123 | ecosystem: Environmental > Aquatic > Freshwater > Lake > Lake biofilm | place: USA...
CGCTGCGGGTGCGGCTTCGCGACTTCCTTGGCGGCATAACCCGCCCAGGTTCTAGGGTATTATCTCAGCCGGATTTCATCGCCGGCACCCCTGTGCTTCGCCAAAGGTAACACTTCAAACGATTCAAGTGTTCGCAGCGCGTTCATTTTTCGCGCGGAATCTTGTCCCGAAACCACCGAATATATTTTTTTATGTATCTCCAATTCAGACATGTACATTGTGAAGTGTCGCTGTCGGTCGGATTCTTTGGGGTGTTCGCGAAGCGGATCATTCGTCCAGGCCAGGTCGGGGGCGCACAGCAAGTAGACGTCGCCTTTGAGCGGCATAGCCTCCAGTTCTGGGTGCGGCTGACCGTACTTCTCTCGGAACCATATGCGGTGCGTCAGCACGTCCGTGTCCTCAATCACGACTTCGGGACAGCTTGCCGCCATCTCTTCGGCGCGTTCGGCTTGAAGTTGTGCCATCCGCACTACATCCTCGGGCCCGTAGTCGGGACCGTGTTCCCCAAGGTATTCGCGGGCAATTTCGGGCGTCCACAGGGTGCGAAATGCGCGGGCAAGCTGCCCAGCCAATTGAGTTTTACCCGCGCTTTCGGGACCTGTAAGTACGATGCGCAGCGGTTTCCGGACGGCCACGACGACGTGATCTTGATCCATTTGAAACGCTTCAAGCGCATAGCGTTCGCCGCTACGTGTGCACATGGCTGTGCGGGGCGAGCGGACCTCAATTTCCTTCTTCCAGTCGAGTCCCTTGATTCCGGCCGCCTTGTACACGGCTTCTTTCGCGCCCCAAACCGTCGCATGGTCAAGTTCGGCCACTTCGCGCGCTGAGGCCAACCGAGCGATCACCCGCTCGAGCTGGGCCCGCGGAGCTTCCACGTCAATCCCCACCGGCAGCAGGGGATGGTAGGCCGCGACCGCCCAATCCCCGCCGTGCGACAGGCTGACGTAGCCCTTGGGCAGCACGGGGCGCTCCCCGTCGTAGCTCAAATCGCGAATTCCGAGCGAAGTGCCTCGCAGGACCTCAGCAAGTGCGAGACGGGCCGCCAAAAATGCGCTACGGCGGGGTCCTAGTTTGAACTCTGACCACCGCAATAGGTCCGAAGGCGAGAAAAATCCCGAAGAACCGGCCAATGTGACCTCAAAATCAGCGGCTTGACGCAGAGGGATCCGCGCAAGGACAAGGCCAAAATGACCAACTTCGGCGACTTCAGTCCCCGAGAATTCCGTATCTTTGCGCCTCCAAATAATCATTGCTATGTCTTCGACCACTGCCACGAACTACGTGCCCTACAAAGTAAAGGATATGTCCCTCGCCGATTGGGGACGCAAAGAAATTACCCTCGCCGAGGCTGAAATGCCCGGATTGATGGCCCTTCGCAAAGAGTTCGGTGCCAGCAAGCCCCTCGCTGGAGCGCGCGTGGCCGGCTGCCTTCACATGACGATTCAGACCGCGGTCCTTATCGAAACCCTCGTTGAATTGGGTGCCGAAGTGACTTGGTCGTCGTGCAACATCTTCTCGACGCAAGACCACGCTGCTGCTGCAATTGCTGCCGCCGGAATCAGCGTCTACGCCTGGAAAGGCCAAACCGAAGAGGAATTTGACTGGTGCATCGAGCAAACCCTGTTCTTTGGCGAAGGCAAGCAGCCCCTCAACATGATCCTCGACGACGGTGGCGACCTGACCAATATGGTGCTTGACCGCTACCCTGAGTTGGTGGCTGCCATTGGCGGAATCTCTGAGGAGACGACCACCGGCGTGCACCGCTTGTATGAGCGCATGATCAAAGGCAGCCTTCCGTTGCCCGCCATCAACGTCAACGACTCGGTGACCAAGTCGAAGTTCGACAACAAGTACGGCTGTAAAGAGTCTGCGGTTGACGCGGTACGCCGCGCCACCGACCTGATGATGGCCGGTAAGGTTGTGGTAGTTGCCGGATACGGCGACGTGGGCAAGGGTACGGCGGCTTCGTTCCGCGGAGCCGGAGCTCGTGTGATCGTGACCGAAATCGACCCTATTTGTGCCCTTCAGGCAGCCATGGACGGCTACGAGGTCAAGAAGATGGAGAACTCGGTTCCCCGCGCCAACATCGTCTGCACCGCAACCGGAAACAAGAATATCGTGACCGAGCGCCACTTTCGCATGATGAAGGACAAGACCGTCGTGTGCAACATCGGCCACTTCGACAACGAAATCGACATGGCGTGGCTCAACAAAAATTACGGTCACACCAAGTCCGAGATCAAGCCACAGGTTGACCTGTACAACATCGAGGGCAACGACATCATCGTACTTGCTGAAGGCCGCCTCGTGAACCTGGGTTGTGCCACCGGCCACCCCTCGTTTGTAATGTCGAACTCGTTCACCAACCAGGTGTTGGCCCAGATCGAGCTCTACACCAACAAGGGCAAGTACCCCAACGAAGTGTTCACGCTTCCCAAGCACCTCGACGAGAAGGTTGCCTTCTTGCACCTCGAGTCAATTGGTGTTGAGCTGGACACCTTGAGTCCCGACCAAGCTTCGTACATCGGAGTCGAGGTTAAGGGTCCGTTCAAGCCCGAGACCTACCGCTACTAAGCCGTTTTAAAGGCTTCATTCGGAACCCCGGCCGCGCGAGCGGCCGGGGTTTTTTTATTCACCATTTTTAGGAAGTTCCGTTGTGAATTCCGAGATTTAATCCATGAACAGCATTAATTCGATCACGGTGATGTACGAACCTACGAGTACGGGATTTTCTGCATTCGTACAGGGCCATTCGGTATATACCACCGGCGCAACGCGGGACGAACTCGCAGTTAACATCAAAGAGGCCTGGTCCCTCTACCGTGAGCTGGACGACTCGTGCATTATTCCAGACATGTCTTTTGTGCGGTTCGTGCACGAATAACGGCAATGAAAAAGCCCCAGCTACTCGCGCAGCCAGGGCTTAAAAATTGAGTTACCAGAAACCAGTTACTGAGAACCAGTCACCAGTAGCTGTACGCTACAGTCCAAACGCCTTCTTAATCGAATCCACCGAGTCAAGCTTCTCCCACGTGAAGAGCTCCACCTTCATGGTCTTGACTTCGATGCCCTTGTCGGTCGGACGCTTAAACTGCTTCTCCACGATCTGCGGAGCGCGGCCCATATGTCCGTAGGCTGCCGTTTCTGAGTAAATCGGGCTGCGTAGGCCAAACTTGGTCTCGATTCCGTAGGGGCGAAGGTCAAAGAGCTTTTGCACGCGCTCGGCAATCGCGCCGTCGGCGAGCTTCTTGCCGTCGGCTCCGCGCACCGCTGCCGTACCGTAGGTATTCAGGTAAAAGCCCACGGGCTCAGCCACGCCAATGGCGTATGCGAGTTGGACGAGCACCTGCTTGGCAACACCAGCAGCTACAAGGTTTTTGGCTACGTAGCGTGCAGCGTATGCCGCTGAACGGTCCACCTTAGAGGGGTCCTTGCCGCTGAAGGCTCCGCCTCCGTGGGCACCCTTGCCACCGTAGGTATCAACGATGATCTTGCGGCCCGTCAAACCAGTGTCGCCGTGCGGTCCGCCAATCACGAACTTGCCCGTTGGGTTGATCAGGTAGCGCACATCGGCATTGAACAAGCGCTGCACGCGGCGGGGCAATTGCTTTTTAATGCGCGGAATCAGGTAGCGCTTGATATCAGCCGTGATGCGTTCCTGCATCGGCTTTTCGTCAGCGAAGTCGTCGTGCTGGGTCGAGATCACGATCGTGTCAATGGCCTCGGGCACGTTGCGGTCGCTGTAGCGAATGGTCACCTGGCTCTTCGCATCAGGGCGCAGGTACTTCATCACCTTGCCCTCTTTGCGGATGGCGGCAAGCTCGCGAAGCAGTAAGTGGCTCAACTCCAATGCCAACGGCATGTAGGTGTCGGTTTCGTCGGTGGCGTATCCGAACATAATTCCTTGGTCGCCAGCGCCCTGCTCTTCTTTCGAAGCGCGGTCTACCCCTTGGTTGATGTCGGGCGACTGCTCGTGGATGGCGCTGAACACGCCACACGAGTTGGCTTCAAACATGTACTCAGACTTGGTGTAGCCAATGCGGCGAATCACATCGCGAGCGATTTCACCCGCGTCGATGTAGGTGCGCGACTTGACTTCACCCGCCAGCACCACTTGACCAGTGGTAACAAGGGTTTCGCAGGCAACTTTCGAATCGGGGTCAAAGGCGAGAAAGTGGTCGACAAGGGCGTCCGAAATTTGATCGGCAACTTTGTCGGGATGTCCTTCAGAAACGGACTCAGAGGTAAATAAGTAGCTCATAGCAACAGTTTTAATGCTGCGTGTCAAAAAGGCCTGATGCGGTAAAGTGCTAGTGCGCCGGACAATGGTCCACCGGTTTAGCATTTTTTACCGTGGTTGCAATCGGACAAATCCTTCCACGCGCTGCAAAGGTAGGCACACCGCACTGTACCGCAACTCATGAACGAAAATCACGAACGATTGACCAATGCAAACCACATCGCCGTGACCTAACTTTGCAGCGCTTATCAAGAAAGACTGAGGGACGGGCCCGTTGATGTCTTGGCAACCCTAAAACCCTGTAGGGTGCCAACTCCCGCTACCAAAGCGCCATACGGGCGTGAGGTAGGAAGATGAGATTGCGACTGCACTTCGCGTCCCAATAGTCCTTCTGCATAAGCGCAACGAACGAAGGACCATGCATCCACTCCAAACCATCGCCCGCGAACGCATCCTCATTTTGGACGGCGCCATGGGCTCTATGCTCCAAGAATACCGCCTTGATGAGGCGGGCTACCGCGGCGCGCGCTTCGCGGACTGGGGCCATCCGCTCAAAGGCAACAACGACCTGCTCAACCTGACTCAGCCACAGATCGTCGAAGAAATCCACGCCAAGTACTTTGCCGCAGGGGCCGACATCGTCGAAACCAATACCTTCAACGCCCAAACCGTGTCGATGGCTGACTACGGAATGGAATCACTCGTCCGCGAACTCAACCTCGCCGGAGCCCAGTTGGCCCGCAAGGCCGCCGACGCCTACACTACGCCCGACAAGCCGCGCTTCGTGGCCGGCGCCATCGGACCCACCAACCGCACCCTGAGTTTGAGCCCTGACGTGAACCGTCCGGCCTACCGCGCCATCACGTTTGACGAGCTGGCGACCGCCTACCAAGAGCAGGCTGAGGCCCTGATTGAGGGTGGGGTAGACGTGCTTATGGTCGAAACCATCTTCGACACCCTCAACGCCAAGGCGGCCCTCTTCGCCATTCAGGACGCCTTTGTGGCGACCGGCAAAGAAGTTCCGATTATGATTAGCGGAACCATCACCGACGCCAGCGGCCGCACCCTCAGCGGGCAGACCACCGAGGCCTTCTTGATCAGCATGAGCCACATGCCCCTGCTCAGCATTGGCCTGAACTGCGCCCTCGGAGCCAAGGACTTGCGCCCCTACCTGCAAACGCTGGCGGCCAACACGCCCTTCCTCATCAGCGCCTATCCGAACGCCGGCCTCCCCAACGCCTTTGGTGGCTACGACGAAACGCCGACGCAAATGGCCGACGCCGTCTCTGAATACCTCGACCTCGGAATCGTCAACATCCTCGGCGGTTGCTGCGGAACCACCCCCGACCACATCCGCGAATTCGCCGCCCGTGCCGCAGGCCGTCCACCCCGAATCCCCCAAGCCCAATGAAGCTCAGCGGACTCGAACCCCTAATCATCACGTCGGCGACCAACTTCGTCAACGTCGGCGAGCGCACCAACGTGACTGGATCGCGTAAATTCCTGCGCCTCATTCAAGAAGACAAGTACGGCGAAGCCCTTGAAATCGCCCGCGACCAGGTCACCGGCGGAGCCCAAATCCTCGACGTCAACATGGACGAAGGCATGCTCGACGGCGTCGAGGCCATGACCACCTTCCTCAATCTTATCGCCTCAGAGCCCGACATCTCGCGGATCCCAATTATGATCGACTCGTCGAAGTGGGAAATCATCGCCGCCGGCCTCAAGTGCGTCCAAGGCAAGGCGGTCGTCAACTCCATATCGCTCAAGTCGGGCGAGGCCGAGTTCCTCTACCAAGCGCGCCACTGCCGCCGCTTCGGAGCCGCCGTCATCGTCATGGCCTTCGACGAGCAGGGCCAGGCCGACTCCTACGACCGCCGCGTCGAAATTTGCCAGCGCGCGTACAACCTGCTGGTGGCCGACGGATTCCCCGCCGAGGACATCATCTTTGACCCCAACATCTTTCCCGTCGCGACGGGCATGGACGAGCACCGCCGCAATGCCCTCGACTTCTTTGAGGCCACGGCGTGGATCAAAAAGAACCTCCCCGGAGCCAAGGTGAGCGGCGGCGTGTCCAACGTCAGCTTCAGCTTTCGCGGCAACGACCACGTGCGCGAAGCCATGCACGCCTGCTTCCTCTACCACGGAATCCACCACGGAATGGACATGGGTATCGTCAACCCCGGCCAACTGATCGTCTACGAACAAATCGAGGCGGAACTCCGCGACCGCATCGAAGACGTACTGCTCGACCGCCGCGACGACGCTACCGAGCGCCTCCTCAGCTACGCTGAGAACGTCAAAGGTGCCGGCCAAGTCCGCCAAAAGGACGAATCGTGGCGCGAACTCCCGATCGACGCCCGCATTGAGCATAGCCTGGTCAACGGACTCGATGCCTACGTCGAGCAGGACGCCGAAGAGGCCATGCAAGCCTTGGGTAGCCCCCTTTCTGTGATTGAGGGTCCGCTCATGCGCGGAATGAATGTCGTCGGCGACCTCTTCGGAGCCGGAAAGATGTTCCTACCCCAGGTGGTCAAGTCGGCCCGGGTCATGAAGCGTGCGGTGGCGTGGCTCGAGCCCCACTTTGCGGCTGAATCGGCGGCAGCCGGAACGGCTCCGCGCAAGCAAGGCAAGATCCTGATGGCCACGGTCAAGGGCGACGTGCACGACATTGGCAAAAACATCGTCGGCGTTGTTCTGCAGTGCAACAACTTCGAAGTCATTGACTTGGGTGTTATGGTTCCGCCGCAAAAAATCCTCGACGCGGCCCGCGAACACGACGTCGACGCCATCGGGCTCAGCGGACTGATCACGCCGTCGCTCGACGAAATGGTGTTTTTGGCCAGCGAAATGAAGCGCCAGGGCTTTACCATTCCGCTTCTTATTGGCGGAGCCACCACCTCACGCGCTCACACCGCCGTCAAAATTCAGCCGGTCTACGACGGCCCGCTTGTCCACGTCAACGACGCCTCGCGTGCGGTACCTGTGGTACAAAAACTTCTGAGTGCTGAGGCAGCCGACTACAGCGCCGAGGTTCGCTCTGACTACGAACGACTGCGCGATCAGTACGCCAGCCGCAGCGCCGAACGCCGGTACGCGAGCATCGAACAGGCCCGCGCCCAGCGCTACCAGCCTGACTTCGGCGCAAAACCCGACGCGCCCAAGCAGTACGGCGTGTTCCCGCTGCGCGACTACCCGCTCGAGGACCTGGTGCCCTACATCGACTGGACCCCCTTCTTTCAGGCCTGGGACCTGCACGGCAAGTACCCGCGCATCCTCACCGACGAGGTAGTGGGTGCACAAGCCAAGTCCCTCTTTGACGACGCCCAGGACATGCTCCGACAGATTGTCGCCGAAAAGTGGATCACAGCCCACGGCGTCTACGGATTCTTCCCGGCGCGCCAAGATGGCGACGACATCGCAGTGACCACGCCGTACGGCGAGCGCCGCTTCCTCACCCTTCGCCAGCAGGGCCAAAAGGCCGAGGGCCAGCCCTACATGGCCTTGGCGGACTTTATTGATCCCGCAGGCAGCGACACCCTAGGCCTCTTTGCGGTGACCACGGGTCACGGAGTCGACGAGCGCACCCAAATCTTTAAGGACGCCAACGACGACTACCGCGCGTTGATGCTACAGGCTCTGGCCGACCGCCTCGCAGAGGCGTTTGCCGAGCGCCTCCACCAGCGCGTCCGTAGGGAATTTTGGGCCTACGCCGCCGACGAGCAACTCCCCAACGACGCCCTAATCGCTGAGGAGTACCAAGGGATCCGCCCGGCCCCCGGCTATCCTGCCTGCCCCGACCACCTCGAAAAGGATCTGCTCTTTGAACTCCTTGACGCCGAGCGCCATACAGGCGTACACCTCACCGAATCCAAGGCCATGTACCCCACGGCCGCGGTAAGTGGATACTACTTTGCGCACCCCGAGGCCAAGTACTTCGGACTCGCCAAAATCGACCGCGATCAAATTGCCGACTATGCTACCCGGCGCGGAATTCCGCTCGCCGACGCCGAACGCTGGCTTAGCCCCCTCATTAACTAGCCACTAGCAACCAGCAACTCGCAACCAGCAACTAGAAACAAGCAACTAGTTACCCCTAAAAAGATGAAAGTTACCGACCACATCGCCGCCGCCAAAGGCAAGACCATATTCAGTTTTGAGGTGCTGCCGCCGCTCAAAGGCAATACCATTGACTCACTCTTCGGAACCATCGAGCGATTGATGCAATTCGATCCCAAGTTCATTGATGTGACCAGTCACCGCGAAGAATACGTGTTTAAAAAGCATGAATCGGGATTGCTCCAGAAAATTCACACGCGCAAACGTCCCGGAACTGTAGGAATCTGTGCGGCCATCCAGAACAAGTTCCACATTGACACGGTACCGCACATCATTTGCGGCGGATTTTCGCGCGAAGAGACCGAGTACGCCCTGATTGACTTGCACTACCTCGGAATCGATAACGTACTCGTCCTGCGCGGCGATGCGTTAAAGAATGAAGGTAGCTTCGTGCCCGACCCGCATGGCCACTCCTACGCGATTGACTTGCTTCGCCAGGTAAAGAACCTGAACCAAGGCAAGTACCTCTACGACGAGGTCCAGAATTCCAACCCAAGTAACTTTTGCATCGGTGTGGCGGGATACCCCGAAAAGCACTTTGAGGCCCCGAGCCTGAAGGCTGACCTTAAGCATCTCAAAAGCAAGGTGGACGCTGGAGGCGACTACATCGTCACCCAAATGTTTTTCAACAACGAGCACTTTTTTAAGTTCGTCGACGACTGCCGAGCAGCCGGCATCACGGTACCCATTATTCCTGGCCTCAAACCGCTGACCGCCAAGGGTCAATTGCAAAGTATTCCGCGCAACTTTCACCTCAATTTGCCAGACGATTTAATCGAAGCCGTTGAAGCGGCTAAAACGCCTGAAGCGGTGAAGCAGGTAGGGGTAGAGTGGTGCATTGCACAGTCTAAAGAGCTGATGGACAAAGGAGTACCCGTACTCCATTACTACACGATGAGCAAGGCCGACGAGACTGAACAAATCGCTTCAGCGCTGTTTTAAGAGTGCACTTGGTGGCAACCGGCCAAGGGATTCAACAACGTGGCACGAAAGTGGCCTTACCTTGCACCTATGTCAACGTCCGCATTTAAAGCGCCCCGATTTGCAACTCACACCGCGGGCCAGCCGTTTTTTCAAATTTTGACGCAACGCGTCAACCAGTATTTTAAAGAGCACAACAAGTCCTCTAAGGGTGATGTGCGGCTCTACACGAAAACTGGCGTCCTGCTTGTCGCGTTTTTTGCGACGTACGTGGCGGTACTCTACTTCGGAGCCAATTTCTGGGCCGCCCTTCCGTTTTGGGTAATTCTTGGCCTGCTAACGTCGGCCATCGGATTCAATGTCATGCACGACGGCGCACACGGTAGCTTCTCAAAGTACGAATGGCTTAACTCGTTGGCTGGCCATACGTTGAGTATGCTTGGCGCGAGCGTAGCGTTGTGGAAGAATAAGCACAACGCCATTCACCACACCTTTACCAACATTGATGGAGTTGACGACGACATTGAGGCAGGAGGAATGATCCGAATGGCTGAAACGCAACCCCACAAAGGCATTCACCGCGTACAGCACTACTACTGGCCGCTTCTCTACAGCTTGCTGTACATCTACTGGCTGGCATTTACCGACTTTAAAAAGTACTTCACAGGCAAGGTAGGCGACGTGCCGATTCGCAAGTTCACTTTTGCCGAGCACGTGGGATTTTGGGCTTGGAAGACGGTGCACACGACCATGGTCGCCATCCTTCCGATCTACCTCATCGGATTTTGGCCGTGGTTCTTTGGCTTTATCCTTATGGCTTCGATCACCGGCTTATCGCTGAGCGTGGTGTTTCAGCTAGCGCACGTCGTTGAGGGGGCAACCTTTGCAAAGTCAGACGTCGTGAATCCTACGAACATTGAGTCCGAGTGGGCGGTGCACCAGTTGCAGACTACCGCCAACTTCGCCACGCGCAGTCGCGTCCTCACGTGGTTGCTCGGAGGCCTAAACTATCAGGTGGAGCACCACTTGTTTCCCCGCATCAGCCACGTGCACTACCCGGCGATTTCACGCATTGTGAAGGAGACGTGTGCGGAATTCAACGTCCAGTACCAAGAATTCCAAACGTTTGCGGATGCCCTAGGTGCGCACGTGCGGCACCTCAAGCGCCTTAGTATCGCCTAAAGATTACTGACCGTCAGACGTACGCCGTCATACTGGACTTGGTAGGGTAGTAACCCCCAAGTGGTGGTGCCGTCAATAGCACTTCCGTCAAATAACAGAAACCGCTGGTTGTCACAGCCGCATTCCGCATATAGCCCATCGACCACCGTAGAGGCTCCACAGGGCATTGATACGTGGTTGGGGCAGCGCAGGTCGTACGCTCCAAAATCAAGAGCGTCGCCGAAGTTGGTGCGACGGTAAATTACTAGTCCTCCATGTCCCCAATCCGTGCGCACATGGGTTCCGCCCACAAACTGCAAATCGTAGGCTGAAGGACTGTTGGTGAACACGGATTCATTGACAAAAACATAGGGAACCGGGTGGCGATTGCTCGTCCCATCGCAGGCCAGCATCGTAGCTAACCCCAGCCATAAGAAAATTTTATTGGCCATAATCCGAACAAACCTACGGCCGACCTGCTTATCGACATTAATTCTTCGTTATTTTAGCCCTTCGATTCGCAACGGATCCACCTAAAACGCTTTGCTTATGCGGCTACGCTACGCCCTCTTCGCGCTGATTCTCGGAGCTTCCACCATGGTGTGGGGCCAAG
>Ga0315907_10007842_pt1 | contig 11057 bp, 6 predicted proteins | sample LakEriMetagenome_3_FD_203525 | JGI IMG/M metagenome (GOLD analysis project Ga0315907, IMG submission 203525) | Freshwater fungal communities from buoy surface, Lake Erie, Ohio, United States - Buoy 12 MA123 | ecosystem: Environmental > Aquatic > Freshwater > Lake > Lake biofilm | place: USA...
GCCTGAAATATAATTTGTACTAGCCACGTCTTGAGCAACTGCATTTACAGTTGCATTTGATTGTGAACTGTAATTCACCGTTGTGGAAGAAGTTAAATAAGAGGTGTTTCCAATAAAGTTAATGGTTGGTTGTCCACTCATCGTAAGGATACTTCCCGCAGTGATGATTTTGGCAGTAGCACTACTCGACAAGACATGCACTGCATTTCCACTTTGATCGTACCAAATCGCAACGGTAGCATCTGTGGATCCCGAAATAATCGTACTCAACGCATTGGTACTGGCAGCTGCTACTGCTGCATTGTAGGGACTTACAGCAGCGGATATTTTGGAATTCAAACTAAACTTTTTGGTACTCGCATCGGGATACACGTCGTAAAAAGAAGCCCCCACTTTGATCCTTACCAAAGGGCCCGTATAACTTGTACTGAGTTGGCGTAGTGAAAAAGCAACCGACGCCGGAGTAGCATTGGTTAATCCCACATTATCCAAGGTGTTTTGCGCCTGGGAGATCAATGCGGAAAGAAGGAAAAGGAGAGTGAGGACTTTTTTCATTGTTTAAAACCCAGAGACAATTGAGGTGACAAAATTGTTGGTACTTCCAGTCAATGCCGTATTAAAAAAGGTCCCATACCTATTGTTACCGGATTGATCCGCCACCATCGTTATTGCCGTATTGTTTACCCCAGCAGTTCCCTCGTTAAAATTGTAGTACAGCATCAGCCCGGAACTACCTGTAGCAGATGACCCTTGGTTTGCGGTAATTTGAGTAGCGCTTAGGGCACTATCCCAAATTCTAAATTCATCAATTGTCCGAGCTACATTAGAGCCCATGCGTAGCGTACTGTTTGTGGGTTTCACAGTGATATTTATGGCAAAAGTGGAAACTAGTACCCCATTGGAGTAGGTTTTTAGATTTGTGCCATCGTAAGTCACTGCCATCTTATAGGTGGTGTTTTGCGTAAGACCCGTCATTAAATAATCTTGGTAGGTAGCATTAAACGTGTAGGAATTTCCATTGTACCAAAACTGTAACTTATCGTTTATTTGGTACACATGCATGTCTGTAGAATATTTCCCTGCAGTAGTAGGATTTCTAAAGAACCAAAGCATTCCATCAGCCCCACCATTACCAGTTGATTCATCTGTTCTATGGGTCCATTGAATTGTCCAAGAAGTAGGGAGTTGAGAGAGGGTTAGGTTACTTGTTGCTAAATAGTAGTTGGGTAAATTCCCTGAGATATTACTATTTGAGAAACTAAATGATGCTGGCGTAGGCGGAGAGGTGGTCGTAAAATTGACCACATTGCCGTAGTTTGTCCCAGCACTATTGGTCACAAAAGCCTTGGCAAAATAGTTGGTTGCGGAGGTTAAGCCTGTGACACTACTCGTATAAGTACCCGCGGCAGCATTTGACTGAATCGTCGCGGTGGAATAGGTAGTGAAATTTGGATCTGTGCCGTAGACCACCCCAAAGCTTGAAGCTATTCCATTCGTAGGGCTAATGGTACCTCCTAAAGTAGCTGATGTTACGCCGACCGTTCCAGTGCTGGTTGTTACACTGGTGGTATTGTACCTTTGGCCATAAACATCTCGACCTATTCCTAGATTCAAGCCTCCCTCTGGACTTACCGCAGTAGTTGCGTTTTCAATTGATACCCTTTGGCCAGATGAATTAGCATATAAAGTAGGACCTGAAATCCGGCTCACTGTGCCTTTATTCATATTCGTCGTATACAAATTCCCACTCGCATCCTTTGCTAAATAAAAGGGATTAGATGCATTCGCCAGCGTTACATAAGCTTGGGTTACCGTTCCGCTTGAAGTAATTTTGCTAACCGTGTGGTTGTTGTAATTTGCCGTATAAATAGTGCCATTATCATCCAAAACGATCCCTGCGGGCCACACAGAGGTACCTAAAGACCATACATCTGTTACTGTTCCACTTGTGTTTATTTTACTGACCGTAGAAGCCCCCCAGCAACTCACATACAGATTCCCCGAAGCATCAAATACCATAAACTGCGGGTTGGAACTTGCCGCTAAGGTTGCCCAGGCTTGAGTTACGCTCCCCGCAGGGGTTATTTTACTAATCGTATTGTTGGAGTTTGCGCTGTATAGATTTCCAGAGGCGTCAAATGAAATGGAGAAGGGGTTAGCACCAGTCGCCAAGGTGACCCAAGGTTTGGTCACCGTTCCCGTCGCACCTCCTACAGCAGGTACTATTTTCGCAATCTGATTTGTACTTACAAATGGTGCATACAAATTGCCCGACCCATCCATAGAAATGGTGTAGGCCTCGGCTCCTAAATTTGCCCAGGTCTGGATCACAGTCCCGCTGCTTCCATCGGATGTGGGCGTAATCTTACTGATTGTATACGGGCTTGGTGCTCCCCTGTTAACCGTGTAAATAACGCCTGATGGATCGATCACCATCCCATAAGGGCGTGTATTACCTGCTAGCGTAACCCATGCTTGAGTCACCGTCCCACTTGGGGTAATTTTACTAATCGTTGAATTGTAATAATTGGACACATACAAATTATTAGCCGCATCCATTACTATGAAAGAAGTCTGAATAGTAGACGCTCCCAATGTTGCCCAGGGATCGGTAACCGTCTGCGCAGTTGACAGCCTGACTAGGGCAATAAAGATGACAACTAGAACTCTACTTTTCATTCCGGTTAATACGCATAATCAAATTGAATTCGATCTCCAGCAACAAGGGCATAGCTATTGTTATTCGCTGGATTGTAGGTTACCGTGGTTCCACTTACCGTATAGGCAGAATTCTTAATTCTAGTCCCATTGATAAACATAAATACCTTGTTGTTTAATGGAGTCTGTGTTAATTGGGAAGAACCATTAGTTGCATTAAATGTAGTTTGGTTAGCAGTGGCCGTAAATTCATCGCTATTTAGTCTTACGGTGGAAGCCGCCGCTGCTACCGCTGAAGTCACAAATTGTGTGGTAGCCAAAGCAGTCGTGTTATTTCCTGCCGTTTGAGTAACTCCGGTTGTTCCTGTAGGTAAAGAAGGAGCACCAGTAAAGGTAGGTGAAGCTAAAGGTGCGGCACCAGTAACATCAGCCACCGGTATAGTTGCACTAGCCGTCATTGCAGTAGTCCCCGTTCCTTTTACATATCCTGTCAGCGTAGCCGCTCCTGTACCTCCATTTGCAACCGCCAAGGTGCCGGTGACACTGGATGCAAGGTTGGTAGTGGCGGCTGTTGCTGCCGAACCGTAGCCTTGTCCTACGTTCCAAAAGTAATTGCTGCCATCGTAGTAGAAATTGACAATGTCTATGGCATTGGCAGTGGTAGATAAGGCGATGGTGGTGGTAGAACTTGAACCCAATACTTTATTTGTAACAGAGGGCAAGGCTAATGTTCTGCCACCTGTTCCATCCTGAGTCACGACCAAGGTTCCATAGGCACCTGGCGTTGGCGTACTTGAAAAATTAATTGTGCTGTTTTGATTTAAAGTGACACTAGCGTTTAAACCTAGTGCCGGATTCCAATTGATAGTTGATCCTGCGGTTAATCCTTGCGGAGTAGAGGCATAAATGGGAGCAGTTATAGCACCACTCGTTTTTACGGTCGTTACGGATGCATTTCCCAATTGAATGGTATTGCTAGCACTCACTTTTGCATCATAACCAATCGCTGTTGCATTGCTTAAATTATTTGAAGTCACATCTGCGCCTTGCCCTAACGCAGTATTATTGTTCCCTGTTGTATTCGTAGCTAAGGCATATGACCCAACTCCTGTATTGTTTTGCCCTGTGGTGTTGTTCCATAAGGCTAATGCTCCTACACCTACTAAATAGGTTGCAGCACTAGATAAACTTGAAGAAGATAGTGCATTGGAACCTAAGGCAGTATTGAATGATCCTTTGTTATATTGTAAGGCTTGGTTACCCACTGCCACACTTTGTTGAAAATAATCAGTAGTTGAACCCATCGCATATGTTCCAATAGCAATGTTTTGATCTGTACTGGTTACTCCAGAAAGCGCATTGTACCCTAAAGCAGTATTTTTAGTCCCGCCAGTAAAACTATTCAGTGCACTTACTCCCAAAGCCGTATTGTACTGATAGGCAGTACCAGCATCCTTTTTACCTTTACCCACTGTTAATCCGTTAACAGTTAAATCGTAGGCGCCTAAATTTACTGCACCAGTTGCCCCTGTATAAGGAACTCCCGAAGAAGCGGGTGTAGCCCAGGATGCAATTCCGTTATTATTTGCAGTCAATACCTGACCTGCAGTTCCGTTTGTATTCGGATAAGTTACTGCTCCTGCGGTCAATGAGCCACTTGTTCTTACGTTGGTAATTGCAGTGGATCCCGAAACAGAAACTCCGTCAGCACCTAGTTGAATGGTGTTTGAAGCAGTTGTGACGGCCTGATAACCGATAGCTGAAGAATTTGCATAACCAGCACCAGAATAAGCGCCAATTGCTACCGACTTAGCAGCTTGGTTATTTTGACCTGCCGCAAATCCAATAGCCACAGCTTGTTCACCTTGTCCAGCCTGAGCGGCATTTGAGCCTATACCTACCGAAGAACTGCCTTGATTAGTTGATCCTGCAGCTCCTCCAATGGCTATCGCGCCAGCACTTTGATTGGTTGTACCAGCACCACCACCCAGTGCAATCGCATAATCCCCTTGGTTGGTTTGACCCGCCTGATCTCCTAAGGCAAGTTTTGAAAGATTAAATCCTAATACCGCTTTTATACCGGCTACTGTAGTTACACCAGTTCCGCCATTGGCTACAGGCACCGTTCCAGAGATACTTCCAGCGCTCACATTTGCACTCAATACGCCACTTCCATCGATGCTCAGGTTAGATCCAACCTTCACACCTCCTAGGGTAGAAGCACTCGCAGTAGGTAAGGCATAGTTTGTAGTGGCAGGGATATTCAGGGTGGTACCAACCAAAGTTGCAGCACCAGACCCATTCGTGGATAAGATGAGTGGGGCTTGGTAGTCTGTTCCTGCCACAGCGGCAGTCATAGCTCCTGTTCCATTTCCTTTTACTAGGCCTGATAAGGTAGTCGCACCCGTTCCTCCACTCGCTACTCCCAAGGTACCGGTCACCCCGGTTCCCAGATTGGTAGTACCCGAAGTGGCTGCTGCACCATAGCCTTGACCAATGTTCCAATAGACGACGGTCCCATCGTAGTAAAAGTTCAAGATGTCTTTGGAGTTGGCCGTGGTGGATAAAGCCACCGTGCTCGTAGAGGTAGATCCCAAGACCTGGTTGGTTGCCCCCTGAAGGGTAGGTAAGGTAAGCGTTCTGCCACCCGTACCGTCTTGGGTAAGGACCACCGTACCGTAGGAGCCTACCGGAGGAGCTGCTGTAAAGCTCAAAGTGCTGTTTTGGGTGAGCGTGATCGCTGCATTCAAGCCCAAAGCAGGGTTCCAATTGATGGTGGACCCAGAATAGGTCAAGGTTCGCGGAGCAGAGGCATACGTAGGTGCGGTCACAGCGGTGGAACTAAGCGCACCCGTAGTAATCGCAGCCGTAGTGACTGTCCCGGTAAAGGTTGGGGAGGCCAAAGGCGCTTTTAAGGCCAGCGCAGCAGTCATGTCAGCTGTATTTGCTTTTAAAGCAAGACCTGAGGTCAGGTCAGAAGTACTAGCTTTGGTATTTAAGGCTGTCGTGACATCTGCAGCATCCGCCTTCAAGGCCAAGCCAGGCACGGTAGGTGCCGCTGCGGTACCTGACAAATCACCTGCCAGTTGAATCTTACCTTTTGTGCTTCCATCAGCATCCGCGATGGTCGCGGCTGCAACTTTAGTGAGCACGTAGGCAGTATCCGCTTTGACTGCAAGCCCTGCAGTTACATCCACCGCATTAGCTTTACGAGCCAAACTCGCCGCCATATCTACTGTATTCGCCTTCAAGGCCAAGCCAGGTACAGTGGGCGCATCTGCAGTACCAGCAAGGTCTCCAGCTAGTTGAATCTTGCCCTTCGTGCTCGCATCTGCGTCCGCTATCGTGGCTCCTGCCACTTGGGTATCCACATAATTCTTGATCGATTTGACCGTCGGGTATTTGGAGTCCGAGTCTGCATCTGCCAGCACATTGATACTTTTGTTGTCTAGAATTTCTTTTTCGCGAAGTAAAGCCCTTGTCTCCGCTGCGTTTGCTTTCAGCGCCAACTCGTTGGCCACATCCACTGCATTCGCCTTTAGATTTAAGGCGGCATTTACCGTTGCTGCATCCGCTTTTAATGCCAAGGAATTAGTCACATCCGATGCATTCGCTTTCAGACCCAATGCGGTGTTTACTGCAGCGGCATCCGCTTTCAGGGCCAAGCCAGGTACCGTAGGTGCCGCTGCCGTGCCCGACAAGTCACCTGCCAGTTGAATCTTTCCTTTGGTAGCAGCGTCAGCATCTGGAATCGCCGCTACCTGGGTGTTTATATAGTCCGTGAGCAAACTCGCCTTCGCATCTATCGCATTTTGCGTGGCAATAGAGACCGGCTTGTTGGCATCCGAGGTGTTGTCCACATTGCCCAAGCCCAGGTTGGTCCGTGCATTGGCTGCCGTTTTTGCTCCCGTTCCTCCTTCTCCGATCGTTAGCGTTCCCGACAATTTGCCCGCCGTACCCGTAGTCTCTGCATAGAGTGCATAGGGAGTGTAGGTGAGCACCTGATCGGAGACCTTCGTGTAGGTTCCGCCATTGTCAAAGCTTACCCATACCTGCATGCTCCTTGGGTTGATATCCCAAACTAGTGCGGAAAATGCCGCGGGAGACACCGAACCGATCAGTACGTTGACTAGTCCATAGGCATCTGTCTTGGCGACATGCACCTCCTCAAACTCCTGCACAAAGGTGGAGGAGAAGAGCTTAAACTTCAGGGATACCTCCCCATTCACAAAGGGTTGGCCTGTGATGTCTTGACCCGGAATCTCAATCGGCTTGGGATCCAAGATGACTGCCTGATAGGAGATCCCCTTCTGGGCATAGCCCAGTAGTGAACAGGTGAGTAATAGCGCGAGGGAGAAAATTACTTTTTTCATATACTTAATTAGTTGCTAAGCACAAGGCCAAGGCTGAACGTAGTGGGAATAAAGTTGACCGTAGATTTACCGGTTCGGTTGGGCTCGATGAATTGCTTGTAGCTGGTTAGGTACTGGTAGCTCACAAAAGTGCTCACCTGGGCATTGATCTCCTTGCGCAGCTCTAAGGACAAGCCGTACATCGTCCGGAGTGAGTTAAACTGATCGTCGTCGGCCAAGTTGATGTAGCGATTCAGCAACATTTGGTTGCCATTGATCATCTTCACAGCAGACACGCGGCCCTTGACCACCAGCGAGGTGGTTTTGCCCAGCTTGATATGCGGCCCTATCCCTGCTCCCAGACCGATAAAGTCGGTATCGTAGCTCATCGGGATGTTTTGTACATCTCCTACTGTATTGAACTGGTTGTAGTTGATCCCCAAGTCGTAGTAGAAGTCATTGGAGATCGCAGCCTCTCGGTGTAGGCTCAGGTGCATTCCTGAGGCGGCACGCAGGTTGGCCGGATTGGTAGAATTGGAATTCACAAACAGGTAGGAAGTCAGGTTCGAGCCTACCGCTAGCTGGTAGCTTTGGGAGTAGGCAGGAAGGGAGAGCAGGAAAAGGAAAAGGATACGGATTAGCATGGCTTATCGCTTCTGGAGGTATTTGGTGAGCACTTGATTTGCGTAGAGTAGTCGAAGGATGTACTGTCCCACAGGAAGGCGGTTGAAGTCCACCAGCTGGATCTGGGTTTGGTTGGCCGGAAGCTCTCCCGACCAGACTTTCTGTCCTAGGATGGAGTAGAGCTCCAGGGAAGCAGGGCTACTGAATTTCTGGGAAAACTTCAGTGTCAGGTTTTCATGAAAGGGGTTGGGGTAAGCCAGCCACTGCAGCTCGGGGATGATCTCCTTAGAGGGGCTCACCCGAAGGGCTAGCGGCTGCACAAAGCCTTGGAACATCACCGGGCCCGCAGCCGTTGTCGTGCCAATCACCACAGCCGATTGACCGATGGACTGGGGATATAGTGAGCTGCCCAGCGAGCTGGAAAGGGTCGCAATTTTTACCGGGCGCTCTTGAGAAAAGACCGCAGTGGAGAGGCACAGTAGGAAGAATACGAAGAGTAATCGAGGGTCCATTGATTTACCTATTGATGCGCATTAATTCGCATTTCGATGTAAATCAAGCCTTTCAAAACATCAAAAAATGGCCTTTTATATGGGTTTTTGTTTAATAAAGACTTTTTCGAACAACTAGAACTTAAAATTATAGTTCGATATATTTTTTCGAACTAGGTTTGTTTGAAGCCAAAAAAGCATGTTGTTCACCTCGGTCCTACTCGTTTTACTTGTTTCAAGCATTTTGCTGATCAGCCATTGGTCGCAGAACAGAGGCATTGTCTACCTGGTGGTCGTCCTTCTTCTTTTTAGTATCCGGCAATTCACTTTTTTATTGATGCATAGCGATGCACATACAGAAGTCCTTGCCCTGTTACTATTCCATTTTGACCCCTTGATTTTCTTGACAGGGCCCTTCTTCCTTTACTACCTCAAAAGTCTGGTGCAGGGGAAATTGGTGGTGGATAAGTACCTGCTTGTATATACCCTTCCAGCGCTTGTAGTGCTGATCAATACCCTTCCTTTTTTCAGTTATCCTTTTGGCGAGAAGGTAGCTGAAAGTGCCGCCATTCAAGGAAATTACTTTTTGGAGGGTCCTACTAACTTTTCAACCATTTTCTTTCCTTTAAAATACCAAGCAAGGGCGAGTGGGCTTTTTAATTTGACTTTTATCCTGTTTTCCTTTGTCTACCTAATCCGGATCAAGAAAAACGGCACAAATTCCCTCAAGAAAAAGCTTTCAGTTTTGATTAACCGCATTTTGGTGATCATTCCAATACTGGTTATCCCCAATTTAATGCTCATACTTTTTGCATTGTTTAATTCACCAAAAAAAGGAGAGTTGATCTTTCGGCAGGTCGCTTTCGAGGACAATGGAGCTTTTTTTTTCATGCCCTTACTGCTTCCGTTGAGCTTCTTTTTGATTCCAAGCTGGTTGTACACGGACCTAGAGGGGGTACATGCTTTTGATAAAATTCGAGCCTATCTGAAGGGACTCTGGCAACGTACAGCAGGACCAAACTCAGCAGCTCCCGCTGAAAAGTCAGCGGATTTGGAGCGCATCCTGACCTACATCGAAACCGAGAAGCCCTACGTCAACCTCGAATTCTCCCTACATGACCTCTCTATCGCTGTCAATATTCCCCGAATCCGTGTGACCAACTGCTTCAATAAGGAACTAAATACCTCCTTCCCCGCTTATCGAAATAAATTGCGTGTGGCCCATGCCATCTCCTTGCTGCGAAGGGGAGCACACCTGACCACTTCCATCGAGGGCATCGCCGAGCGATCTGGATTCAAGAGCAAGTCCATCTTCTACGCTGCCTTCAAGGAAGAATACGACATGACCCCGACCGAGTGGATGAAGAAGAATTTGGAAGTAGCAAAAGAAACCCAGGTCCAAGAATCTAACTATTCTAAAAATACAAGCCATGTTGTATAGTCCGCTTATTCTTGTATTCATCATCACGTTTATTTTTATAGGTAATCACTGGAGTCAGAACAAAGGGGTGATCTATTTGGTGTTTATCGTCTTAGATAAAGCCTTGACTCAATTTGCTTTGCTTGAACTCAATGCCACGCAAGATCCGAGTACCTTTACCTGGGTGTACTATTTTGAACCTTTAATCGTACTCCAGGGCCCCTTCTTTTTATACTACCTGAAAAGCATCATGAAGGGGGCTTTGGTTTGGGATCGATACTTACTCCTCTTTTCAATCCCCACACTGGTCTTTCTCATTAATTTGATCCCATTCTATGCTTTACCCTATGCAGATCAATTGGCCTATTTTAGTGGCGAGTTGGCAAATCCAGACCTCAAAGGCTACTTATTTCTTTCCCTAGAACACCAATATTATTTTATAGCCATTTACAACACCGCCTTTGTGTTTTATGGGGCTTGGTATATCTACAGCTTGAAAGCGAAGGGCAGTATCTACATCAAAAAAAAGGTGGATATCTTAATCACTCGGATTTTTATTGTGTCATTGTTGACCATTATTCCTGGCTTAGTTGTGCTGTTTTTGTTGGCTTTGGAATCAGAACAAGCGGGGATGATTGATTTTTTAAACCCAGATGCAGTCAATAACAATTACCTGTACTTTCAGTCCTTGGTATTGCCTTTGAGTTTCTTTTTTGTTCCCAACTGGTTGTACAATGAAAAGGAGCCCTTCTCCTTTTTAGATAATTTCCTGACTACTTGGAAGAAGGTAGTCGCTTCCAATTCGGCTTTAGCCGAGGAGGACACCTTCAAAAAATCATCGGATTTGGAGCGCATCGTGGCCTACATCGAAACCGAAAAGCCATACATCAACCTCGACTTCTCCCTGCATGACATTTCCCATGCACTCAATATTCCACGCATCCGGGTGACCAGCTGCTTCAATAAAGATCTGAATACCTCCTTCCCTGCCTATCGAAATAAACTGCGTGTGGCCCATGCCATCTCCCTGCTGCGCGAAGGTGCTCACTTGACCATCTCCATTGAGGGCATCGCGGAGCGCTCCGGATTCAAGAGCAAGTCCATTTTCTATACTGCCTTCAAGGAAGAGTTCAACATGACCCCTACGGAGTGGATGAAGAGGAATTTGTAGGGGACGGTTCCCCTACACAGGATTCCATTTTTTGTGGACAAAGCCTATAAAAAATGGGGGCCATAAGGCCCCCTATTCTGTTTTAAACCATAAACAAAATAAAATTTATCGGACTCCCCAATCGATATAAGTGCCAGATCTGGTACCTAGTTTGCTTAATTCAGCCTCAATAGGCTCCAACTTAGTCCATAGTACTTTACCTGCTTCATTCAAACCTCCCTCGGGGGTACTATATTTGTCTCTTGTAGCTGCATCTTTAAATAGAAACAGAAGTCCAATTTTATTTTCAGACGTTCCTCTTACATAATTTAGTACATGCACTTCACAGTCAAACACTTTAG
>Ga0315907_10007843_pt1 | contig 11056 bp, 7 predicted proteins | sample LakEriMetagenome_3_FD_203525 | JGI IMG/M metagenome (GOLD analysis project Ga0315907, IMG submission 203525) | Freshwater fungal communities from buoy surface, Lake Erie, Ohio, United States - Buoy 12 MA123 | ecosystem: Environmental > Aquatic > Freshwater > Lake > Lake biofilm | place: USA...
GTCGAAGAAGTTAAACAATTGAAGCGTGGCTTAATTGAGAAACTGAGCTCTCAAAAATCTAGATTTAAAATTCTGTTTTCAGATAATTATCCTGTTGTTGAGTATTTGTCTATTCGAAAAATTAAGGCAGGAAAGACAACTTCGAGCACAATGGCATTTAAATTCGATTTGAAATTTGAAGATTTGTCGAAGCAATTATTAATTCATGATGTTGTAACCTTACTCGAAGTGTTAAGGTAAAGTAGGAATGACTAAGAGTCTTATTCTTTGATTTAGTTTATCCGATAAGTACCCGATATTCCTGTCCATGGGTTGTCAGTTTCAATCCCTACAGAGCGCAGAGCTTCCTTGATCTCAGCTTCAGAAGGACGAACTGCTTTAATCTTCGTAAAGTGTGTTGTTCAGAGCATAGTTGATGAAGTTCCCGATAAAGTTTATTTGAAAGTCTTCATCAAATCGAGTGTCAGAACTTTCATTAATTCGATTTTCAAAGGATTCATTGTATTTCATTTGAAATTGGTGGGCAAGTTCAGTCCCATATTCGGGATTACTGTCCATCCATGAATCGAAATCTTCATCTTCGTATGAAAGTGTTATGATAATATTCAGTTCATTTTGGAATTCAAAATCGCAATGGTCTTCATAAATAAACCATTTCATACTTGTATTATCGTCGGCCTTTCGACCTATATATTCAACACAAAGGTTATTCCCTGAATTACTTTTTATTGAAAAGTCATTCTTATCCTTTGACTCAAAAAAATCCGAAACTTTGCTGTAAAGTTTAGCAGGTATTATTTCTTGATAATTCATTCGATGAAATAAAAATTAAAGGTTCGTATCAAACACGACAAAAATAAGGTTTTTAATTGTAATTTTCACTCCATTTGTGTACATCTTTTGTTTCATTGTGAAATGGAAGCATTCCTCTCCACCTAATTATCCTCTTTGGGTTGTAGATGTGTTTTGGATTTAGGTATTTCTGTTCGTGAAATGTAAATAACTACTGGGGTTTAATTCCCGAGCCTTTAAAGGTCTTGGTTTAGATTGCATGAATGAAAGAAAATGTCATTTCTCCATTTGATAATTTATTCCCATTCGAATTAAACGAGAGGCTTGCGGGTTTTGTTAAGTCACTAATTGAAGAGGAAAGTCAATACGCTGCAGACGAATTAGTCGAATTAGCTGAGGAATTATTAAACCAAATTTCTGCGGTAGGAATTTCGTACTACTTAAAATCGAAACTTCAAAAAGAGGTGTACAACGACTTCTTGGTTCAGTTGTTTAACTCTTCTGGTCATGATTATAATGCAGGTCCTATTTACAGATGGACAGCCAACATGATTAAAGAATTGCAAAATGAAATTCCGGAGGTTCACTATTCTTTTTTCTGGAAAAATAATCAATTGAATGAAGAAGTTCATCAGTTGGCGTTACTGCGTAATGAGGTCATGCACGGATTCTTTGTTCTTCCTCCGGATAGGAATATTAAAGAAGCAAATAAAATCTCTGAGTTGTTGGCTCAGCTCATTGAGGTGAAATGGTTTCAGCAAAAAAGGAATTATCATTTTATTGATCATAGAGGATTTACAGGCCAATGGAATATTACGGAACAATCTCAATGGAATGAACTTATTGGAAATCGTCCATTTGGAAAGCTTTGTGAGCGAATCATCCAAGAGAATTCAGATGCTTTTTGGCAAAAGGATGATGAAATTTTCAGCGAAGAAAAATGCGATGTTCCTTTCAAACTTAAAGAGTATATTCTTCAGAATAAAAAAGGAGCATGTGCTGTTTGGGTTCATCCTAAGGATAAGAACGCAGACGACATATACGCATCAATTGGCTCATGGCTTAGACAACAGTCCGAACTATTATTTGTAGGATATCAGTTGCATGATCAAGGTCTGACCTTTTCCAGTGGTTTTTTGTTGAATCGCTTAAGAGTGATTATAAATACTCAGAATAATGAGTCCCTCAAGAATAGAAAAATAGAGGAGTTGGTTAAAAAGCAAAGAAGTGAGATTTCTGAAAAGAAGATTGTTGTTTTGATTAATAAAATACATATCGCATTATTCAGTCCGCAGCACGTCACTCAACTTAGCAATTTTCTTTACGAAAATAATATTTTATTGGTGGCAGTAGGTCATCATTATGAACATTTCAATCGGTTCTTCAATTTGAGCATTTCTTTGGAGCACAAGCCAAAGTCACCATCAACAAAAGAAGCTCTTGCCTCACTGCACAATTATTTAAGATTTAAGGGGCCTTCGAAAGAAAGAGTTGAAGAAATAAAAGACGTTGAGAATCTTGAACAGATTTTGAATGATGTATTGTCCGAATTGAAGGAGAAAAAAGTTTTAACAGCACGTCGTTTTGCCGACTCGAAAGGATATTCCATTGAGTATGTTCATGAAGTCTTTGCGTTGCTGCATCCCTGGGTTGATTCGAGTCGTGAAGCGTTTGAACCCGACACGGTTGATGAGTTGTATGGCTTCCCAAGCGCTATGACCGAAGTAACCCCTATCTACTTAGCGCTCGGTCGACGAGATTTGAAATTGGAGTATCAACATAAAGTTATATCTATAAATTAATAAGAATATGATTGCAAAAGTTAATGTGAATATTGTTTTGAAAACAATTGATAAAGTAGTTGTTCAATTGTGGGACGTTGATGCACTTGTAGACGACCTGTTGGAAAGTAAAGACGTTTCAGTATCTGGGCACATCGAATTCATTTTTAGTACATCACAATCTGGAGAGGCTAATCCAGAATTGCAATTGCGAATATTATCCCTAGAAAGAAGTGAGTTATTTAGGACAACAACAAATACCATGTTGTCAGATTTGAAAATACATGAAGTAACTGGGTTCGCAGAAGTTACAACGATTGATTTTGGAACTATTGAAATTTGATATGACAGTATTCGAACAATACCACAGCCGCTACTTTCAACTTAACAAAGAATTGAAGGAAGTAGATTTTCTAGATTTATTGGATAATCAAAGCTCGAAATTGAACAACCTCTTCATGGCCGGTCTAGGGATGAGCACTTTATTCCTGCGAATGGGGGCGGTAATACAAATGAGCCAGAAGTTGCATGACGGAGACTCTAGCAATGACGCACTTTTTCTAAAACAGGTGACGGAGAATTTGCGTGAGACACTTCCAAGTGATACCAATTGGAAAAATTTGTGGTATGCTTCTATGCAAGAGAATAGCAAATGGGAAAAGGCTATACCACGAGACAGGAATAAGAATTCTGTTTTAGATCGTTTTGTGACGTTTAGAAATAAATATGTCCACCAATACATTAGACTCATTCCTGAGCATATAAAGGAAGTTGAAAAGGGATGGGCGACAATTAATGAAATGTCCGATTTGTTTTCATTGTTTGAAGGTGGTGAGGTTGTCTTGCGTAAAGATGAGTATTTCTGGGAGCAAAATTCGCAAGAGTTGTCCTTGCATCCATTTGTTCAAATTGGAAATCAAGAAGGGTTACCTTATTTGTTTCAAGGATTGTATGAGAACAAAAGCAAGGCAAAGTTCATCAATACATTTTTGGGTGATGAAACAGAACCAACAGAGAATATTGCATTGGATGAGAAGTTCGCTCCAATGCAAAATGCTTTGCGTGGGGGAGCCGGACAAATCTTTGACCACAGTGAGAGGTTGCAATACTATTTGGACTGTTTTGTAGGTCGCGAGCGAGAGGTGAGCTCTGTATTGGATTGGGTGAGAGGAGGTTCTTCAAAGAGCGTTTTGCCTATTTATTCAGAAGCAGGAATGGGGAAGGGAGCTTTGACTGCCGGAATCATTAATGGTCTTATTGAAGAAGGTGTTCCAGTCATGTATCATTACTGCGGATCGGGTATGGCCAATAGCTTGCATGCCGTCTTGTATCATTTCATTTTGCAAGGCAAGAAGATGCCAGGTATGAATGGGGCGGGAGTATGGAAGATAAAAGATGAGGTTTTGCAGCGGAAGATGGAACGTCTGCCTTCACGTTATTTTGATGCCATAAAGTTGTTTCAAAATTTAATAGACAATTGCTATTCTCCCACAAAGAAGTATAAGGGGAAACCGATGGTCGTTATCATTGATGGATTGGATGAAGCGGGCGTGGCGAACAGTCAGTTAAAAATTTCGGATTGGTTTTACACTTACAATGACAAAGACGAGCCTGAGGAAGATTGGTCATCGCCGGATTATGTTAAATGGATTTTTACTTACCGCTCATTGCCCAATCAAAGCAAAGAGGGTTTTCGCCTCGACGGGCGCTTTGCCTTGGAAAATAACGAACTCCTGCAGCCCTTGCAAGGTTTAACGGAGGCGGCAGTAAGGGAAGCGTTAAGGCAGTTTGATGTTTCTGAAGAGTTTATTCAGACTGTAATGGAACGGGGTCATTGCTAAAAAAGATTAACCAACAATAACATAAAATTATGGCAATACATTTTATCAATTGCACAGAAGACAGCTTCATAAACGAATTTCCAAAGCTATATCGATTCATTAATTTGGATAGGTTTTTTGAGCAATTGGACTCAAAGAAAATCTCGTTTGTTTCACCTTTAAAATGGAATGATCCTTATGAAAAGTACTTTTTAGAACGTGTCTATAGAATTAATAATAAACCTTATACTATATTATTCAAAGAAAGTCTTTTTGCACTTTGTTTTTCTTCGATTCCAAATAGTGAAGCTTTTTGGAATATGTATGCACCGAAATCTGATGGAGTTCGAATAGAGGTTTCGTCAGAAAATTTTTTGACCGATTTTTTAAGCAAAATTAAAGGAGCAGATGTATATGTAGGACCTGTTAAGTATTATTCAACCAATGATTTTTATAAGAAGGATATTGACACTACAAAGCTTGCACTTAGTTTGAATAATCACGAAAAATTATTGCATCAAATAGAATTATTGTATCGTAAAAGAAGTGCATTTCAATATGAAAAAGAAATACGAGTTATGATTATTCCTAAAAGGAATAACAGGAGAAAAGAAACTGTTGAGTATCCCTATCAATTTGTTCAGAATGCTTCAAACATAACGCTAGACCCTAGGATGGGAAATAATCTTTTCAAATTTATTAAGGCGAATTTGCTTCACAGCAATGATCTGCGTATTTCGAAGGCTAGATTGTATAATCAAATAATTCCATCTGACTGGGAATTAGCATAATTATCAAATGGATAAGCCACTAGTTCAATTTACCGATCCCACCTACCTCCGCACCATCCACGATGGCCTGCTTTCAGGTGCAGTGCATAAGGACAATGCTTCTGCCTTGCCCCAAGGCTTGGTGGGTATGTATGAGGAAGCGTTGCCGCCAGCAGCTAATTTAAGTGAGCGAAAGAAGTTCCTAGAGTTTTTTTCTGTTTGGGCCTTCTTGAAGAAGGAGGTGAGCGTAGAGTTTGTAGTACCGCTATTAGAAGGATGGACCGAAGAACAAGTCATCGACTATATCGCGCAATACAGCAAGTGGTTTAATAGTCCGGTGAGTGGGAAGTATGTTCTGTATCATGAACGCCTCCGAACATTCATTGTACAAAAGGCATCACATAACCACTTTGCGAAATGCGACAAGGCTATCATTCAGCAATGTCATTCGGCATTGCAAACCAAGGCAGGTGATGAATGGGAGCGCTATGCATTGGAGTATCTGAGCGCCCATTTTCTCGTCACTGCAATGGAACGGAATGATGCCACAGGACTAAAATCGTTAGCCTACGACACCACCCACTGGAATCGCCAGGTGGAAATCAGCAAAGGCTTTGAGTGGAGCAAACATATGCTCAACGACATGATGCTTTGGGCCTCCAAATTCGATGACGATGAAGTCATCGAATGCGCGCTCAATAAAGTCGATCTCCATCACCTCGAACAGAATGATGCTCCGCGGATTGTAGAGCTTGTGGCGCAGAATGACATTGAAGCGGCCTTGCAAAGGATTGAGTCTTTTGGTGGAAGCGATAAAGAAGGTCTTCAGCGGAAGTTTATTCTTTACATGCTCTGCTTGATGGAGTTGACCCTTCTAGACAGCAAGGAAAAACCTTTCCGGAAGGAGGCGATTGAGAAGTTGTTGAAGCATTTGGATGATAATCTACCGGTAGATCACTCGGTGTTGAATTGGATAGATTTTTACCCGGATTATCTGATGTTTCAAGTTAGCTATGAATTTCTGAAGATAGGTGTTGACTATAACGCAATATTTGTTAGAACTTCTCATTGGGAAGGTGAATGGATCGAGTCCTATGGGCCCTATACCAAAGAGGCGTGGCTAATTTTAGAAATAATTTTAAAGGGTATTTCTGACGAAGAAAAATACTTTCAGTACGCAAAATATATCTTAAGACATTATATACAAAATAATGGAATTCGTCTAATGAAGAGCTTCCTGAAAGGGGTTTTAGAAGAAGAAGCAAAACAAGATCTACTCGAATTTGCAATATCAGAGCTTGGAAAATTGGGTAAGATAAAAACAGCGATAAGTTTAGTTCCGAACTCTTCTGATGGAAACGATAGAGATATATTACTTGCCAAGCTATCAGTTGTGATACTTCACAGCGGAAATTACCCAAGGGCAATGGAAGTTCTATCTCTTTTAAAACATCGCTTTTACAAAGTTAAAACACATTGCGCGGTTAGTGAGTTCTTTTTTGCCGCCAAGGACAAGAGGTATCTGGAGCATATTCATAGCGCCTTGTCGATTGCTAAGTTTATTCGAAATGTTTCTTGGTCATTAATGGCAGCGCGAACAATCGCATTGACTTTTAATAATATCAAACGATACAAAAAAGCATATGTAATGCTTAAGGAAACGATGCTTTTGGAACCGAATTCTGAGGATGTTAGAGATTTTCTTCTAGATGAGGCAGCTAGTAACATGGCAATTCATGCATCTTATGAATATGCGGTTGACATTGCAACTAATATAATAGATGTATCGACTAGAAATCGTGCTTTTCGTTCGATATCAGTTGAATTAGTAAAATGTAGGAAATTCGATTTGGCCCAAAAAGTATTTTCGTATATTGATTTTGGACAAGTGGATTATCATCGTCGCTACAGTTGGGATTCAATTTTGTGTAAGGTAGCAAAATTATCTGCTAGTAATAATGAAAATAAGTTCGCATTACAATTGGTGGATAGAATGGTAAGCAATTCTAACAAGGCTGATGCATATATTCAAATTGCGGACTCATACTACAAAAATAAAAACGAGATTTCCGGTGAAATTGTAGTGAGAAAAGCAATTGAATCAGTTTCATCAATAACAAATTCATTAGATAAAGAAAACCGAATAATAGATATTTTACTTGTGCTGCTTAGCAATCATAAGATTGAATTCGCACTAGAGTTGGTTGCCTTAATAAATGATGATTTTTGGTCAAACAAGAGCCGCTCCATGGCCGAAATTTCAGATTATTTTTCGAGGAGCTTGCATTTTAATGATGCAATTCGGTCTATAGAAAAGATTAATGATGTCAGAATAAGATCTTCAGCATTTAAGCGATTGTGCAATAATTCCGCTTTTTGTGAAAAGTTGGATATTGTTAAACCTACAATCCTCAAGTGGTTGAATTATCAAAGCGAATTAATTTCAAATTCCATTAGAAGAGCACAGCCTAAAGATGTTTCATCATCACTTCTCACAAAAGGTGATTTAGATAATGCCCTTCTTTGCGCTAAAGCTATTGATGGCGCGCAAGACAAAGTAAGCGCTCTTATTTCTATTTCTTCAGCCTATTATCGAAATCAACCGGATTATTCGAATTTAATTTTTCATGAGGCACTCGATTGCGCAAAACTTATAAATAATGAATGGGAAAGGTTTGCATCGATAAGAGACTTAGCTATTGAGCGAAAAAAGCAAGGGTTTACTGATGAAGCATATTCATTATTTACTGACGCGTTGCGTGTTATCCCAGATATGGATTACCCTTGGAATTTCATAGAATTGAAAAGTTTGTACTCACATTTTTTTGAGATTGGTAAAATGGATGATGTTTTGGATATGACTAACCAAACCATAGAAAAAGAATTTGATAGCTGTGGGGCTTACGTTGATATTTCTGTTGCTTGGGTTAAAAATGGAGACTTAAATAAGGGGATTTCTTGCGCTCGAGGCATCGATTCAATATCGGAAAAAGTTCAGGCCTTTTCTCAAATATCAACAGTATTGGTATCTATTAGTGATTTTAAGAATTCTGCAGATTTAATGCAGGAAGCTCTTCAATTTGCTCGAAGCATCGATGACTTTTATGAAAGACATGGGGCACTAATGAGTGTATGTTTCGAATTGAGCAAACAGGGTCAATTACAAGAATTCACAGCAATATTGAAGGAAGCTCATGAAACTGCACTTAATATTGATGATGATTCAGATAGAAGTACGTCACTTAAGAATATTGCCATACAATTTGCTGGATTGGGAGATGTTAGCCAATCGCTTGAAATTATATCTGGGGGGATTGATTCAATAGATAGAACAGATGCATTAATCGATATTTCAGTAGAGCAATCGAAGCAACGCAATTGGAAGAGCGCAGAGTTTATTTCTTTACAAATCGCTGAGGCGTCTAAACGACGGGCATGTTGGAGGGAATTGGCTAAGTCCACATTGGACGAGATGGGTTTGAGTGATGCCATCCTGCAATTTGGGGGAATCTCAGAATCCGAAATGAAGATTTATTTTTTGAAGGGATTGGCTGATTCAATGTTTGCAGCTCACTGCGATAAGAATTTCGTACTAAATATTCGGCAGTATTTTAAAGATGATATTGATTCACTTTTGAAGCTTTTGCATAAGCATGCCATAAATGAATTGTTTTTTCAGAATCCTGAAATATCAAAGATTGAAAGGTTTAAACGCACTCTAAGAATACAATGGGCTATTGATGTAATAAATAAAAATTAAAAATCTAATTGCATGAAACATAAGAATCAAATTCTACTTTTAAAACAAAGTGCTCAGAAACTTCAGGAAACACCTGAATTTCGCGGAATAGCTGTAATAATTTTAGCTATGGCGCTAGAGAAGCAAATTAAGAATGTTGTTGTTTTTAATTACCGTAAGTCTGGTTTATCTGCATCTTTTATTCGAATGCACTTGATAGAGGGTGTGGCCTTTTCGGGGTTATTGAGCGAATTGGATTGGGCTTGTCGATTTATTGGAGATAAAAAAATCAAACAAGTTTGGAAGGAGTCTAAACCGCCTGTAAAGGATTTGTTTGGGGTTATGAAAACTAGAAATCGACTTATTCATTCAAATGGTGGCGTATCTGCGAAGGAAATCAATGCAAGCGTTTTGGAGTTGTTGGCAGTAATTGAAATATTGGCAGAGATATTTGAAGTGAATTTTGGATATACCGGTTTGGAGCCACTTCCAACAAATTTCAAAGCGCAAGATTTAAATGTAAACACCAAGCTTTTTCATAAAGCTGTTTCTGCAAGATTTGGAAAGAAGTAATAATGAATTACTCAACCGACCCCACCTACCTCCGCACCATCCACGATGGATTGCTTTCCGGTACGATGCACAAGGACAACGCCTCGGCACTGCCAATGGGATTGGTAGGAATGTATGAAGAGGCATTGCCTCCGGCGACCAATGTAAATGAGCGGAAGAAGTTTCTGGAGTTCTTTTCGGTTTGGGCTTTGTTGAAGAAGGAGGTGAGTGCTGGGTTTGTGGTTCCGCTACTGGACGGTTGGGCAGAAGATGAAGTGGTGGAATACATCGCCCAATACAGCAAGTGGTTCAATAGTCCTACCGGTGGCACGTATGTGCTTTACCACGAGCGTTTGCGGGCCTTTGTGCTGCAGAAGATATCGCATGGTCAGTTCATGGCTTGCAATGAGGCCACCATAAATCAATGCAGCGCTGCTCTGCAGGCAAAAGCCGGCGACGAGTGGGAACGTTATGCATTGGAATTTTTAAGCGCACATTTGCTCATTCAAGCATTGGAGAGCAAAGATGCCACCGCGTTAAAAGCACTCGCATACGACACCACCCACTGGAATCGCCAGGTGGAAATCAGCAAAGGCTTTGAGTGGAGCAAACATATGCTTAACGACATGATGCTTTGGGCTTCCAAATACGATGACGATGAGGTCATCGAATGCGCACTCAATAAGGTCGATCTCCATCACCTGGAACAGAATGATGCTCCACGGATTGTAGAGCTAGTTGCTCAGAATGATATGGATACCGCCTTGCAGCGGATTGAATCTTTTGGAGGCAATGACAAAGAGGGACTGCAGAGGAAGTTTATTCTCTACATGCTCTGTCTGATGGAGCTGACTTTGTTGGATAGCAAGGATAAGCCTTTTCGGAAAGAGGCTATTGAGAAATTGCTAAAGCATTTGGATGATAATCTGCCTGTTGATCATTCTGTTTTAAATTGGAATGATTTCTTTCCCAGTTATTTGATGTTTATAATGAGTTGTAATTCGAGAGATTGCGATATTTATTTTAATAGAATTTATAATTATTCGGACAATTCGAATTACGACTGGTTAGACCAAAGAAACAGCTGTTTAGAAGCGTCTCAAATTGAACATTTGATTACATTAAACACGCTTTTCAGCAATAAATTGTCAAACAGATTATATATGTATATAGGTGGAATAATTGAAGGTCCTACTCTAGATTATTTTGATAATTTAACTGTTAATGAATCAGCTAAGTTTAGATTTTTAATTGAAGAGTCGAAGCGACTTTATAAAAAAGGCTTGGTTGAATGCGCGAAACAACAATTGGAGGTCGCGTTTATGATGCATGACCTAATAATTGAACAGGAAAATCGAATTTATTTGCTTCTTTTGTTAAGTCAAGAATTTTACAATCAAAGCTATGTTTCGAAATCAAATGAAATTATTCAGGTTCTTTTTGATAATATAAATGTCATTAATCATGAAAGCAGAGATCATGAATTTAGCAAATTAATTGATCACTGTATTTCTATTAATCAGATTAACAAATCAATCCTATTATTTGAGATGTTGGAGGATCCCTTTTATAAGGTTAGTTCATTATTGAGTCTTTGGGACA
>Ga0315907_10007844_pt1 | contig 11056 bp, 17 predicted proteins | sample LakEriMetagenome_3_FD_203525 | JGI IMG/M metagenome (GOLD analysis project Ga0315907, IMG submission 203525) | Freshwater fungal communities from buoy surface, Lake Erie, Ohio, United States - Buoy 12 MA123 | ecosystem: Environmental > Aquatic > Freshwater > Lake > Lake biofilm | place: USA...
AAATACAATTACCCAAAGATTCTACTTTTTCCCCATCCAATTTCAAAAAACCTCCCAACTTATAATCAGGGTTTCCTCTCTTCTTCAAAAATTTCTGAAGATTATCCCAACCACCAAAAGTATCCACTGAAGGAATATAAAGAACATCTTTGTCCTTTTCTGTGATTAACTTATATTGTGATTCGGTGATAATATATTTCATTACAATAAATACCCTATAAAAACAAAATCCCTTCATCTAAAGGGATTACAGATCATTTACTTGGATATTCACTTGAGATTTTTCCGTTCTTAAAAAATGTAATGTGTTTAAGTAAATTGTGTTCGTTGAACCACCAATTGATTTTACCTACAAAAAAACCACTATATTTTTCTGAAATGTTCATCAATTTATCAACCAATTCCTCCTCACATTGATAATTCCAATTTTCAAGATCCGAACCTGAAAAAATAATATGACCATGTTCCAATTCAGGAGTTAATAAAACATTCCGAAGTATGATACATTCATAAGTTTGATCATCCAACTCTTGATGAATATTCTTTAACAGCTTTGAGTTGTCATTGGAAAGAAACTCCAAATTTAAAGAATATCCATAAATTCCTGACATATTTTACTTTTTGAATTTTTTTTATTGAATATAAATAGTAATATTTGTATAACAAACAAAATCATGCATCCTCGACTCAAAAATATTGTATTCCATAAACTGAATAAGGATCTTTCCAAATGCGAAATAATTTTGGCGGAAAATCAGTCCATTTGGTTCATCGACCGCGCAAACAAGTATTGGTACTTCGAATTGGAAAAATGCGGTAAATTATGGTGGAGGTATGAGTTTTTTACAGAATTTTTCACATTCTTTTCCCTTGAGGACACTAGTTTTCAACGTCTATTATCTCAATGGGTAGAGGGTATACTTAATCGTGAGGTAGTTAGAATAAATGAAAATCATCAAGGATCTGCCTTATGGATGGACTATATCCTCAGTCGTGAAGTCGCAGCAGTTGAGATAGGAAAAGCGTGGACTGGAGTGACGGAAGGTGTTCAGAAACATGGATACAGAAAAGGATCTCGTAAGGTAGAAGATGTACTGAATCGTGAGATTAACGAAATAGAGGGAGGAGAGTTGTTTGATAACGGTGAATTGGAAAAGATTCTCAATCGTTCAGTAGATTCCACAACTTATCTCGAGGGGGAGTTTCTTCCAATGATAGAAAACGTCCTTAATCTCGAAGTGAACTCCACTGGATATGGATCTCATGACAAACCAAATCAAATAAATAAAGTTTTGAAAACTACGCCAGACATGAATTCACAAGATCTTAAAGTTGACATTGTGTTGAATCAAAAGTCATAACTTCATGAGTTTATTATGGAGCTTTAAATTTTTTTTGTTATAATTTTTATATGGAAAAACCTGAAGTAATAAATGTCTTAGAGTGTGAAGGATGCCACGTCCCGAAAGGATGGGGTGAAGAAATTATTATTTGCAACCACGAACTATATTGTGGTAAATTATTACGATTCAAACAAGGTGCAAAGTTTTCGATGCACTATCACATGATTAAAGATGAAACTTGGTATGTTGATGAGGGCGAATTTATCTATCGATGGATCGATACAGAAACTGCTGAGGTGAATGAAAAAATTTTAAAAGTCGGTGATGTGGTTAGACAGAGACCTGGCCAGCCGCATCAATTAGAGGCATTGACAGAAGGAATTGTATTCGAAGTTTCAACTGAGCATTTCGATTCCGATTCTTATCGAGTTTGGAAGGGAGACACATTAAAATAATTTATATAGGATATGAAAATTTGGTTAAATGGATGCTTTGATGTTTTACATCATGGTCATTTCAGAATGATTCAACATGCAACATCCTTCGGAGGTCAAGTGATGATTGGGATAGATTCAGATAAAAGAGTTAAAGAACTCAAGGGAGATCAAAGACCTTTTCACAACGAGAAGGAACGATTATTCAACCTAAAACAAATCAAAGGTGTTGACACAGTTGTTGTTTTTGATTCTGACGAAATGTTGGAAGAATATATCAAGCGATTCTCTCCCGACAAATTTATTATAGGATCTGATTATCTTGGAAAAAAAATAATAGGATCAGAATATGCAAAACAAGTTGTTATTTTTGACAAGATAGAAAAGTTTTCCACAACAAATATTTTCAATTATGACAATAACAATAATAGGTGAATTATGTCATGATACTTTCGTATACGGAGAAGTAGTTCGACTTTGCCCTGAAGCTCCAGTTCCTGTTCTTACCAATATCAAAACCGAAAATAATTTCGGAATGGCAGGTAACGTGAAAAGAAATTTACTCTCATTCAACAGTTCCTTACAAATTAACTTGATCCATCAAAAAAGATCAATAAAAAAAACAAGGTACATTGATGACAAAACAAATTACATGTTTCTACGAGTTGATGAAGGAGAAGAAAATGTTGACAGAATAATTTTGACCCCTGAAAATATCGAAGAAATCGTAGAATCAGATATTGTAATTGTTAGTGACTACAATAAAGGGTTTTTAGACGAAGAAACTACAGTAAAAATAGGAAAAATGTCCAAATTTTCGGTAATTGACACCAAAAAAAGGGTATCGAAGGGTATTTTGGAGTCGTTTGACTACATTAAATTAAATGAATATGAGTACCTCAGAAACAAAGAAATTGCCGACAAATACAACGAAAAGTTCATTATAACCCTCGGAATGAAGGGTGCAAGACATAAAAACACGATTTATGAGTCTCCATCGCCCAAGCAAACGATAGATGTGAGTGGAGCTGGTGATACTTTTACAGCATTTTTCAGTTTAAAATACTATGAAACAAAAGATATTGGTCAATCAATATCTTTTGCAAACGAAATGGCATCAATCGTTGTATCAAAAAGGGGTGTAACCACCCCTTTCTAATCTAAACTCCGAAACTTTCTCCACATCCACATGTTCTTGTGGCATTTGGATTCCTCCACTCAAAACCTTTTCCGTTCAGTCCGTCCTGATAATCCAATTCAGTTCCCGCTAAATAGAGTAAGGACAGTTTATTTATACAAACTTTTATCGATTCCAAATCAATTAGAGTGTCTGATGTATCAACTTTATCATCAAACTTCATTGTATAAGATAATCCACTACATCCGCCGCCAACAACACCCACTCTGAGATTATGAGTTTCAGGAGAAACTCCATCTTCAATCATAAGAGAAACTAGTTTATCTAAAGCTCGATCTGTCAATGTAACCATATGATCCAAAATAATTTTAAAAAAAGTATGGTTTGACTGAAATAAGTTGGATTCCCGTCAAGTTATATATTATTTTCTTGAAAATATCGTCAAGTTCTCTCTTGTCCAAAATAAAATTATTGATGAGGCTATCATACAAGTTTTTATCAACGGAAAGTTCTGCCTGAGGAGATAAGATGGCAATCTCTTCTCCAAACTTTTTGAATATGATTGTATCTTCTAGTTCTTTGGACTCAATTGGTTCTCCGATTTGGTGTAGAATGAATTTCACAATTCCTTCATAATATTTCATATTTCGACGTGTTCAAAGGATCCTGCATAAATTTTTTTTGGATGAATGTCATAAACTTTCGATAACCATCTTTGGACTACCTCTTTGACTTGTTGGTGGTCCAAAGAAAAATGGTCCTGTAAAGGTTTTTTAATTAGATCAGAATTGTAAACAACTCTATCTTGATAGGAGTCAAAAATAATATCTCCACTTTCCATATAAAAATTATGGCCGGGATATTGTTCAGACGCAGCTTCATCAAAATATAGGTCACCGTAAAAATTTACAATCCACTTGTATGCCACCTCGAGTAGCCTTGATTCAACAATTATATATTTCATTTTTTTATAGATAAATATCGGAACACAAAAATAACAAAAATCCCCAACCTTTTTATTAGATCGGGGATTTTTTATTTATTTTTTTTATTGCCAACTGTCCAAATTCAAAGATGATATTTGAGATATGATTTGGTCATTTATTCGATTGTAGGTATTGAAATGATAAATAGAATTATCAATCAGATTTATTATGGCTTGTTTTCTTTGTTGAGGCATGTTCAAGTTAGATACTTTAGTTTTCAAATCGGCAAGCTCAGTCATTACTTGAATATTTGGTTCGTCCAATTTTTTCAATTTTCTGACCAATCTATCGAGTCTGGACATATTTTGGAAGTAATCCATACCATATCCTCTTTTGATACCTTTAACACCTCTGTAAAGGTCACCTAAAGAATCTAAGGGACCTTCATTGGTCTCTTGTTCTTGGATAACTTTATTTACAATTCTTGTTATATCTGATTCTGACAGTGAGTTAATTTTTTTCATATAAATAAATACCAATGAAATAAAAAAACCCACCTATTTTGTTAGATTAAATAAAATGAGTATTTTTGAAAAAACAAATTTATATGACAAGATCGATAATTTTCCTATTTATTCCGTTCATTTTTGGGTTTCAAACACCAAATTATGAAGAAAAACCTATTATTGTTTATTTCGAACAGATTCTAAACGAATATAGGGGTTCAAATGGATTAAATCCAATCGAAATTGACCACTCAATGAAAGTATTTGCTGATTCACGTAGCAAAAGTTTAATGACCGATTATAGTCACAATGGTTTCAATGAAACTATAAATTCGTATATTTCTGATTTTACATACGGGGGAGAAAATATCGTGAAAATTTATATCCCTAAACAGGACGTAATAGGTAATTGGATGTCGGATGTAAAAGAAATTGACGATATCTTGAACAAGATGACATTAAGAACTTCAACAGATTACGATGTTGCAAAATATTGTTTCTTATCATGGAAACATTCCGAATCGCACAATGAACTCCTTTTGGACAAGAAAATAAAAAGATTTTACCTTTCTTATCAAAAAACTGAAAGTCATTATTATGTCTCTTTTATTGCGTTGGATTATGATTGATAGACCTTTTTTACCATGTCAGCATACCAATTCATAGGATATTTAGCCCACTCTTCCTTTTGGATTGCCATCGTCCTAGTAATTGTTGGTGGCCCACTACTCTGTAGTTGTTCTAAATCAATCAAATTCCAATCTACATTTTTAGGTTTGTTTCCAATAAAATCCCAATCTTGGGGAAAACCTTTTTTAATATACCAATAAATAAAAATCCAAGCAGATTGAAATTCTTTACTATCTGCTGGGTATGGAATTTCAAGGTTATATGAGTTTGAAACATATGCGTCCCACTTAGTCCACTGACTTGGTATGGTATTTGGAATACCACCTTTAATGTTGTAAATTATTACGGGTACAGTTTGTCCACCATTCGGAGTTATGTTTGCTTTGAACGATGGTAGATTGAATTTTTTTATTGGATCAAGAAGAAAAAATTCTCTGTTCATAGTTAATAAAGCGCCAGGTAAAGCTTCAGCTTCCGACTTGCTCATACCAAGGACCGCTGCTGGGGCATAACTATAGTTATAAAATAAAGCTTTATTATATTCGGTAAATGTTGATTGTGGTGTTCTAGAAGTGTCAACCCTTTCAAACTCAGGTGTGAAAATCTTTTTTACTTCTTCTTGACCTTCAGCATTTATTTCAATTTCAACAAACTGATGTTTAGTATATTTTGGATCCTGAGGTGATGAATTCGGGTCCCAAGGTGTAGTTTTGTCAATTATTGGTTGTGTATTTACAAATTCGGGCATCCGAGATATGATTCCCTTAGTAAGAAGACCATTCAACCAATTCGTCATAAAAGTTCGAATGGTTTCATATCTCATTTTACTTAAATCTCCAGGATTTAATTTTTTCTTCGGTGTAACTTCTTTGTCGTAATTTGGGACCTGTGATTCACTTGCGTTTAATTTGATAATTATATTTTTCTTTGGATACTTTTTTAAGAATTCTTCGATTTTGGATAAATCTATGAGGCTTTCAAGGTTTACTGCTGATGCACTATGTAATCCCGCAGGAAATTCGACCCTTTTGACTAAGTTAATTGACTCTTTTTTTGTCTCGTCAGTATTTTGTTCTGATATCAAGTAAAGATTTTTTGTTGCCGATTCATGAAGAGATAAGATTCTATTTCTTTCTTCGTTAGATATTTCCCAAGTTTGCTTAATCATACTATACAATTTATTATAAATACCACAAAAAAAAATAAACCCCTCCGAAATTGGAAGGGTTTGAAAAAGGGGTCAATGAAATTTCTGAACCAAAACCATGGCATCAGAAACATCTTCTTCCCTGAGATATCCAACAACATCACCTTTGGCAACAACATTATCGTAGTGAAGTTGGTTGTCTTTTAATACCGCCAACTCATACAAACCTTGTTTACCTCCGTAAGAATGTTGGTGTCGAACTACCGACACACCATATCCATTTTCGAAGTGAACACGACAAATTACGCCATCACCAAGTGGGTGAGGTTCAAATTGTAAATCTTCAAATGTTTTCATGAGTGATGTTGTTTAGAAAACAAATATAGTAAAAAAACTTTTAGCCAACAATTAACTCAAAAATAATTCTGATTCAATTCCTCTCCTTTTAGCTAACCCCGCATATACCCGTCCTGAACTTGCTCCTGTGGTTGGTCCGGCGTTTATATAAGCAGCAGCTGCTTCCATATCACCATCCTCAATCGCTTTTTTAATATTTTTTCCAAAATCCCTTGCAGTCAAAAAGTATGGACCAACATTATAACCCAAGCTAACCAAAGAAGCCTTCTGTTTGTCGTTCAACTTCTCCCAATTACCTGATCCAAGTTGATTTGCAATTACGGGTCCGAATGTATTTTTGATTTGGTAATCCAAAGTTGCATCGGCTTCAGGTTCGGTCCATCTTGTATCTGCTGTCACGTCTTCAAGTTTACCATTGACCAATTTTTTGCTTGTTCCATAACCACCTCTATATGCATTTTCATCCCAAGAAGGAGTCGGAGAAAAACTCTCGAACTTCTTAATCATCTGTTTTGCCATATCGACCCAACTTCCTGATAATGCAATATTACCTCCACCTTTCAATGGATCAACCAACTTTTTCAAATCTTCTGAAGTAATATCTTTTTGTTTCAATAGATCCACAACCTTATTTAACATCTCAGGGGTTGCGGTTGTCATCAATTCTTTTTCGGTTTCTTCCTCCTCCAAATGATCTTCATTAAATTTTTCAACCGCTTCAGCTGTCTCAGGACCGAACATTCCATCAACTCCATGTCTTGGCAAATCATATCCAAGAAGAATCAAAGCAATTTGCAATGACTCAACCTCTTTTTGGAAACTCATTCCACCTTTTTGTTGTTCTGAAATACCTCCACTCTGTGCAGCACTTTCCAAGGTATCATAAAATGATTCAAGATCATCTTGAACCAAATCGGCTTTTTCGGGTTCGTCTTCTTTTGAAAAACCAATGCTTTTCAAAAAACTACTAACAAAATCCTCTTGTTCAACAATTTGTTCACCATAGATCATGGTGTGCATTCTTTTTAATTCTTCGGTCAAGGTTTTCTTCATACCAATAAATATGCAAATTTAAAAAAAAAGGGTCGACCTGAGGGAGAATGGTTTTACTGATACTTTCTTCTTACTCGTCCTCTTCCGATTAACCTCATTCGTTCCCAATCACTTCTATCAAACACAACAACGACGTGTCGTCTTCTAATAAGAACTTTTTTTGCATTTGGAAATAATTGAGGCTTTTTTGGTGCCATTTGTTCCGAATCAAGCAAATGATTCAAATAACCTTTTTCCATAGTTTGAGCATTGACACCCAAGCCTAACAACATCATTACAATAAAAATAATCTTTTTCATATTCAAAAAATATAATAAAAAAACCCCACCGAATAAAGGGTGGGGTCAATTTTATTGACGTTCTTCATTTAATTTGTCAAGAGCGATTTGACGGGCAATATTTTCAAAATACCTTTTAACCCCATTGTGATCCCCCAAATATTTCAAAGCCCCTTCTTCAACACCAAAAATAGTATTACCTTCTTCATATCTTACATCATCAATGTGCAATTTAGATTGGGAGTCATGTCTTCTACCTTTGATATTATAACAATGATTTTGATTATATTCAATCTCAAGGGAATCTTTATGATAAACCACCAAATGAACGCAAACTCTATTCCATAGTTTATTATATTTCTCATTTCCAAACCCGACTTTCAAACCGAGGTTCTTCAGATCCATAAATCGTTTAATTTTTGATTCCATTGTTAATAAATACTTATGCTTTCTTCACCTGTAACTCAGCCCAAGGAATATAAGGGGCGACATGTGTATAACTTACGTTTAAATTATATCTATTTTCCATATAGTTTTTAATGGCTTCCATAGCATCATCTTTTTCCATCGAAAAAATTGACATAATATCATTTTTCAAATCCACAAAAATGTATAAATCACCAGATTGACCAGAAAAATTCAGATATCCAATTAAACCATATTTTTGTCCAGGAAACGCAAAAACCGTATTCACATATTTTCCCTTCTTAAGTTCGATGCCCTCCAATTTCCTATCCAAATATTTGAATATGACATTTTGTAATCTGCTTTCTGTGATAATATACTTCATATCATTAAATACCCAAGAAATAAAAAACCCCACAGAATAAAGTAGGGTTTCAAATTCTCAATATCATTGTTTACATAGAATTCAAACTATTTTGAAGTTCCTGAGAATCAGGAATGTTTTTACTTTTTAAAAGCTCGGATAACTTCCTTGCGGTTAGTTTGTCCATCTTACCAATAGAAGACGTTAAACCATTGTCCTGTTGGAATTTTTCCAAAGCAGCTTTCGTTTCAGGTCCAAATTTACCATCATCTTTGTATTTCGGTAGAGGATACCCGAGTTTCATTAAAGATTGTTGTACAATCTTCGCATTTTTATTCACGTTATATACACCTGTGTCTCCTTCATACTCGGCAACCAAAGCAGAAAGTTGATCCAAATCCTGTTGAGCCTGATTAGCATCTACAGCTGATAACGAATCTAATTCTTGAGTGTTCAAAGTCCCATTGTTGAAAAGCCTTGCAACAACTTTGGTAACTAAAGGAACTGCCAGTGTGTTTAGCTTGGTACTAGGGTCAATAATATGTGTTTTCAAAAAGTCCCAAATTTTCGTTTTTTTCACAACTTCTTTACCTCCGTCAATTACCTCAACATAGTCAACATATTCACCAGCAGTATCACTGATTTTGAATGTTTTTTTCCCGAATCGGTAAGATTTGTTAGAGGCGAATCCCAATTTTGACAGAACCAATCCTCCACTATTTCCCATAGGGACATCTGATAATTTTGATAGAGATGTACTCTTACTAACAATTGCAGGAAGTAGTTCTCTAGATACTGGTCCTACACTTAAAGGTAATAATTTTATTGCATTATCGACCGAAGCTCCAGCTAGTTCCGTGGCCGCTTTTGCACCTAATTCTTCAGCTCCTTCTTTACCAGTTTTACCTGTAAGTTTACCTAAGATAGATTTTATTCTTGTTGTAAACCGCGTTATATACCCTGATATTTTATCACCGTAAGACCCCAATATTTTTTTCGCTAAAGGAGATTTTAAAGCTTCACTAATTCTTCTTGGAAGTCCTAATAATAAGGTATCGATTGAACTTCCGATAATTTTCAATCCCTGAACAACAACACTGGATGCCATTCCCGCACCAGTTTTAACCGCTCTCTTCAATGGCACTGAAATTGCTTGCAATGGTCCTGGTAAGAGAACAAAGGCAAATGTAATTACCGCCATAATATATAGGGAATCTTTTTCTTCCTCTGTTTTGAATTGAGCTTCGATTATATAACTCAATCCATTCAATATATCAACAACTGCGCCAGAACCTGGAATTACAAAATCCAACCCAACTGACAAAACATCAGCACCTGTATGTAAAATATCACTTAAAGTCCATGTTTCGTTGATGGGAACCTCTTGTCCATTTGTAGTTTTATAGGCCCTACCTTCATACACAACGTATTTTCCGTCAGGTGTAAACAAACATTTTTTTAACTTTTCTAGTGGACGTAAAACCTTAACGAGTACTTGAGGAGAATCGCTTGTTCGAGCGAATCTTTCCAAAAGTTTAAATTGACTTTCATTGATAACAACTCTCATGGATTTCAAACATATATAATAATAAATATTATATTATTTTTAAAAAAAAATAGTTGGGAATTTTTTGAGTAGAAGAAGTTTCTCGTATGGATTCATATCAATAAAAAACCCCACCTTTGAGGGGTAGGGTTTTAAATGTTTTACTTATTTAGTTTTAAGGAACTCTTTCAAGTGTGATATCTATACCTTCTTTTGGTAATTCAATTTCAGCACTTGCCCCTTTATTTGTGAATAATTTATTCAAAGCTTGGTTGAGTTGTCCAACAGGAACGTTAACATATAACCATCCGTCTTTAGTTTGATTTTGCGATGGAATCAATTTTCTCATTGCAGTTCTAACAACCCCACTATCGGGTAATACTTCAGCCCGTAAATTTCCACTCGCATCTCTTTTCACATTTCTTAAAGTAATATTGAAGTCTAAAAATCCATAAGACCCGCCAACTTTATAAGAAAATTTAGTACCAGGTACTTCTTTACCTTGAGCATCTCTTTTTGTTAAATAAATAACATTTGTATTATTATTTCCACCAATACTGGATGCTGCTAACGCACCTGCGGTTGGGAATATAGTTAAAAATGGTGATGCAGCCTGCTCCTTTAAAGTAGTTCTACTTTCTGTTACAGTTGGTTGATTTGCCACCATATCATAGATATAAACCTCTCCATTACATAACACATATCCGATCTTAAATGAACTTCCACCTTGGGCGTTATATACTTTTTCATGAATATCATAAATCTGTTCTCCGAGAGGTGTTCCATTCAAATTGAATGTTGCTCCTTTTTGTCCATCCCTAACAATCCTTACAGTTCCCCATTGTTTATCAGGAACAGATATGTTGGATGCATCATAGATAATGTAATTTTGAGGAGATGGAGCCGGATTATTCCCCAATCCTGGAAGT
>Ga0315907_10007845_pt1 | contig 11055 bp, 21 predicted proteins | sample LakEriMetagenome_3_FD_203525 | JGI IMG/M metagenome (GOLD analysis project Ga0315907, IMG submission 203525) | Freshwater fungal communities from buoy surface, Lake Erie, Ohio, United States - Buoy 12 MA123 | ecosystem: Environmental > Aquatic > Freshwater > Lake > Lake biofilm | place: USA...
TAACCACATATTGTTTCTCATTCTAGGATAAAATCCTCCAGCTGCTAAAACAGATGCTGTCACGGTTGGTAAGAAACCTGAATCATTTAAGAATATGTTACTATTCTCTAAATAATTTAATCTACCTGCAGCCGGTGCTGAACCATTTGCATATATGTTAAAACTTCCGCTTACAATTGTTGAACCGGCAGTATTACTTGTTTTGAAAAGTATATTAGCTAAATTCTGTGAACTCCCTGATATATGTGTTATGGATGATGCACCTGATGTAAAACTATTTGCGGTAATTAATACACTACCTGATATAGTTTCTATTGATGGTTTTTCGAATGTAGTTCCGCTACCACCACCGAATGAACTTGTTGCTACTGCAGTACTTATTCCACTTGCATTACCAACCCATGCATATCCTTGTTGTAAAGATGCAGTTAAACTGCCACTTATGTTTATGTTAGTATTTACATCAACAGATGCAGTAGTCATTGCGACCATTGTTTTATTGTCAACACCATCTACAAATTGTAGTTGTGCATCTTTACTACGCATTCCATAAGACACATATAGGGGTGCATTCGTATCTCTTAATTGGAATGTAGGGTCAGGGCCCTCTAATTGTAAATTATCACCATTGAATTTAGCATCACCATCAAAGTTTACAACTAGATCAATTACATCATTAAAAGTAATTCTACTTGGTATATCTTTACCAATATCAATTGATGCTAGTTCTGATTTTAATTGTATATAATGTCCACTACTTCCTGATACAATTAAACTACCAGTTATGGTTTGGTTACCTATAAATGTATTACTTCCAGTTGTAGCAAAACTGCCTGTGTCAATGCTTCCGCCACCACCAAATGATGATGTAGCAACCTGTGTATTTTGTCCTAATCCATTACCTACCCATGCATATCCATTTTGTAGTGATGCAGTAAATCCTGCACTTGCACTCAATGGTGTCAATACAGCCACTCTACCATCTGTATAGTTTGCCTTATTTTGGAAACCGAATACAGCGGGATAAGTATCTAATGCAGTATTGTTTATATAAAATGCCGGTCCTGTTGACCATCCAGTAATTCCGAATACAGATGTGTCTACCGTAAATCCTATTTCATCGAAAGTTGCTGAATCTTTTGCGTAGGTTGTTGATGGAAACATACCACCCTCATCGGTTGCATTAACAATAGTAATACTATTTCTATTGATTAAAGTTCTTCCTGCGGAGCCTGATACTGTAATTCTTGGTTGAGTTGTTGCACCTGTTGCAGATGAGGAAACAAATATTTGTCCTACAACCGTCAAATCAGTTGTTGCACTACCACTAATTGTTACACTACCAGTAATTATTTGATTACCATTAAAGTTATTGCTACCTGTTGTTGCGAAACTACCTGTATCGATTGTGCTTCCACTAACATCAGGTATAGTAAATCCAAATGTAGATGCATCACCTTTAGTAAATGTAATGGTATTTCCACTTAAAGATGCTGTAATAAGTGATGATGCAGTTATTGCTGCTGTTGCATAACTACCAGTTGCAGCTATCAATGCGTTTATTTGCCCTTGCTGTGCTGCATCAACTGCTGCTACTGAAGAACTAATTGCATATGATGCTGTTGCTGCTTCTAATGAACTAACTCTTTGGTCATTAGATTGAGTGTATGAATTAAATGATGCAGTAGTTAATAAACTACCTGTATTGGTAGAACTGCCTGTTATATTTGCAAATTGTGATGCAACACTTCCTGAAAAAGAGTCAAATGAGGTTTGGTTGACAGTAGAGTCAATCATATCTTCATTAAATGTCCTTAATCTGGTCGGTGTAATCTGACCTGAATTATTATTAGGAAATTCCGTATTGTTCTCTACCTTTAATTGTTGTTTACTTAATTGGGACATTTTATATATTTTAACTTAATACAATATCAAATCCATTACTAAAACCATTAGAGAATGCTCCACCACCGGTTCTAGTTGCACTTTCTATCTGACCTATTCCTTGCTCCATCAATGCACCATTGCAACAACTCACATCATAGGTATCTGAATGCAAACATAGACATGCTCGTCTACTATTCTTTGGTGAACTTAATCCTCTTGTCGGCCCAATATAAATGCCGCTATTGTTTTCTCTATTTACAGAGTATCGAAGGGCGCCGTTGCGTGAATTACTCCAAGGCATAATGATTGTTTTATATTTAACAATCTCAACTTGGAAAATAAGTGATTTTATTTTTGAACACTAATGTTCTTCATTGCTTCCTTATGTAGAATTCCTTCCAATTCGTTTTTATCTGCTCTATATGCCAAATAAAGTAAACACTTTTCTAATGGCTCTTTTACAACGGTATCTACTTTGAGAATATCGTTGTCGGATAACTCCATGAGCGTTGCATAAGTTCTCCACTTCTTGCTAAAATTGATTTGATGCTGGGATGTAGCTCCTCCTCCTTCAAAGATTTCAGGATACCTTGCAGCAAGTCCGTTGATAAATTCACAAAAAAAAACATACAACCGAAATGCTTTTCCATATCTACATCTAACCATAGTTCTTCGTTGATATCACCTCTATATTCTTCTATCTGATAAAACTCTCCTTGCTTCTTTGTAATCGGTCTGTATAGTATGGACATTATTTTTGCCCAATTCTTGTCAATCGTTATTTGTTCGTATTGTGTTATATCTGCGTAAGCACCATAACTCATTTTAGAAAGGTTAGGTTCAAATCCGTATTCTATTCCCCCAATGGTAATTATCCTTTGTAGTTCTATATTATCAGGCTGAATAAATCCTGCTAACTTATTTTTTAAACGGTCATAACTTTCTTTACTTAATCCTTTTAGATATTCCGGCTGTATTCCGCATAGGTGTAATAACATCAATGCCGTTTGTGCTTCCTCATCATCTTTATAGTTTTCCAAATCTGCCATAAGTGCAAGATATTGTTTTAACTTTACATCAGCCCATGTTGTTGGAACTTCTATCTTTAATGTCTTTCTCATTTTGTATATGCTTTTAATTGTATCATTAATAATCTAACCTTTGCTTCTTCATTACTCAATTTTGCCATTAGAGCCATTAGTTGTGCACGAAGGTCTTCATTTTCTTTTTGTGTTTGTGCTACATATAGTAACAAATCTTTTATTTCTTCTGATGTGTATGTCATCTTATACTGATTGCATAGTTTCCTGCAACTATCTTCTTCTTATTTAACAATTCCATTACAACATATCTTACAGCGTCCAAAGCGTGATTGTATGCATCTATCGGTCTATTCGTCACATTACCATTACCATCATCCATCCACTCATACGAATATAATTCTTCTATTAGATTGCTGCATGATTTAGGAACGATTAGATTATATCCTTTAACTAAATCTATTCCGTATTGAATACTATCTTTGCCCTTTTTAACTGGCTTTGCAAGTGGAAATCCACCTCTTTTAAATTCATCTATCATTCTAGGTTCTGAACTATCTATTATGATTGGGTCATTCGGTTGCACATTACCTCTAATCATTTCTAATATCTCATTTGTCAGCAAACCTCTTTTGTATATGTGTTCTCTTAATATAAGGGTTTCACCTGTTCTCCATACACCAACTAATGCGGTAGGGTCTTGCACATATCCTAGGTCCAAACCAAATCCAACAAAATCACTTCTATCCCAATCCCAATCATCAACAACTTCAAAATTATATATTTGCTTTTCGTTTACAGCAAATTGACCTAAACCATATGTTTGCCAATAGCGTGGATTTGTATCTTTATATTTCTCAATGAAACGAACTTGCTCTAATGGCAAGTAAGGATTATTTTTGTATGTTGTTATGAAGGTTTCGCAATCATCACCTGGCTGAACTTCTTTTAATATCCAATGTTTGACAGAAAAAGAAGGGTTAAAACTTAATATAATTTTTCCTGTTGTTCTGATTGCTAACTGAAAGTATTGTTCGTATGTTAATTCATTTGCTTCATCTATCCATAGTATATCTCTTCTTAAACCTTTCAGCTTTTCCGCACTATCTGTTGAAAAGAACTCTATCACACTACCATTGTCAAAAGTGTATGTGTGTTCTGTTGCCATCCACTTCTCTTCATCCCATAGGTCTAATCCTCTTAATATCTCTTTGAAATCTCTTATTGCTGATGTTCGTAGGGCAGGGAATGTCTTTCTTACAACAGAGATAAGCAAACCATCGTTCTGTAATGCCTTTACAATAAGGAATTGAAGTAGTGCAAATGATTTACCACTTCTTGCTGAACCCTGATGTAATTGTATTTTGGTTTTACTATCCCATGCATTCTGGAAAGTAATCGTTGTGTTAATCTGCAATTCGCTCATCTGTTGTGCCTTTATTTATAACTACTGATATCTGATGTACCTTATGATGTAATTCACCTTGTAATTCAACTTGTGCTTTCTTTGGTACAATATATTCTAATAATTTCAGATTTATTCTTGCTGCTTCAACCGGGTCACTCTTTCTTATCTTCTCTATATCTTCTCTTAATGCATCTAATCCACTATTTGCTAATCGTGCAATAGCCAGTTTAGCCTGTTCGGTGCTTCTATTTAATGCACCTTTTGGTCTGCCTGTTCCTAACTTATTTCCTTTTTCAAATGCCATATCCTGTTTTTCTATGTTATTTTAACAGGCGGAATTGATTTTGTATTTAAAGCGATACATTACTTGCCCATAACAATAATAATCCAATGGTGAGCAGGTATGCCCCTAATAAAACGATTATTTCTTCATTCTCCTTTATCTTCTTCTTCAACCAATTCATATCCTAATATTTGTATTATGTTGTCTTCACTATCTGTTATTATAATCATGCCTCTGAAACGATTACCATCTATTTCAATTTGTTTATCCTTTATCCATGTCCAAGGAAATTCCAATTCTAGGAGTTTATATTTCATGGTTTGTGTTTCTGGTATCTGGTAAGTCTTTTAACAAACTCTTTGGTGCCCTTCCCATCTTATTCTTTTTTAGTATTTGTGGAATAGGGTGTTGTCCTCTTTCTCTACTAATCCAATTCCAAATCTCTTCATCCTCTTGCAATTCTTCAATACACTGCACATACCATTCTCTTAACTCCTCTCTACTCATATTTCTTATCTTATTACGGATTTGAGTAAAGTGTGGTGATTTATATCCTTTCTTTCTACTTTCAGGAACCTTTTTATCTTCTCCCCACATATTATTCGTTTGGGTTTTGTATAACTTGCGCCATATGTTTTCTAATCTTCTTTATTGCTATAAATACCGTACTCTTACTTATTCCTATCTTATCTGCTACTTCTTGTAGTGTATCTTCTGAACACCAATACAATTCAAATAATCTTGCACTTGCCCATCCTCTAGTCTTTTTTAATCTTTCTAATTCTTGCATTACTTCGTTATATGCATTCATTACTGATTGGTCTTTTTCTATATCATATTCTTCCGAAGGGTCATCATTATATATTTCTCCAACATAACTTATCCTACTATTCTTTTTCCTTCTGTTAATCCATCTATGTGTCAGAAATCTATGCAGATATAGAAGATTGTAACTATCTAAATAAAATAATTTAGGATTACATTTTTCCAAAAGATATTGGTAAAGCTCTTGCACTAAATCCTGTGCATCATCTGGGTTGCCTGTAATGTTATGTGATGCTTTTAATAACCAAATGTGAGAGTTCTTATATAAGTTCTCTATACGAATTATGCATTGTTGTTGAATACTTCCTGTTATTTGGTTCAGTATCATTATCCCTCAATTCTTTTAATAAAACTTCTAATCGTTTCCATTGCTCTTGCCCAATGACCGGCTGCGCTTCCGCATAAACAGGGTTTTGTTTCTTGAGTTCCTAAAATACGATTGTGATTGTTCCAAACCCAATCTACTTTATCTTGTGGAATATGAGTGCTTATAGTTTCTGCTATCCCTTTCAATTCATTGTATTCTGCTTCTGTATAAGGGTGAAATTTATTCTCCATCTTTTTTGATTACTTTGAGTTTCGGTAATTTTAATTCCTTTGCTTCTTGCTGTTGTGGTTGTCCGATTTTGATTGGTTGATTTAACGCAAGTAAATGTTTTATCGTATTGAATTGTGGGTGACGTGGTGAGAAACTAAATCCAATACTTGCTAATAAAAGTATTAGCTCGTCTATACTTTGTAATTTTGACCAATCTACTAAATAAACTGCATCGTTATCAATTGGTGTGCTTCCGTCTAATGTGCTTTTAATTGTGTCCATGTGTTGTGCTTTTAATTTTTGTTCGTTTGTTTGTTTGAAATATTGTTCTTCGTATGTCATAGTTTAATCATATTACATTCTCCATCATACATAGGATTTGTTAATCTGTTTAACCATTGCTTTCTTTCACAACAACCACACGATTGCTTTCCGAATCCTTTTGCAATACCTAACGCAATTCTATCACCATAACCCAATGTTATTGTGTGAATGAGTGCTTCAACCCAATCTCCAATCTTTATGTGGCGTTTGAATGAATAACATTTGTATTTACAAAGGGTTATGAATTGGTTCTTTGACATACCCATTACTGATGTTCTTTTCATTTGTTTTCCTTTAAGTATTTACGAATAATGTTTGCTGTTAATGCTGAAATCTTAAAACCATGCAAGTCGCAATACTTCTTTAATTGTATATGCAATTCATTTGGAATTTGAATTAGTGCATACTTTTTTTCCTTTTTGTCCATTGTTCTTTTGTTTATGTTTATAATATTTTTGTGTATTTTCTGACCATGTCAATAACTGAAGATTATTCAAATGGTTATTTTGTTTATCATTATCTTTATGGTCTACCACATGGGTATCAGGTATACAATCTATGAATGTTTGATACATTAATCTATTTAATCTAAACCATTTTCTTGTGCGTGGTATAGAATATAAACCTACATAAACATATCCTGATGGATGATTATCTCTTAACCTTAAGTCATACCAATCGGTATAACCTTTACCTTTTCTACAACTTTGAACTATTCCTGTGTTTGATATTCTATAATTAGGGAAACCTTCTATCCCTTTCCATTCTAATTGTGCCATTAATTATAAGTTTTATTATATTAATATATATCATTTTCAAATCCTAAACATATGAAATATACAAAATATTTTTCACTTTACCAAATAAAAATGCCGGAGTGTAGATGGCACATACTAACTCCGGCTATAGTAGAAATGAGCACCGTTTATATTAATGTCATTGACGAAACGGTATTCTTTAAGCTCATATAGTATATAACAACGATTCCTGTTTTTGTATTTAAATTCCAAAAAAAGTTTCTAATTTTGTTTTAGAAACACTACCTGAAATTATTTCTCTGTGTTTATGTATTTGATAATTTTCAGGAGTTCTTGGTATATGATAATGAGTATCGCATCTTAAGCAATGTATTTTATAATGTTCGTTTATACCTATCATTTGCTTTTTAAATGTATACTCTATTGAGTTGCAGCATTTTGTTTTATACATAACTTTTTATTTTATAACTTATTTATCAAGAAGCTTATTATTTATCAAGAAGCTTATCTATATTTGTTTCTAATGGATACACAACACCTTTCGTGATTACTACTTAAAAAAAATAATAATCAAGTGCTGTGTATAATCTCACTACTTCTAATCGGAGTGACACTTTGCTTATTCTTTATATTCGCAACATCCTAATCAAATGAATACCATTATACATTATCATAGGAGACACCTTCCAGTCTTTTAAGTATTTCAACTACTGCGCTGTGACTCATTTTCTTATTATATTTAGTGTGTAGGTAAAGTGCGTTGTGTTCCAACCCTACTTCTATCATATAATACCTTGTTCAGATTTTAGGTTTTACAATCTTAAATATAAGAATAATTTCTAAAACCACCAAATTATTAAAATAAATTTTATTTGGTAGTTTAACTTTTTTTTACTATATTGTATTAAACAAAAAAATATTTTATTATGTATGTAGTTTATCAATTAGTAAATGGAAATGGAAAAGTAGAGTATGTTGGTCATACTAAAAATCCCAAAACAAGATTATACAATCATGTGGATAAAAATGGGAAATTTGCAGGTAGAACTGATTTAAGATTAGAAGTTATTAAATCAGGTTTTAAGAAAAAAAGTCAAGCGTTTGAATACGAATGTAAAATTCAAAAAGAATTTGGATGGGAAACTGATTTAGAAAAATCTAGTAGGTATTTAAGAGAAGCTCAAAAAATGACTACCGAAGAAAAAAGTATGCCAGTTGCTGCATATAAAATTACAGGTGAATTTTTAGGTATTTTTCCATCAATGCAAGAAACTGCAAGAAGGTTTGATTTGAATTATCTTTTAGTTTATAAAGTTGCAAATAATCTTCAAAAATCAACAAAAGGGTATATCTTCAAAAAAGTGTAAAAACCCCTATTTTTTAACATATAAGTAAAAATACCTATATTTTACCCCAAAAACCCCTAAAATGTGCAACTGGTTGAAAACCAATAAGTTATGCAAAGTGTTGAAAATGAGGCAGTTATACCGATACTGACATATATGGTAAACCCATAATATGTAACGTGTTGATTGTCAATAAACAATTTTTAGGGAACTGACAAATTAACAGGTATTTCCTTTGTAAAGTTCCCCAAAATTTCGTATCTTTACATATATCCTCACCGATAACCGAAAGGGATAGTTATACCCATACCTTAATATATGTGTGTATGTGTGTAATTTATTAATAACAAAACAAACTCGGTGGAGTATAAACACAATTTATTATGAGTAAGAAAAATTTAGAACAATTTATGGATGAGTTTGGTGATTATATCATAGAACCAATAGAAATGATTGGACACGAAGTATCGTTAAACTATCTTCCTATTAGAAATCACGTTATTGCATATCAAATGTTATCTAATGATGAATTGTATAATCAACTTTCCGATAGTGAAAAGTTTGATTGGAAAAAACAATTCTTAACACAAGAAGAAGAAAAAGAACATATTCAAATAATGACTAATCAGTATTGTGATGAGTGTTGGAAGTGGTTAGATTCTCAAACGGATTTAACTGATGTAATCAAACTTTCATATACGGAAGATGAAATGTGTTCATTTATGTTAATCGTTATGAAAACTATATGGGAAAATAAATTTAATCAATAATAAAACTGGGAGTGAAAACTCCCTTTACCTTTTTAATAAACAAAAAACGGATGGTTTCCGAAACAACCAAAATGTTATGAACAAATTCAAAAAATCGTTAGAAACTTATCTTCAATCTCAAATCAGTAAAGTTATTGCTTTGATAAAAGCAAGTAAAGATAGAATAGAAAGACTGGAAGAGGATTTGAAAGAAGAAATAAATGAGAATACAAAAAGAAAATTATCAATCCTTCGTTCAGAAGAAATGGAAAACAGAGATTTATTATGGTTCCGTTTGGATTGGTTAACCAAACAGATAAGAATTTTAGAAGATGAAATGAATGGTGATACGGAATAAAGTATTGTGGGGATGGAGTTGTTGTTGCATAATACTCCTACCCCCACATTTTTTTAAAGTGAAAATTTTTAACAAAAAACAAATAAAATAAAACAAAAATGGAAAATCAATTTAAGACGAGTATTACAGCTCACATTACAAAATTAAGAAACTATTACAAAGAAGAAAGTGATAGGTGGGAAGCAAAGATGAAAGAAAATCCTAGGTCAAAACGTCCTAGAGAGGAATATCTTAAATACCATTCGGAGTATAGAGCGTATCAGGGTTTATTAACAAAGATTGAGCAGGGTAGCTACGATAGTGTAGATTACTATAATCAATACTTAAAACCCTAAAACAAAATAAGTTATGGATATTAAAGAATTAGAACAAAGGATTACCGATTTAGAAAGAAGGTTCTTTCCTATTGAGAAAGTTCTATACGATACCGAATTGAAAGAAAGTATCGAAGTGAAAAAAACCGAAGATATTGAAAGGGATGGAACTAATTACACTATTCGTGCAATAATAGAAACGGATAAGGGTGATAAAACTATTCAGTTCAATATAAAAGCGTGGAGTGAGAAACAGGCACTCTACCTTGCAAACGATAAGGTTATCTATCCACAAATGAGTAGATTACAAAGTGAAGGTAAAATCCGTTTTTTTAAAACAAAAAGTAAACAAATAAGTTATGCATAAAGAATTAGTATTACAAGACATTAAAAGTTTAGAAAGTGTAATTGAAAGTATTTCACACATAATAGGTAGTGATGAATTACAAGATATTCAATTTTATTTACAATCAATTAAATCAGAAATTAAAAAATAAGTTATGAAAACATACAAACAAATCGTAAATCAGTTAGAGAAAAATGTAGATGCACTTAAACTTGCATATCACGATTTACTAACCACAAAACAAAGTGAAGGTAAAGTAAAATATGGTTCAGTTGCAGAATTTAAAAAAGTGAAAGAAAATATAAGAACTCAAATCTATACACTAAATACATTCCTTGAATGGGTATATCTTAACGATAACGAACCATTACAGAACTTTAATCCTTCTGATTATGAAAACAAAAACAAATAGTATGACCCGTAGAGAATTTATCAAATTGATTATTAAAAACCCTTTATTAATTTTTAAAAAATAAGTTATGAAAAGTAATGAAAGTTTAATTCCACACAATATTGAAGAATTATACGAATTATTGCGAAGTGAAAATGTAGCAAAAAAATCAGATTGGGCACCAACAGCAAGATTAAATTCAAATGTAATAAAATCAGTTTGGAGTGATAAAACAAATTGTTATGTGAATATGGTTGCTTCAGGCCCTAATTACATTAAGTTTATGGATAGATACATGCAAACTAAAATAGGTTTGGAGTATCAGCATATATGCATGTATTATGATGAGATTATTCATGTGCCTGAAAATGTTAAAGATAAAATGTATAAAACAAAAATGTTTACAGATAATTTTATCAAATTTAAGTTTCCTGAATATGAAATGATGTTTGTTCCTTATAACAAAGGTGTAATGTTATTATCAATAA
>Ga0315907_10007847_pt1 | contig 11054 bp, 9 predicted proteins | sample LakEriMetagenome_3_FD_203525 | JGI IMG/M metagenome (GOLD analysis project Ga0315907, IMG submission 203525) | Freshwater fungal communities from buoy surface, Lake Erie, Ohio, United States - Buoy 12 MA123 | ecosystem: Environmental > Aquatic > Freshwater > Lake > Lake biofilm | place: USA...
CCGATCTCGCAATCGGTGTCCCAGGACCCGATCCGGACCCACGATCCCGCCCCCGAATGACGGGGCTCCGGTGCATCCGCCCCAACCGAGAGCCGCCCCCGTGGCCGTTGCAGTGGCTACCGCCGCTCCAGCGAGGAACTGCCGTCGTGTCGAGCGATGGGTGTGTCCGGAGGGGCCGTCGTTGTGGGGCGATGCCGGGATCATGCTCGAGTTAATGGACATAGTGGGCCCACTCCTCCTCGAAGTAGCGGACGAGCATTTGGTTGTTCAGGCGATGCACCTCGACGGGGACTGCCGTCATGTCAGGCGGAAAATCGAATAAGTTGCCGGTGGAGTTCTCGGTCAGGTAGCGCAGTCCGGCCGGCAGTCGCAGCGGGCCGTCGAAGGCGTGATCGGAAGCCAGGATGAAGCCCCATTCGCCGAAGCTGGGCACGTAGAGGTGGTACGGGGCCGTGTGCGAAAAACCCGAGGCGCGGAGGGTTTCGTTCACGCACCAAAAAGTCCGTCGCGCGACATATGGTGAGGTGCATTGGACGACCAAGGATCCCCCAGGTTCCAACTTGGAACGGACGCGCTGGAAGAAGGTAGTGGTGTAGAGTTTGCCCAGGCTGAAATTCGATGGATCCGGGAAATCGGCGACCACGAAGTCGAAGCGCTGACGGTTGGTGGCGAACCAGGTGAAGGCGTCGGCGTTCACCACGGAGACCTTCGGGTGGTTCAGCGAGTCCCCGTTGAGCCGGGTCAACAGCGGTTGCGTTTTGAAGAGCCGGGTGATGTCGCCGTCGAGGTCCACCAGCATGACGGTTTGCACGTTGGGATACCGGAGGATTTCGCGGACCGCCAATCCATCGCCGCCCCCGAGCACGAGCACCGAACGGGCCTCGGTCAGTTGGGCCAATCCCGGATGCACCAGTGCCTCGTGATAGCGGTATTCGTCGCGTGCGCTGAACTGCAGGTTGCCGTTGAGGTGCAGTCGCAGGTCCGCGCCGTTGCGGGTGAGCACGATGCGCTGGTAGGGCGACGACTTGGCGTAAATGACCGTATCGGTGTAGGCCGAGCGTTCCGACCACGCCATGAGGCGTTCCGAGGCGATGAATCCCACCAACAGAGCCCCCAGCAGGAGGAATCCGCTCACCGAAAGGAGGCGGCGCTGCGGTCCGCGCGGGATGAGCAGCCAGGCGCTCATGAGCCCCACGACCACATTGAGCATGCCGAAGAGGAAGCTGGAGCGGACCAACCCCAGATGCGGCACTAGGACCAATGGGAAGAGCAGGGAGGCCAGCAGCGCTCCGATGTAGTCGAAGGTGAAAACCCGGGCGACGAGGTCCTTGAATTCGATGCGGTCCTTGAGCAGGCGCAACAGCAGGGGAATTTCCAGCCCGACGAGCATGCCCACGAGGAAGATCAGCCCGTACAGCGGCACCCGGAAGGACGAGACGATCGGGAAGAGCAGGAATAGCAGGGCGGCCGAGCAGCCACCGACGAGACCGATGAGCAGTTGGACCTGAACAAAGATCCACCCTTCGCGACGGTGGATGAATTTCGAGAGCCATGAACCCGCTCCCATGGCCGATAGGTAGACACCGATCACCGTGGAGAACTGCGTGATGGAATCGCCCAAGAGGTAGCTGGCGATGGTGCCGGCGATCAACTCATAGACCAGCCCGCAGGTGGCGATGACAAACACGCTCCCCAGGAGCAGGAGGCGAGAGGTGCGATCGTTCATGCGGTGCCAGAAGGCGAACCGACTATCCGTGGAGGCAGGCGGCGATGATGAGGCTCATGCCGAGGGCCAGGCACCCGAAGAAGATGGCCACGGCCGTGTTTTTCCGTTCCACCAATTCCTTCCAGAGTTCTCCGGGAGTCAGCTTGTCGACGATGAAGAAACACACCAGGAAGGTAACTAGGCCGATGACCGAAAACACGATGCTGTTGACCAGCGCGGGTAAGAACGTGGCGATGTGGGGTACGAAGTCGAAGGGACTCATGGGTTATTTGTGTTGGGTGGCTGGGGAGTGGGGCAGGAGGCGCGAGGGGGAAAATGTTCTCATGAGGCTGTAGCCATTGCGTCCAGCAGCCGCCAGATAAAGGCAAAGGGCGGTTCCGAAGGCCAGATAAACGGGGGTCTTGATGCGCATGGGGAGAGGGCTTGGGGCGAGTTAGTCGTCCTCGTAGCTACTGCCCCAACCCGACGAAATGGGGGTGTAAGGCGAGTGATCGCTGAGGGACCAGCGCTCCCGTTCGAAGGCATGTTCGCGAATCCAGCGGAAGAGCGGGTAAGCCAACAGCAGAACCAGACCGAGCAGGACATTGCTCCAAACCATCACATCGCGGGTGATCTCGAGGCGGAAATCGGCCTGGCCGAGTTCGGGGGAACCGTCGATGTCCATGACCAGTTGGTACTCGCCCGGTTCGACGGCCGGGATGAGTTCGTTGGTTTGCCGGGAACCCTCGGACCAAGCCTCCCCTTCGTCGACGCCGCTCCAGTACTCTGCCCCGAGGCTCAGCTCGCGGACGGCCTTGGTCTGGGTGTTCACCAAGTCCACGTCGAGCTCGACCCAGGATTGGTCCACGGGAGTAAAGAAATCGAATTGCAGCGCTTGAGGATGACTGCCTGCGATCCGGAACGGGGCCGAGACCCGCGTCTTGTTGGTGCCGGACAAATCGAAGGTGAACACCTCCCGGAAGGCCGATTCATTGGCCTTCGTGCCGGCACTGATGAGCGAGATCAACATCCAGACACCCGCGAAAACCGGCAACAGCCAGCGCAGGGTCCGCCCCTTTTCGGCATGCGGGTTGGGCTGGTTGAGGTAGGTGCCGGAGCGTTCCCGCGGAGGTCCGGTCAGGCCGAAGGCGCTGAAGACCACCTCGGGTTCGACATAACGTCCGAGCGACCAGGTCTCTTCGGTCAACTCGGGATACTGCTCCGAGGAGAGGACGTTCGGCGGAGCGATGTAGTCGGAGAGATAGGTGAGTTCACCCAGGCGCACCGCCCAGTAGAACTCCCCCCAGACCTCGGTCACCGTCGCTGATCCGGATGCGAACAGCCGATACCCTTCGCCGTCGTGCACGGGCAATGAGTCGACGATGCGCGGTTTCTCCTGAAGCACCTCGACCCAGCTCCAATGCCCGTCATAGGCGACTAGCCATCGGAATCCGGCAAAGGGGTTGAACAGCAAGTACTCCTGCCACGAATAGCCTTCCCAATCCTTGCGGCGGACGAAACCGATGCAGGCGTAGTCCACACCATCGAAACGCCCGCGTTGGCCGATGGGGATGATCATCTTCGGTTGGGACGCGATCGAGCGCTCCATCACCTGAAGTAGGGGATGTGAGGTATCGAGCAGTGAGCCGCAATGGGCGCACAGGGCACGCACCGTCTGGCCGGCGGCCTGTAGCTCAATCGCCGCACCGCAGGCCGGGCAATTCAGGGCATCGCTGCCAGCGGACTCTTTTTCCAGACGGTCGGTCGTCCAACCCGGGAGCGGGCGCAAGTCGGTGAATTCCAGCTCGGCGAAGGAGCGGGTGTGGCCGATGAAGACCCGAACTCCGTCCGCGGAAAACTCCACGTTGGCGAATTGCCGGTCGGGCGCGCCCAGATCGATGCTCGTAGCTGAGCGCCCGGGCACGGCCACGAAGGGCAGGTTTCCCTCGCTCCCGAGCGCCTGAGTGCCTTTCACATCCCGCACTCGGTAGTCTGCCTCCCCAATGCGGATCGTGGCGCCCAGAGTGAAGGCGCTGATTTTAGGAAGGTCCGCGGGCGCTGGAATTTGGAAGCTGACCGCGTAATAGCCCTGGGTCTCGGCGATCCAGCCCCATCGATCTTCGCCGAATTCGATGAGCCACTCATTCCAGGAACCTTGGTCGTAACCGACTCGAATACGACCGGTCACCGTGAAACGATGACATGTGTAAACGCCAGAGGTTCCAATCCGTATCGGACTCAAGTCCGGCGGAAGTTGGGCTTGCTGGCCCAGATTCTCGAGCACCGCATCCGCATCCCTGCGGATGACATTCGAGCGGCAGAATCCGCAGACCGCGAACACCGCGATGGCCGATGTGAACGGCACGGCGGCACCGCAGTTGGGGCAGTCGTAGGCTCGGGTGTACATCGTTGCACTGGCGCGTCCGTCGAACCGGGAGCCGTAGGATACGGATTTTCCCGATTTCCGACCAACCGGAAAATAGACCGACTGTTCCCTCTGACCGAGGTCTTGCCGGCGGGACGCTGGGGCCGTCGTTCTTCGACCCATCACCGGGGCCCTATCGCGGTCCAATGAGCAAAATTCCTTCAGGATCGGAGCCCTCTCCGTCGTCCACCGCCGCAGACCGTTCCAGTGGGCGGGCTCGATGGGAGTCGTGGGGCCGTGCCCTGCGTCTGGATCGCGCGGTCAGCGCCGAATCGCTCGCTTTCTTCCGCATCGCCGTTGGGTTGGTGATGCTGCTGGAAGCGGTGTCTTTATTTCTGCCCTCGGAATCGTCCGGCGGCAGATCCCACCTCGAGGTCTACTACGCAGGGCGCGAAGTGACCTTCCACCTCCCGTACGCCGGGTTTGGTTGGCTGCCGCTCCTGCCGTCACCGTGGATCCAGGGCGTTGGGGTAGTGCTAGGACTGGGGGCGATCGGCATGGGGTTGGGTTTCCGGTATCGGGCCTCGGCCCTGCTGACCTTTTTGGCCTGGGGCTACTTGTACGTGGTCGAGTCCACGCGGACGTACTGGATGAGCTACTACTACCTCGAGTTGTTGGTGCTCTTCCTGATGCCCTTCCTGCCGGCGGCGGCCCGATTCAGCCTGGACGCTTCGAAGACGGTGAGATCCGGCACGGTGCTCATTCCGTTTTGGCCCCTCTGGCTCTTGAGGGCTCAGTTGGTGATCACCTATTTCTACGCCGGGGTGGCCAAGCTCAACACCGACTGGATGGTCGATGGCTATCCGGTTCGGATCTTCCTCGAGAAACCATGGGTGACGGCGCGCCTGAAGTTCCTCTTGCCCTACGATTGGGCAGGAATGATCGAGCGGTGGGTTCATTCTTCGGCGCTGGCTCTGGGCGTGAGTTGGCTCGGGGCGGTCTTTGATTTGTCGATCGGGCTGCTGCTGCTGGTCCGTCGGACCCGCTTTCTGGGAATGGTGCTGATGGGGATCTTCCACGGGATCAATCACTTCATCCTCTTCAACGACATCGTCTGGTTTCCGCTGCTCGGCCTCACCACGGCCCTCATCTTCCTGGAGCCGGATTGGCCCTCTCGGGTGTTTCGCTGGCTGTGCAATCCGCGCATTCCGACTCCGGACTGGCCTTGGCTCTGGGGGGGGCTGGTGATGGTACCGGGAGTCGGTGCAGCCTTGGGTTGGAAGGGCCGTCCTTCGGTTCCGGTGGGTCAGTGGGCCAAGCCATTCGCCCTGCAGGCTTGGACGGTGGGTGGGGTGGTCGTCTGGACCGTCTTTCAGGGGCTGCTCCCAATCCGGCACGCCCTGATTCCCGGAGATGTCCGGGTGACCTTCGAGGGCCTGGAATGGAGTTGGCGTCTCAAGGCCGAGGTGTACCAGAGCACCCCGGTGGTGATTTCGGTGCGCGATTTGGTGATCCAACCCTCCGCGTCGGGAACCGGAGGCGAAAGCATCGACTGGAAAGCTTGGGGTGGGGATCCGGTGATCTACCATCCGTTGGAACCGGGGCAAGTGGACTGGGCGAAGTTGCCGGAAGTGGTCGTGCTGCTGGACCCTTGGACTGGCGACCGGATTCTCTACAACACCCTGTCGGCCTCCGTCACCGATCGGTCTGAGTCCGCCGCCAAGGTTCGCATCCAGCAACTCTGGAAGCAGCGGTACGGACGCCTCCCGGATTCGGTCAACCGTACCACGCCACTGGCCCGCATTGTCGAAGGCTATGAGCGCTCCATGCGCGCCCGGGGTTATACGTTCCGCAACCCTCAGGAAACCTTGGACGCCCTCAACACCCTCAATGGGCGCTTCGGTGATGGAAAACTCATGCCGGTCTTGCGCCGCATGGATCCCTTTGCCATGACGGCCACGCGCCCGTCTCCCGGGGTGTTTCTGGTGATCGAAGACCGCCAACTCATGAAGCCGGGTTCGTCTTTACCGCCGAGAATCAATCCGGAGGTCTGGCGTGAAGAAGTCGATTCCGGTGTCGCCGGTCCGATGCGGGTGTTCCACGAACCCCTGGGAATGGGCGAAGGGGACATGCTGCCCCGCTGGTACGTGAATGAATCGACAGATGCCGACGGGCCGCAGGTCGAGTTCCGTTGGAATCTTTTCCGGGATGTTGGGCCGTCCAAGGGGATGCACCTCAGCACTCAGCCATTCTTGCTGCGCCGCTATGCCCAGCGCGTGGCCGATGCGTGGGCCTTGGATCAGGGACGCCGCCCCGAGGTTCGCGCCCGGACCCAGTTGTCGCTCAATCGTCGGCCCTTCAATCCGGTGGTGGATCCAACCGCGGACCTGGCTTCGGTGCCGCTCCGCTGGTTCGGGCACAATCCGTGGATCCTGGACCTTCAGCGGGGCAGCCCGGGGAGTCTTCAGCCGGACGGCTCCGGCAATTGGATTCCGGCCCCGGGCGTCTCGGCACCTATTTCGCCGTCCCGGCCTCCGTCCCAGCCTTGATGGGTTCCAAGGTCAGGGGATCGCGCAGGGGTAGTTCGGTCAACGGGGCCGGGACCAGTTTTTCGAGCGAGACGGGGTGGTCTGGGTGGCCTTTGAGGATTTCCTCTTGGTTGCCCACCACCAGGATCGAGACTCGTTCCGGATGCAAGTGCTTGGCGGCGACCCGCTGGATGTCCTCGCGTTGCACGCGTTCGAGGCGTTGTCGGAAGCCCTTCCAGAAGTCGGGGGCCTTGGCGAAGCGGCCGGTGAATTCCTCGCGGGCAAAGATCCCGGCCACCTTGGACTTGGTGTTGAAGTTCTCCGGAAAGCTCTCGATGAATGAGCGCTTGGCCGTTTGGAGTTCCTCGTCAGTCACCGGACCCGCGGTCATGCGCTTCATTTCTTCGAGCACGATGCTGGTCGCGTAGGTGACCGTGCGGCTCTTGCTCTGGAAGCCCGCCCGGAACGTCGAGGGGTACCAGACCCCTCCGGGAAACGCACTGCCGGCTGAATACGCCAAACCCTCATCGCTGCGCACCCGGTTCATGATTCGCGAGGTGAAGCCGCCGCCCCCGAGGATGTCGTTCATCAGCAGGATCGCGGGGTAATCCGGATCATCGCGCATCACCCCGGGCAGCAGGATCGACACACGCCCTTGGGGGACGTCTTTGTTGACCACATAGACCCCAGGAGCGGCCGGCTTGAGTTGGGTGGGGATCGGCGGCGGGACTTCACCCGGGAACGGCCAGTCGGCGAAGAGCTTTTCCAGCGCCTGGACCATGGCGGCACGCTCGAAGTCTCCGCTGACGGACACGATGAAATTGTTCGGATGGAACCAGCGCCGATGGAAGGCTTGGAGGTCTTCCCGCTTCAGGGAGTTGATGCTGCCCGAGGTCGGTTGGCGCGCAGCCCAGAATTGATTTCCGTAGCTCAGGTTCTCCAGCTCGCGGGCCTCGATGGAGGAGGAATCGTCGTTGCGCTGCTGGAGCGCTTGGAGGGTCTGCTGGCGCTGGAGTTCCAGCTTGTCGGCCTGGAATCGGGGTTGGGTCAGCACCTCGCGCAGGATCGCCAAGCCTTCTGGCAAGTCCTTGGAGAGGAGGTTCAAGCTCACCGTGCCGAGGTCGTCACCGATCGACGACGCCATTTGCGCCGCGAGGAAGGCCAAACGTTCGTCCAAGGCTTCCGCAGTCTTGGAAGCGGTCCCGCCCCTCACCAGCAATCCTCCGGTGAACGCGGCCAAACCCTCCTGACCCACCGGGTCGAGGTAGGCTCCGGAGCGCACCAGAATGGACACGGTCACCAGTGGCAATTCCCGATCCGGAACCACATACGCCACGGGTCCGGCCTTCAGGGCCACCCGGTACTCGCGGGGGTCCGGCGGCTCGTAGTTCAGGGCTGGAAACTTCAGGGCCTCCGGCCGAGGCGGGATGGCCGGAAGGGTGTCCGCCGACAACGCCGCGGTCAGAGCAAGGAGCGCCAGGTGCCGAATCAACATGGGGAAACCATCCTCAGTGGGTGAGGCTTCGGCAAGCCCCTCCCGAGAGCCCGTCAACTCACCCGATGAATCCGGTGGGTCTCAGAGCGCCCTGCCAGATCGATCTTCACCGAATCCCCCTGCCGGTGGCCGATCAATTGCCGGCCCAGGGGAGACTGCGGCGTGATGACCATGACCTCTTGACCGTCGACCGTGACCTCCGTGCCGCCGGCGCGGGGAGCCAGCAAGTAGGCCGACAGGATGCCGCGACGTTCCGTCTCCACGTAGGCCCCCAGGTCGATGGGGTTGTCCGGGGTAAAGGGACGCTGGGTCATCGTCCGAATTTGTTGGATCGAGGCCTCCAATTCGCCCACCTGACGCGCTTGTCCGCGGGCCAGGTAGGATGCCTCAAGGCCTCGCGTGTCGTACTTGTTCTCCGCCTTGCTCTGTTCGTGGGTGGCCTCGGCCCGGGCCGCACTCGCCGCCTTGAGGTAGAGCGAAATGTCCGCGGTCAGTTTTTCAACGATGTGCTGAATGAGGATCGCTTTGTTCATGGGTCTCGGTGCCGGCAGGAGACTGTCGAGCGAGGTCCCGGCGGGAAAGCGGAGAGTATGCCGAGCCCTCCCTTGGGAAAGAAACTCTATCCCCGGCCATTGATCTCGGTAGGCTGGTGGCGTTATGAGCCATTCCGCTCCCAATTCAACCATGGCCGTGTTCCTCGATCTAGAGAACATCGCCCTTGGAGCCCGTGATGCGCGGTTTCCACGGTTCGACATCCAGAAGGTGTTGGAGCGTCTCCTGCTGAAAGGCCACATCGTGGTCAAGAAGGCCTACTGTGATTTCGACCGTTACAAGGAGTTCAAGCGCGACCTCCATGAGGCCGCCTTTGAGTTGATCGAGATCCCGCACCTGCGCATGTCCGGCAAGAACTCGGCCGACATCCGCATGGTCGTGGATGCTCTCGACCTTTGCTACACGAAGGGACATGTCGATACGTTCGTCATCCTGAGCGGTGACTCGGACTTTTCTCCGCTGGTGTCCAAGCTGCGGGAGAACGACAAGACCGTGATCGGGGTTGGTGTGAAGAACTCCACGTCGGACCTCTTCATCAACAACTGCGACACGTTCATCTACTACGACGATTTGGTCCGCGCGACGCCTTCGCGATCCCGAGTCCGCCCCAAGGCGCCAGCGCCGGTGGCAGCCACGGGTCTCTCGTCCGCGTCCTCCGCCAAGGCGGCGATCGTGTCCCCGGTGGATGCTAAGGCGACACTGCTGGAAAAAACCTTCGACCAGGTGGTCGAGACCGTGGAAGACCTCGCCGAAGAACGGGATGAAGACGACGTGATCTGGGGTTCGATGATCAAGCAGGCCATCAAGCGCCGTAATCCGGGATTCAACGAGCGGGCCTGCGGGTTCCGTTCCTTCAACGACATGCTGATTGAGGCCAAGAAGCGGGGTCTCATTGATATGGAAGCCGACGCCAAGAGCGGCGGTTATGTGGTCCGTCCGATTCCCTGAGAGGGTAGTCATGCGGCGACATCGCAGGAAAAGCCGCTGGGGTTTCATACTCGCTGTCGCGGGATGGATTGCTTCGGTCGGCGTGGGTCCCGCCGTCAATCTTGGAGCCTCTGAGGCTTCTTTCCGGCTGGAGCGCCGCGTGTTGGCCGAGGGTCTGCGCGAGCCCATCGCTCTGGATGTGGCGACCGATGGCCGTGTGGTCTTGGCAGAACGTCGGGGCCGGATCGCCATTTGGAATCCTCAGACTCACCGCCTAGAAACGGCCGGTGCCTTAAATGTCTTTTCCGGTCCGGAGGATGGGTTGCTGGGATTGGCCCTGCATCCGGGGTTTGCCACCAATGGTTGGATCTTCTGTTACCACGGGACCCCGGGAGTCCCCGAGAATCGCTTGTCCCGCTTCACCTTGCGTGGAGACGGTGTGCTGGATTTGGCCTCGCAGCGCATTCTCCTGCGGGTTCCTACGCGCATTCCCAAGCCCAACCACTCCGGAGGCGGGCTGGCCTTCGATGCGGCCGGTTGCCTCTACCTCGGCACGGGTGACTACACGTATGCGGATCGCTCGGAGGGGTTCGCGCCACTGGACCAGCGTCCCGGACAGGAACTCAACGACTCCGAGCGCACCGCCGCCAACACGGCCGACTGGCGTGGGAAAATCCTGCGGATCCACCCGGAAGCCGACGGCACCTACACGATTCCTCAGGGCAATTTGTTCCCGGCGGGCGATCCCAAGGCGTTGCCCGAGATTTACGCCATGGGCTGTCGCAATCCCTTCCGCCTCAGCATCGACCCTCCGACCGGCCGGTTGTTCTGGGGCGACGTCGGGCCCGATGCCACCCAACCCGATCCCGCACGCGGCCCGTCGGGCTTTGACGAGTTTCATGTGACGCGCACGGCCGGTAATTTCGGTTGGCCCTATTTCATTGCCGACAATCGGCCGTATCGCCGATTCGACTTTGCCACCCGGGTGTCGGGGGAGCCGTGGAACCCGGAGAAGCCGATCAACGAGTCTCCGTTCAATACGGGACTGCGCGCCTTGCCGGCGGCCCGACCGGCTTTCCTGTGGTATCCGCCGGGGCCCTCGGCGCGGTGGCCCGAGGTGGGTTCCGGACCTCGCTCCGCCATGGCGGGTCCGACCTACCACTTTTCTGCCGGCTTGAAATCCCCGGTCAAACTACCCGCGGAGTGGGATGGGGCCACCTTTTTGATGGACTGGGAACGTGGTTGGATCCTCGGGGCCTGGTTGGATGCTGAGGATCGGATCACCCGGTTGAAGCCGCTCCTGCCTGGGCAGAAGTTCCGACGCCCTATCTGCCTTCAGTTGGGCCCCGATGGAGCCCTCTATTTGATCGAGTGGGGCAGTCGTTGGTCGGACAATACCGACGCTGCATTGGTTCGGGTGTCTGCGGCAGCGGAATGACCGCGACGTCCCCTGGGTTGATTTTCACTCGGGGTGCTTCAACG
>Ga0315907_10007849_pt1 | contig 11054 bp, 13 predicted proteins | sample LakEriMetagenome_3_FD_203525 | JGI IMG/M metagenome (GOLD analysis project Ga0315907, IMG submission 203525) | Freshwater fungal communities from buoy surface, Lake Erie, Ohio, United States - Buoy 12 MA123 | ecosystem: Environmental > Aquatic > Freshwater > Lake > Lake biofilm | place: USA...
ATGTATCTAAAGAAGAATTACTTAATGGAACAATATGGAGAGTATTTAAATTACTATGACATATTGGAATATATATGTAATAGGTTTGGATGGGAGTGTTTTTATAAGGAAGATAAATGGTATTTAACTTGCTATGGAGCTTTGACTAGAGAAACAAGTATTGCTTACTATGTTTACAATAGTGCAGGTGCTTACCAATCTACTCAAACAGTAGGTAATACTACTACAGTTGCTATAGACGCAACTAATAATTTTAAGCAAATAGGTCAATCTTTATTGGTTAGCTTTAATAGGGCTCAAAAGTCTTATACTCAATTTAGCCCAATATATAACGTAAAGCAACTTGTTGCTAATGGGTGGTTTTTATCTTGGTCAGGGACTAACAACGTAGATTCATGGATTGAAACAGGTATGGTAGTTTCTAAATATAATGCTACAACTGGAGGATTATTTACAGATGATGTAACAAGCAATCCAACAGAAAATAATAAAGCAGTTAGATCATTTGGTAATGATGTTAAAGCTGGGGATTATATTAACGTAAGATGGTTAGATTATAAATATAACTGTACGGCTAGATATTGGGTAAGAATTATACCTTCTGATAACTCTGCTGCTCAGTATTTAAACAATAGTGGAGAATTTACTACAACTACAGTTTATCTTAATGATTATCCTGTAGGATTCCCTAAGCAAATATTAGTACCTATTGATGGTGCTATTGATGTTATTATCTACAGACCTATTGATGGTGGTGGTACTCCATATCTTGAACTATATTATTTCTTAGTTCAAAATGTAGGTCCTGTATCGCAAATTTATAATTATGACTCTTATAGAGAAATTGGTAGTATAGATTCTCAATTTAAGCCAGAAGAAGGAGAAAACTTTGCTTTAGGTTTTATGTATAATGATATATTTAAGAATACTGATTCAGGTGCAAGAGCTGCGAATCAACCACAAGATGTTTCTGCTTCTTCTTATGTTGGTATGTATACTTTAATTGCAAATGCTGGTTTTGCTAATCAATTTGGAAGAGGAACAACAGGCAGTACTGAGTTATTTACTTTAGTTGCTCAAGATATTGGCATAGACCAAGTAAGGACTCAAACTGTTATAGAAGGTCAATTTAAAAGCATTGGATATTGGTTAGATAGCAAGTTTACTTACTCTTATGATGGTGTTAATACTTACACATACTTATTAAAATCCTTTAAATGGGATTTAAAACAAGCTACACAAGAGTCAGTATTAAAAAAGATTAATTATAACGGAACAACTATAGAAATAGATATATTCAAAAACTTAAATACTAGGAAATAATGGCATCGGTAATAAATGGAACTAATATAGTATTATACAAATACGACACAAATAAACAATATTACTTTAATGGTTCTATAAATCAAGGAGTGACTGTTAATGGTTTTGCTTGTAAAGAGTTAAGCACTGAAGATATAATTGGTACTTCTACTAACTTTACAAAGACAGGAGCAGGTGTAATAGCTTCTTTTATAACTGATGCTAGTGATCCTAACATTACTGAGATTACTGCTGGTACATGGACTATGTCAGCTTACTATTCTATAGCAACTGCCTTTGCAGGAGCTAAGGTTCAATACAAGCTATATAAATACGCAGGTTCTACAGCTACATTGTTAGCAACTTCGGCAGAAACTACACTAACGTCAAATAGTAAGACTTTATATAGTACAAGTATGACAATTTCTACTACTGTATTAGCAAGTACAGATAGAATTATTATTGAAGTTAATTATTTAGGTACTACTACAAATGAAATAACCTTATATACACAATCAACTAATCCTGGAAGTGTTACAACAAACATTTCAGTAGGTGTTCCATTTGGTGCAGCTACTAATTGTACTTTTAGTACAAGTGTAGATCAGGTAGAAGTTACTACTACAAATAGTGAATCATATAAAGAGTACTTAGGTTCTCAAATTAGTTGGAATATATCTGCTGATGGTTTTATAGCCCTTAGCGACTATTCTTACTTATTCTTACTTAATAAGCTTCAAACTAAAGAGCAAATTATAGTTAAGTTTCAAATTGATAATGACAATGGTAATGGTACAGGTGCTTTAGGTTATAGCATCTTTACTGGTCTTGTTAATATTGTAAATTTAAATATGACTAGTCCTGTTGAAGGGGCATCTACTTATAGTGTGTCTTTAGTAGGCACAGGTCCTTATACAGTAACAGGTACTCAAGTTACTCCAGGTGGTGTTGTTATAGAATCTTCAAATGTGGTAATGCATCAATATACAGCTTTTGGTGGCGAAACTACAATTACTATATTATCACTTATTGGTGCTACAGTATTGTCAGTTACAAGAGGTGGAATGGAAGTAAGAACAATATCTACTTCAGGATTACCTACAGGAGATAATGTGGTATTTAACACTACGACAGGAGTTCTTACCTTTGGCAGAGCTTTAGAGTCGGATGAGTTTGTTAGAATAATTGCAAAATAATAGTTAAAATTTATATATAAATGAGTTCACAATTACAGGTAACAGGAGAAGCAAAGATTAGGGATATACAAGGTCCAGTAGTGGCTAATAGTGGTGTAATAACTGCTTTAGATGGTGCTGCTTCACAATATGTTCGTGGTGATGGTACTTTAGCTGACTTTCCAACATCAAGTGGTGGTGGCAGTTCGGTTAGTTACTATCTTAATTCAAGTGTTTCACAAGGCACAATAGGTGGGGTAGCTTATAGAGAGTTAAGCAAAGACCCAATCATAGGTACTGGAACTGACATTGCTATTTCTGCTAACGGATATGTAGCGAATTACATTACCGATGTTAATGACCCTGATGTAACAATAGTTCCTGGCGGAAACTTTAATTGTGAGTTCTATTTTAGTGTAAGTAATGACACAGGAAACCCTTCTACTTATGCCGAACTTTATAAGTACGATGGTACAACTTTTACATTATTAGGTTCAAGCGTAGGAGTTCCAGAGTACATTAATCAAGGAACTATCATTGCACCTTATTATTTTGCTATTCCTGTTCCTACAAGTGCCTTAGCTTTAACCGATAGATTGGCAATTAGAATCTATGTAGACGTTGATGGTAGAACAGTTACTTTACATACCGAAAACGGACATTTGTGTCAAGTGGTAACAACCTTATCTAAAGGGATGGTTTCTTTAAACAACCTTACAGATCAATCACAATTCTTAACCACAGGAACGGCTGGAACTAACTTTGCGATAGCTTCAACTGGTGATACACATACTTTTAACCTACCAGTGGCTTCGGCTACAAATACAGGTAAATTAAGTTCTACCGATTGGTCAACTTTCAATAACAAGCAAAACGCAATAACTGACCCAATTACAGGAACAGGAGCAAGTACACAAATTGCTTATTTCAATAGTGGTACAAGCATAACAAGTGAGGCTGCGTTTAACTACGATTCTTCAACTAATAGACTTGGAGTTAATACTTCAGTTCCTAATGCAACGATTGGTGCAAACGCTGGGATTGATAGCGGTTACTCTTTGTTGCTTAAAAACGATAACGCTAACTACAATGGTATTGGATTTGGTATTGATTCAACATACGGAAACTTAATATCAACTGAAAAACAAGGAACGGCTTTAACGAGAAACTTAACCTTGTTAAACCAAAGCGGTTTTATATCTTTAACAGAGGCTGGTAACTTAGGAGTGGGTTTATTGACTCCTAACACGGGTATAGATATTTATAATGGCACTACAAGCTCTTTATGGCTTCATACGGCTAACTCTGGGGTAACAGGAACTGATGGAGTTAGATTGGCTTTATTTAGCACTAATGGTGCTAATTTAAGGAACTACGAAGGTGCATTTAGTATTACGGCTGAAGGCGACTTCTCAATCATTACGATAGGTGCAGAGAACTTTAGAGTTAATAGTGCCGATGGTAGTATTTATCAATCAAAGGTTGCTAATGCAATGCTTAAATCGGTAAGCGGTGTAATTACTGCTGCCGTTGCTGGGACTGATTACGTTTTGCCAAGTGCTTTAACTGGGTATGTACCTACTTCAAGAACTTTAACGATTAATGGAACGGCTTATGATTTAAGTGCTGATAGAAGCTGGTCAGTCGGAACAATGGGTGGTAGTGGTGTAAGTGGTAGAGTTGCTTATTACGATGGTACAAATAGCATTACATCGGAAGCTGGGTTTATATACGATGCATCTACAAATAGATTAGGAGTAAACACAACTGTTCCTAATGCGACAATAGGTGCTGATTCTGCTTTAGATAGCGGATATGGTTTACTTATCAAAACAGGTGCTTCTAATTACAACGGAATAGGAATAGCAATAGATTCTACTTATGGTAACTTAATCTCTACGGAGAAATTAGGTTCTGCAAGTGCAAGAAATTTAACTCTACTTAATCAAAGTGGTTTTGCTTCATTAAAAGAGAATGGTAGTTTTGGTATTAATACTTTGAACCCAGCAGTAAGCGGAGTTGGTATTGATATTTATAGTTCAACAAGTGCTGGATTAAGATTCCACACTTCTGCAAGTGGTTTATTAGTAACCGATGGTGCTGGTATCAATTTTAGTGCTGGAAACAACTTAGGAATTACAAACTACGAAGCTGGAACAATAGACATCGTTACTAATGGTAACTCTGGTGTTTATATCGCATCTAATGGTTATGTAGGAATTAACGGAGCAACTCCAAGTGTGGCTTTAACTGTAACAGGTGCTATTAGTCAAACAAGTGTAACATCTTCTTTAATTAAAACTGATTCAAGTGGTTTGCTTGTTGCAGCGGTTGCTGGAACGGATTATGTAGCACCATCTGCCTTGAGTAGTTATGTTCCAACAAGTAGAAATTTAACTATAAACGGAACTTCATACGATTTATCTGCTGATAGAAGTTGGTCGGTAGGCACAATAACAGGAAGTGGTACAAATGGGTATATATCATTTTTTAATGGTTCTACAACTGCTTTAGGTTCAAGTTTACTTTATAACGATACTACAAATAGCAGAATTGGTTTAGGTACAACTTCTCCTTTAGAGCAATTCCATATTTATAATGCAAGTGCTGCTGCAAGTTTTTTACTTCAAACAAATAGTGCTACTGCGTACTCTGAAATTTCAGTAAGAAATGCAAGTTCTGTTTCTACTTCATATTTTAGACAATATTCATCAAGTGCAAGTGGTACTGATTTTGGTGCTTCAAGAGCAAACTTAGCTACGTTTTTTAGTAACTTTGCGTCAAATTTTGCAATAGGCACTCAAAATGGTGGAGATTTAATTTTAGGTACTGCGAACACAGAAAGACTTAGAGTATTAGCTTCTAATGGTAACGTTGGTATTGGATTATCAAATCCTACTAATATCTTACACCTTTACGCAACTGCTCCTATTTTAGCAATAGAATCATCAACTACTGGTAATGTATTTTTAAGAATGTTACAAATGGGGACTGTTGTTTCATCATTGTTTTATAATAACGCTACATCAACATTAACTCTTTCAAATAATAACTCTGGTATTCAGTTTAATACTTCTGGAGCAAGTCCAGCTTTATCTTTAGCAAATACTGGTGCTGCTACATTCTCAAGTAGTGTTAGAATTAATGCTGATGGACAATCTTTATTAATATTCCCAACTACTACTAATTCTGTAAGGATGCAAATCCAAAGTAGTGGTGGTGGTAATATGATAATTGGTACAGATAATTCAACTGGTGGAAATTTAGTAAGTGGCTCTAATGCTTACGCTTCAGTATTTTCAAGTGGTTCTACAAAAGATTTAGTATTAGGTACAAATAGTGTTGCAAGATTAACTATTAATGGAACAAGTGGTAACGTTGGAATCGGAACGAGTTCGCCTACTGCAAAATTAGAAATTCAAGATGGTCATGTAAGATTATACGACCCAGTTTCAACTGCTGGTGCTGGATATGCAGTAATATGGGCATCAAATAATGGTGGAACAAACACATCATTTGCTACGATAGAAGGTGTTACAACAAGTGCTGGAAATAGAATTGGTGATATAAAGTTTAATACTTCAAATGCTGGTGCGCCTACCGAAAGAATGAGGATAAATTCTGCTGGTGCTATTTTATTTTCTTATACTGGTGATTTACTTTTTTCAAAGCCAGATGGTGCTAATTATTCAAATTTACTTTATAGTGGTGCAAATGCTAATGTGATGTTTTCTGGAGGTTCTGGTGGGTTTGGTATTAATAACAAAGCAAACAGTATAAGAATATTACAATTATCCGATGGTGGAAATTTAACTATTGTTGGTTCTTTATCAAAAGGTTCTGGTTCATTTAGAATTGACCATCCATTAGAATCAATGACTGAAACACATCAATTAGTGCATTCATTTGTTGAAGCACCTCAAGCTGACTTATACTACAGAGGGAAATTAACACTTGTAAATGGCAAAGGTCAAGCAAATATTGATGAAGTTTCTACAATGACAGAAGGAACATTTGAAGCATTATGTAGAGAAGTGCAATGCTTTACTACAAATGAAACTGGGTGGGATTTAATAAAAGGTAAAGTAATAGGCAATATTATCTACATAGAAAGTCAAAACACAAATTCAACAGATGAAATTTCTTGGTTAGTTATAGGTGAAAGACAAGATAAGCATATGATGGAAACAGAATGGACTGATGATAATGGTAGAGTTATTGTAGAGCCATTAAAAGAAATTAAACAAGAAATAGAAAATAAATAATATGAAAACAATACAACCTGTATCAATTTGGGATAACGGACAAAACTTAGAAGCTAAGATATTAAACACTTATGCTGCTAATGTAACTTTAGGAGTAAGTGCAACTTTTGCTTACCTTTTGTTCACAGAAAAAGAAGATGGCAATCAAGGGTTTCCTGTAAGACAAGGAACTTTGGAAATGACAGGCGAAGCATATACTCAATGGGAAGTAGATTCTTATGCTTGGGATTGGGTAGCTGCTCAACTTAATCTAACAATCACAGGAGATTTTATCCCACCTGTACCTCCAGAACCTACTCCAGAACCAATCATAACTGAAGAAACTATAGTAGATGAAGCACTTTAAAGACTACGCTTTAATCATTTTATCAGCTTTTGTAGCAGTATTCTGTTACAGGAGCTGTAATGGTATTAAGGATATTCAAGTGGTAGAAACCATAGTTCATGACACGATTACACAAAAAGTGTTAATCACCAGGTGGAAACAAGGAAATGCGATTCCTTATGTTGTAATAGCTACTGATACTGTACATGATTCTGTACGTTATACTGTACATGATACCGTACAAATCTTAACGGATTATATGCGTACTTATGCGTATTCTGATACCATTAACGTAGATTCTAATACCTTTGTCATCAACGACACTATAAGCCAAAATAAAATCCAATCAAGGGGATTTGAGGCTAAAATAACCGAAAAAACCATACTTACCACCATTACTAACACACCTAAAGCTAAGAATAGTCTTTATTTAGGCTTTAGAGGCGATTTAAGCGGTTCAAATGGCTTAGAGGTACTAAGTCCTGGAATCATCCTTAATGCCAAAAATAAGGCTCTAATAGGTCTTAATGTAAATATTAATAAAAACTTTAATATAGGCTACTCAGGTAGTTTATATTTTAAAATAGGTAAAAAGTAAGTAAATGGCAACTAAAAAAGACGTTAATGTAAGTGCTAATCCTCTACCGATTAGCTTTTCTCAGTTTAGTAAAGACCCAATTAAAGCAACTATGTTCCTAGTTATAATAGGCATAACTGTCCTTTATGTAGACATTAGAGGTAATTTCAACAATCAGATTAATTCTCAAGATGCTAGGATTACTAACCTTGAGTATAAGGATAGCCTAAAGACTCAGGCTTTAATTGAGTGTAAAACAGCATTAAGTTCTACTACTACTAAGCTTGAAACCTTAGATGCTATGGGAGCTATTAAATCATCAGTTAAATAAAAGGCAATGAAATCGTTTCTTTTGATATTTGGTTTTTTAACAGTTACAGCAACTACTATAAATGTTACAGCTAAAAAAGAGGACAAAGCAGTGACTGAAGATAAAGAGTTCGAGCAATTTATGGCTGATTTTAATAAGACTATGACGAAGAACAAAGCTGTTCAAGTTAAAGCAGATCAGGCTAAGGAAGCTATAGTAACGTCTACCGTTAGTAAGTTCGCTGAGATTAAGCAAGAGATTACTACATTAAAAACCGAACTACATGAAGTTAAAACAACTTTGGATAGTGTTAATGCTGATAGTGATACCAGCTTTAGCCTACTCCCAATATCCCACTACAAAAAGAATTAAAGGTGACTCTGTTGTTATAATGACCATTGGTCAAGCAGATACCATCAATAAACTATATAAGTCTTATAACGATACAATAATCGCTTATAAGGACTCGTTATCATTTAAAAATAACCTATATGTTACAACAAATAGTAAACTACGCAGTAAAGAAGATTCAGTCAATATTTACAGATATTATATCCAAAATATTAAATCTAGCTCAACAATTGATCCTGAGTTTAAAAGAAACTTTGAGCAAGAGCAAGGATTAAATAGACTATGGACATTACTATTGTTTGTAGCATTAGCATTAATAAAAATATAATAATATGAAACAGTTTTTTCAGGAAGATAATGGTCAATTTAGTATGAAGCGTTTATGTGGTTTGTTATGTGTAATTACATTATGCGTTACAGTGTATCACAATAGTTTTAGTGAAGAGCATATAGCTCCAAGTGCGATTCTTGTAGAATCAGTAGCTTTGTTAGCATTCGGTTGCTTAGGGTTGACATCAGTTGAAAAGATATTTAAGAAAAATGACTAATTACGAAAAGAGAGTAATGATAATGGCAGCTACATTGTGGCTATGTCTTATCGTTTACTTCTTTGCTAAAATGATATAATATGCGTTTAACCGCCCACTTTGCACTAGCAGAATTTACTAGAAGTGAATCAGCTAAAAGACATGGAGTATCTAATGAACCAACTCCTGAGCATTTACAGAACCTTATTGTCCTTTGTGAGAAAGTATTAGAACCAATTAGAATGAAGTTTGGTCCTATTAATATTTCTAGTGGATACAGATCCAAGACTCTGAACCATTACATTGGAGGGTCGTTAAATTCACAACATTGTGAGGCTAAAGCGGCAGATATAGATATGGATGGTATGGGTGGACCTACTAACAAAGAGATTTTTGAATACATAAAGAATGAGCTAGAGTTTGACCAATTGATTAACGAGTTTAATTATTCCTGGATACATGTGAGCTATAATCAAGGCAAAAACAGAAAGCAAATTTTAGACGCATTTAAAGTAAATAACAAAACAGTATACTCAACACACAAATAATGGAAATCTGGAAAAACATCAAAGATTACGAGAACCTTTATCAAATTAGTAATAAAGGTAGAGTTAAGTCATTAGCTCATATAAATAATTTAGGCAGATTAAGACCTGAATGTATATTAGGCAATAGACCGACTGACAGAGGATACTACACTGCTGTATTATATAATAATGGTAAAGCTAAAACATTTAAAGTTCATAGATTAGTTGCTGCTGCGTTTATTGATAACTTAAACAATAAGCCACATGTTAATCATAAAGATGGAATAAAAAGCAATAATACTGTAGAAAATCTAGAATGGGTAACTATTTCAGAAAACATAAAACATGCTTTTGAAAATGGTTTAATTAAAGCAAAAACAAGCAGAAATAGTAAAGGGCAATACATCTAACCAACCAAACCAAAACCACACATAATGGCTAAAACCAAAAACATCGGCATTATTGGCGATACACATTTTCCATTTTGCCACCCACAGTATCTACAGTTCTGCTACGAAGTATTCAACAAGTTTCAGTGCACAGAAATTGTGCACATAGGGGATGAAGTAGATAATCATGCTATTTCATTTCACTCACACAATCCAGATGGTCATTCGCCATCTAAGGAATCAGAATTAGCACAGAAAGAACTTAATATTTGGTATAAAAGATTTCCTAATGTAAAGGTTTGCATAGGGAATCATTCTGCATTACACAAACGTAAGGCACAAGAGCATGGATTGCCGAACAGATTTATTAAATCCTATGAACAAGCTTGGGATGCCCCTAAAGGCTGGAAATGGGCTTTAGAATGGGAAATAGATGGTGTTCTGTACACTCATGGCACAGGATCATCAGGACAAGCAGGTGCAATCAATAGAGCAAGAGATGCTAGGCAATCAACCGTTATAGGTCATATTCACTCCTTTGGAGGGGTTTTGTACTCTTCTAGTGATAAGGATATGATATTTGGTATGAACGTAGGCTGTGGTATAGATATAGATGCCTATGCTATGGAGTATTCACGACCTTTCCCCAAAAGACCAACATTAGGCTGTGGAGTTGTTCTAGATGGCGGAAGAGTTGCTATATTTGTTCCAATGCCACTAGGCAGTAAAATTATCAGGTTACCTAAGAAGTAACTATAGTTTAGTAAATATAAAGAAAGTGTGTATTACATTGTGAATCAATGCGGTATGCACTTTTTATTTCCATTAGAATTAAATCGTAAATTTGTATGAACAGAGAAGTAGACGTTAAGATTAACCAATTAATGAAAGAGAAAGCTAATTTAGAGGCTAGATTAGATTTAATTGCTAGGGAATTAAGACTTACAGTATTAAAAAATAGTATCACAAATGTTAATGCACATCATACAACTGACCGAAGAGGAAGATGAAAGCTATGAGTTCCAGGATAATTCTGAGGAATCAGATGCTTATATCAACATCTATCAGGTGGCGAGTGTAACGGCTGATGAAGAAGATAGGGATAGGTGTTTTGTATATATGGCTAATGAAGATTACTTCTATGTAAACGAATCAGTAGATAGTTTTATTACGAGGTATCAAGCCATTCTGTATGGTTCAGTATTGACAAAGTTTTATGACACTAGAAATAGTCATAATTAAAATAGCTCTCATGTGTGGTGTGTGATTGTGTGTATGTTTTGGTTAACCCTCAGGTAAAATCTGG
>Ga0315907_10007855_pt1 | contig 11046 bp, 7 predicted proteins | sample LakEriMetagenome_3_FD_203525 | JGI IMG/M metagenome (GOLD analysis project Ga0315907, IMG submission 203525) | Freshwater fungal communities from buoy surface, Lake Erie, Ohio, United States - Buoy 12 MA123 | ecosystem: Environmental > Aquatic > Freshwater > Lake > Lake biofilm | place: USA...
CGATCCTTTCCGTGCTCAGCATGATCGCCGAACGCCACCTCGCCAGCTTCTCCGGTCTCCCGCCCTCCACCGCGCCGTTCGAGTCCATTTACGTGTCCGAAAGCGATTTTCCCCAACCGGTCATCGTTCGCCTTGGCGGGCGTGATCCGCTCTCCACAAAAACCCGAGCCGCGCTCGCCCGCGACGACCGCGCCGTCCTCGAAGAGGCCATCGCCCTCCGACTCGATGCCATCGCGGCGCTCCGCCCCGTCGTCGAGGGCCTGCCCGAAGTCCGCCTCCGCGCCATGGCCGAGACCGCCGCTCTGGCCGAACGCCAGTTCCGTCAGGGCGCAATTTCCATCGCCCTATTTCTCGAATCCCAGCAGGGCTGGCTTGAAACTCTAGAGACGCGAAATGAAGCGCTCCTTAATCTCTGGCGCGAGGTTCTCGAACTTCAAAGTCTCGCAGGGCGCGAGGACATCGCGGAGGTTGCCCCAAGGGAGACGCTAGTCAATTCCACAAAAAATCGAAAACCATGAAAATCGAAAAGCAAAAATCCAAATCGTTTCAATTTGACGATGGAACACCGACACACAGTTTGTGTCAAATTCTCCTGATTCGCGCCTCCGCCGTTGCGCTAATCGGAGTCTTAATTTACACCGCATTCGAGTTGATGTTTGATCCTCCGGATAGTCTCATCACTTTCATAACGCATCATTATGTTCATGTGCTCGGGATCGGCCTGGGTGTGTGGATTGTCTGCTGGCTCACGCTCCAGAAAACCGTCTTCTCGCCCATTGCCGCAATTTCCCATCATCTCGCCCTGCTCCGATTTGGACGTTTGGAATCTCTTGCTCTCCGCTCCAACGCGACTGAAATTCAAGCGATAATCGCTGGGGTAAACTCGTTAGCGGAACGCCTCCAAAACGCGAACACCGGCGGTCTTGAAACTGCCATTACAAGCGTGCAGGAACTGCGAGTCGGGCTTTCGCGGCTTGCCGTGCGCGACGCCGAAGAAAAAGTGCCGATTATGCGCTCCGTCACCCGGCTCGAATCCTCTCTGCTAGACCTCATGTGCCGCGAGCACGAGAGCCAATTAACGTCCAGTGCGACACCTTGAGCCTTTCCTTTTTTCCATTTTCGTCTATGCGATCATCGAAAGAATTTGACAACTGTTTCCACATCCAATAACCAAACTTCGTGCTGCAAATCCGAAAGTTTTCCCAGATATTCTGGGTAGTGGCCATCCTCCTCATGGTTGGCAGCCAGATGGCGCACGCATATGATCACTCTCGAGCTGAATCGGCTTGTCAAGGTGACCACTCAGAAGGAGAGCAAAACCATTCTGAAACCAGCGATAATGACGCATCTGGTTCACACCATTGTTGCCACATGCACTCGCCAGCGAGTGTTGGCCGTTCGTATTGCCACGGAATGCTGATTCCGAAATTGGCAGACGAGGTGTTCGCCAAGAGCGATTTTCTTCCTGACCCTCCGGTTCAGGAAATCGAATACCCTCCTCAGTTGTCCTGATGGGTCGCGGGCGCATCATGCCCGCGATTCATGATTGATCGGGAGCTTTCGCCTCCCGCATTCCGCCCTGTCGGCCGGATTTTCACCACCACGCGCGCCCGCTCGGGCCGCTCAACTCAATCAGGACAACTATGAAACTTTTTTATCAAAAATCTCTTTTCGGCTGGGCATCCAGCCTTACCAAAGTCACCGCAGTGGTCGCCAGTCTGGCGGCCATCACCGGCTGCGCATCCACAGACGGGTTTTTCCGCCAAGCGGATTCCCCGTTGCCAATCGAAATCTCCGACGCTACGGGCGGCAAATTCGCCAGCACGCGTGCCTTTGAAACCTCCGACCGACTTTATGTCGCGGGGAGCATGCGCCGAAGCATCGGCCATCAACCGCCAGTCGCCGCCCATGTGGACATTAAGCTTCTCGACAAGAACGGCAACGTTCTCGCGGAGAAGCAGGATGACATCGACTCGTTAGGACATCCCCGCACAGCGCAGGGCAAAAGTCGCACATCCAGCTATGTCGCGAGCTTTCCTCTCGATCTAGCGCGGCAAGCGAGCAGCATCCGGGTGAGCTATCATTTGGAACAACACACAGATTCCCCCGCGCTTAAGGAGGTGCCATGAAAGTCCCGCTCGTTGTATGGGTGATCACTCTACTGGCCACCGCTGTTCTTCAAGCATCGCCTCCTGCCCTCGATGCCGAGACAGCGGCGAAGATGGCGCGAACCGACAATCCTGAGTTGGCGGCTGCTAGAAATTTGATCGCGGAGGCGGAAGCGCGAACATTCAGCACAGGGCGTCTGTCCAATCCAGAACTCGGAACCGAGATCGCCGGGGGTCAAGATTTCGAAGGCCGCGTCTCCATCGGGATCACGCAACGGTTCCCGCTCACCGGAAGACTGAGATTTGAGCGGGAACTTTCCGCGCTCGAATTGAAAATGGCGCGGCTGGAAGTGAAGGAACGAGAACGGCAGATCGAAGTAGCGGCTCGCGCCGCATTTTACGAACTCGTGGCCGCTCGATCCTCCATTGCGCTTGCCAGGGAGCAAACAGCGCTATCCGACGCCTTCGCCAAGTCGATAGACGAGGGAGTTGGACAGGGATTCGGATCCAAACTGGACGCCGAACAAGCTCAACTCGCCGCCGACACCCAGCGCGCCAGCCAAGATGCCCTCCGCAGCGAGGAAATCGAATCCGCCGCGCGGTTGAATACGCTTCTCGGTCGGCCCGCCGATTCTCCGCTCGCCACCAAGGAGTCGCTCGACCTGCCCAAAGCCATTCCCGGCAGCAGACCCGTAGGAACACGCGCGGACTTGCAACTGGCTGAGCTTGCGGTCGAGGCAGGTGCAAAGGAGGTCTCGCTCGCGAAAGCCACCCGGTGGGATGATGTCGGCGTCGGCATCTTCGTCGAAGGCGAACGGTTTCGTGACGAACCAGAAGGCATCGAGCCCGAGGCGCTCGTCGGCATTCAATTCAGCGTGCCGCTTCCATTCTGGCAAAATGGCTCAGGCAAAGTTGCAGAGCGCGAAGCCGCACAACAGCGAAAATCCCAACAACTCGCAGCACTACGGTTTGCCGTGCGCAATGAAGCGTTGAGTGCCCATCAGATCATGGCTGCCCGCTTCCAGTCCGCCATGCAGCTCACCACCAAGTTGGTTCCCGCAGCCGTTGCACAAGTATCCGCATCCGAAGCCGCTTATCGGCGCGGTGAGTTGAACATCCAGACCGTGTTTCTCGCTCGCGAGCGTCTGGCTGCCATCGAGGCCGCTGCCCTCGAAGCCCGAAAAAACTACTTCCAATCTTATTCCCAATGGATCGGCGCCCTTGGCGACCTATCTACAAAAAAATGAAAACTATTCCATCTATCAGCTTCCTTACGTTCGTCGTTCTGTCCATTTCATCGCCACTTTTTGCCGCCGAAGAACCGGACGCGAAACGAGCCGCCAACACCGTGATTCTCAATGAGACCGGAGTCAAAAATCTCCGCATCGAGACCGAAGTCATCGAAGAGACCATCTTTGAAAAGAGCATCTTTGCGCTTGGTCGCATCGAGGTCTATCCCGGCAAACAAGCCTCCATCAGCAGTCGCATTCCGGGGCGTGCCCTTGAGGTATTCGTGAAACGCGATCACCCCATCGAGAAAGGGGCCGTCGCCGTCGTGGTGGAAAGTCGCCAGCCAGGCAACCCTCCTCCCACAGTGAGCATCACCGCCCCGATTTCGGGTCTCGTCAGCGCAACTCACCTTGTGCCGGGCGATCCGGTGGAACCCAATGCGGTTCTCGCGGAGATTGTGGACCTCACCGAGGTCTATGCGCTGGCACAAGTGCCGGAACATTTGGCCGGAAAGTTAAGAAGTGGACTGAAGGCAAAAATTACGGTTCCAGCAGTTCCAGGTCGCACCTTTGAGGCCGATTTGGTCCGCCTTGGGGCATTGGCTAACGCCGAATCGGGAACGGTGGAGGCAACTTTCCACGTGATGAACCCAGACCTCCTTCTCCGTCCGGGGATGCGAGCAGAGTTCTCCATCGTCGTCGAAGCAGAGGAAAGCGTCTTTTCTGTGCCACGCGCAGCGTTGCAGGGAGAAGCTGCAAACCGGTTTGTCTACGTCAAAGATTTTGACTTGCCGAATGCGTTCGTGAAGACCCCCGTGGTCGTCGGGAGAATCACCGACCGTCGTGTCGAAATCCTCAGCGGCCTGTTTCCGGCTGACGAGGTTGTTACCCGAGGGGCATATTCTCTTGCTTTCGCCGGGGGTGGCACACTCTCGCTCAAAGACGCCCTTGATGCCGCGCACGGTCACGAACATGCGGAAGATGGCTCGGAGTTGACCGAGGCAAACAAACCCGGCACCTCAGCGGCTCCGAATGCCGCACAGGGCTCAAGCCCGTTTTGGATGATCGTCAGCGGAATTCTCTTTGTGATGCTCGTTGTCGTCGCTGCCCGGAAGAAAGGAGCCAGCCATGCTCAATAAGCTCATCCAATGGTCGCTGGCTCATCGGAGCACGGTTTTCGGCGCTTCGATGATCGTCATGATTCTCGGAATCTACACGACCTTCCAACTTCCCGTCGAGGTGCTGCCCGACTTGACGAAGCCGACCGTTGTCATTCTAACCGAAGCCCCCGGCCTAGCACCGGAAGAGGTAGAAACGCGGGTCACCCAACCGCTGGAAAGCGCGCTCATGGGCGTCGCAGGGCTCACGCGGTTAAGGTCGAACTCCGATGTGTCGCTCTCGCTGGTCTATGCGGAATTCGATTGGAATTCCGACATCTACAAAAACCGTATCCTCGTGCAGGAACGTTTGCAAACCGCTCGCGAGCAGCTTCCAGAAGGTGTCCAGCCGTTTATGACACCGGTCGCCTCACTCATGGGAGAGATTCTCCTTGTCGGGGTGCGTTCCACGATTCGTGAGGGACAGCCGGGCTACATTCCGCCAAGCGAAGTGCGATCCATTGCCGATTGGGTCATCAAACGTCGGCTGCAAAGCATCCCCGGCATCGCCGAGGTGCTCAATATGGGCGGCGGCATCAAGCAAGTGGAGGTGCAACCAGACCCCTACCGAATGCAGGCGCACAAAGTCACGTTCGAGGAGTTGGAGAACGCGGTTGCCAAAGCAGCAAACACAACGACGGGCGGCTTCCTCAGCACTGGCCCCACCGAGATTATGATCCGTAATCTCGCCATGACGACCGATCTTGATGCCATTGCTCGGACGCCAATCAAGCGCATCGGCGACCGCCCCGTTCTCATCTCAGATGTTGCAACGGTGGTTTGGGGCATTGAGCCGATGCGGGGAGATGCCACGGTGAGTGTCACGCCCGAGAAAACTCCAACCTACGGCGTCATTATGTCCGTTACCAAAGCACCGGGGTTTGACACGCGTGCTCTCACCGAGCAGGTGAAGGCGGCACTCGCTGAACTGCAACCGAGCCTTCCTTCGGGAGTGGAGACCACTTTGCTCTTTCAGCAAAAGGACTTTATCGACAATGCGATTGGCAATCTAAAAAAGGCCATCGTCGAGGCGGCGGTCATGGTCACCATCGTGCTGTTCATTTTCCTGCTTAACTTCCGCACGACGCTCATCACGCTCATGGCCATGCCAATGAGCTTTTCGATCACGATGCTCACCTTTGCGTGGCTCGGGATTTCAGTGAATTCGATGACACTCGGCGGGCTTGCCGTCGCCATTGGGATGGTGGTCGATGATGCCATCGTGGATGTCGAAAATGTCTTTCGACGTTTACGGGAGAACGCTTCGTTGGCGTCGCCTTTGCCGCGTCTTGAGGTCATCGCCCGCGCCTCGGGCGAAGTGCGAAGTTCGATCTTATACGCGACCGTGCTCATCGTGCTGGTGTTCGTCCCGCTGCTCGGTTTGAGCGGAGTTGAGGGCAAACTCTTCACCCCCATCGCCGTCGCGACGATTGTGAGCATGATTGCCTCATTCTTCGTCTCGCTCACGTTGATTCCAGTGTTGTGCTCGTTCCTGCTTAACCCGAAGCCCGGTGGCGAACATCCAGACGGCTGGCTTGTGCGGATGATGAAAAATGTTCTCCGAAACACGGCCCTGCGGCTCGGCTTGGAATACCCACTTCCCGTGCTCGCCGTTCTCTCGATCATCGTGTTGGCCGCATTTTCGCTGTATCCGCAAATGGGCAAGGATTTCCTGCCTTCGTTCAAAGAAGAAACGGCGCTCATTGCCGCGACCTCCGCGCCGGGCACCTCGCTGGAAGAAATGAATCGGATTTCCGACGTGATCGAAGAGCAGATCCTCTCCGTGCCGGAAGTTCGTAAAGTCGGACGCCGCCTCGGACGGGCTGAACGCGGCGACCACGTCGTCCCGGTCTCAACAGCAGAATTCGACGTCGATTTCCGCAATCTCGATGGAGCGGGTAAGGATCGAACGCGACAAGAAATTCTTGATGATATCCGTGCCAAAGTGAAAACGGTTCCCGGTGTTTTTGCCGTCGTCAGCGGCCCGTTGGCCGACCGCATCGGCCACATGATGAGCGGAGTTTCCGCTCCCGTGGCCATCAAGGTATTCGGTCCCGATCTCGATGAAATTCGAAACATCGGCACGCAAATCCAGAGCATCGCGCAAACCATTCCCGGTTTTGAGGATGCGAAGCTCGATCAACAATCCTCCATTCCCCAACTCCGCATCGAGGCGGACCGGGATCGCAGTTCTGCCTACGGCATCACCACGGGCGATCTCAATGATCGACTCAGTGCCCTGATAGGCGGCGAAGAAATCGCCGAACTCCGCGAAGGCCAGCGTGCGATCAATCTCGTCATGCGCCTCCCGCTCTCGTGGCGGGATTCTCCTGAACGCATCGCTGAGCTTCCGATCCAAGCCGACAATGGGCAGCAAGTTCCGCTGTCGGCCATTGCGGATGTGCGCGAGGCAAAAGGCCCGAACGTCATCTTTCGAGAGAACGGACAGCGCCGATTTACCATTGCGATCAAGCCAACCGTTCGCGATGTCGGTGCTCTCGTGGAGCGTCTCCAGCAGGAAGTCGCCGCAAAAGTCAAAATGCCAGAAGGCTACTTCGTGACCTACGAGGGCGAATTTCAGGCTCAGCGCGACGCGACCCAACGCATCGCCATCATGAGCGCAGCAGTGTTTCTAGTCATCGTCTTCCTACTCTACGGCTACTTCCAAAGTCTTTCGTTGGCGTTGCAGGTCTTGTTGAATATCCCGCTGGCACTCGTCGGCGGGCTTGTCCTGACGTGGCTGCTGATCGACAACATCAGCGTCGCCACGCTCGTCGGGTTCATCGCTGTGGGAGGCATCGCGGCACGCAATGGTATTATGATGATCTCGCATTACCTCCACCTCATGCGGCATGAGGGCGAGGGGTTCACGCGCCAAATGGTTGAGCGCGGCACGCTGGAACGAATGGTTCCCGTGCTAATGACCGCGCTTGCCGCCGGCATCGCACTCATCCCATTCGTTCTCGCTGCGGACGAACCCGGCAAAGAAATTCTGAATCCCGTCGCCGTCGTCATCGTCGGTGGCCTCGTTTCATCGACTCTGCTCGATTTCTTAGTCACCCCATTGATTTTCTTCAACTTCGCGAAGAAAGCGGCCTTACGCTCGCTGGAGCGTAATTCCGCAGCAGCCCAATAACCAGCAAACACAACAACACAAACCATGAAAATCCAAATCCTGGCCCTCGCGGCCGCAATCCTCACAACCATCCCACTCATGGCCGAAGACGGCCACAACCACGAAAAGAAAGAGGCTGGTCCCAACGGCGGACGACTCATTACATCGGTTGACCCACATCCCGAGTTCCTCGTAACCCCGGATCGTAAAGTGCAGATCACCTTTGTCGATGATGGCAAAGTGGTCGCACCCGCAGAGCAAGTCATCAGCGTCACCACCGGAGATCGCTCCGCCCCCGTCAAAATGACGTTCACGAAAACCGATACCGCCTTGGTCTCAGAGCAAATGTTGCCCGAGGGAAATAACTTCCCGGTCGTCGTGCAAATCAAGACCACTCCCGACGCAAAGGCGGTCGTTGAAAAATTCACCCTCAATCTGTCCGTGTGCCCCGAGTGCAAGCTCGCGGAATACGCCTGCACCTGCGCCCACACCCACTAAACCAAAAGCGGCTGGAAGTCCTCGGTCAGAATAGGGAGCCTACGGTGCGACCGTTAGCTCCCTATTCCCCGATTTGTCGGTCCTTCGTGTTTAATCAAATCGACCACTATCACTAATGCGCCTGCATTGTGCTCAAAGCCTTCACTCCTCGCGATACTAGCGCTGTCAAACTTGAAGGATCTAAATTGATCCGTGTGGACTTTGATCCTTCATGATCAGAAAATAGCTATCCGATAATCAGCCCGCTCCATGAACGAAAATAATCCGCCACAGAAATCCACTGCCAGTGAGGCCGTGGACGACATATTCTTTGTCGAAGGAATGGACTGCTCCGAGGAAGTCGCCGCTATCGAGCGAGCGGTAAAGCCGTTTCCCGGCGTGCTTGGGGTGAGGGCCGAAATCGTCTCTTCCAAGGTCACCGTCTCCCACGATGGCCGTCCTAGCCGTGCCGACCTCGCCGCTGCGATACGAACGGCTGGTGTGACCGTGCGTTCAGAAAACAACGATGGCGATGACGGTCGTAACTGGCTCCGTCCGGGGTTGGTCGTCACCTCAGGCATCACCACCGGACTCGGTTTGCTCCTCCAGTGGTTTGGAGGGAAGGAATCTTGGGAGCCGGATGTTGCCTTCTTTGTCGCGATATTGGCGGGCGGTGCCTTGGTGCTGCCGAAAGCACTCCGATCTTTGCGAACCCTCACCCTCGACATCAATGTCCTGATGGTTGTCGCTGTCATCGGAGCCGTCGCCATCGGAGAAGTGGCGGAGGGCGCGGCGGTGGTATTTTTATTTTCCCTTTCTGAACTTCTCGAATCGTGGAGCGTTGACCGCGCCCGTCGAGCGATTCAGTCATTGATGGAGCTGACGCCGGACACGGCACTTGTCCGGCGCAACGGGGCCTGGGTCGAAGTCGCGGCCTCAGACGTGCCGCTCGGTGAGACTATCCTCGTTAAACCGGGTCAGAAATCCGCGCTCGATGGCGAAGTGACCTCTGGAAATTCCGCCATGGATCAATCGCCCATCACGGGAGAATCCCTGCCAGTCGAGAAAGCAACGGGAGACACGGTCTTCGCTGGGGCGATCAATGGCGAAGGCGCACTCGAAGTGCGTGTCACCAAAACCGCCGGGAATACGACGGTCGCCCGCATCATCACGATGGTCGAAGAGGCCCAGCAGCAACGCGCTCCCGCGCAACGCTTCGTCGATACCTTCGCGAAAATCTACACGCCCGCCGTGATGGTGCTCGCGCTTCTCCTCGCTCTCGTGCCACCGCTCGTCTTTGGCCAAGCATGGGACGTCTGGATTTACCGCGCCCTCGTCATGCTTGTCATCTCCTGCCCCTGTGCGTTGGTCATTTCCACGCCTGTCAGCGTGGTGTCCGGTCTGGCTGCGATGGCCCGCGCCGGAGTCTTGATCAAAGGCGGAGCCTACCTTGAAGCGTTGGCGAGTCTCCGCGCTTTGGCCGTGGATAAAACCGGCACGATCACGGAGGGCAGGCCCCGAGTTCAGGAGATTATTCCTTGGAATGAAACCTCTACCACTGAGATTCTTCGAGTTGCAGCCAGCCTTGACGCGCAGTCCAGCCACCCGCTTGCGCGGGCCGTCGTCTCCCATGCCGCAGAGTTGGCCGTTGCCCTGGACACCGCCACGGATTTCCGATCCATCACTGGTCGGGGAGCAAGAGGAATCATTAGTGGTCATACCTATTTCGTCGGGAACCATCGTTTTGCCCACGAGCTTGGGGTCTGCACTCCGGCACTGGAGGCAAAGCTCGCCGAGATCGAAGCTTCCGCGCTCTCTGTCGTCGTGGTTGGTCACCAGCCCCACGACGCATGTGCGGGTGAAGTTCTCGGCATCCTCGCCGTGGGCGACACTATTCGGCCAGAGGCAAGAGCCGCCATCGCCGCCATTCATGCCGCCGGAATCAAGAAAATCGTCATGCTCAGTGGCGACAATACCCGCACCGCACAAGCCATCGCCAAACAGGCAGGCATCGATGAAGCGCATGGCGACCTCCTGCCCGAGCAGAAGATTGAAAAAGTGCGCGAACTCGCCCGCGAGCACGGAGGTGTCGGAATGATCGGGGATGGAGTCAACGACGCCCCGGCCCTTGCTGCCGCCACGGTCGGCTTCGCCATGGGAGCAGGAGGCACCGACACGGCCATCGAGACTGCGGATGTGGCCCTGATCAAAGACGATTTGCTTATGGTGGCAAAAGCCATCCGTATGGGGCGTCGAACGGTGGGGGTGATTCGGTTCAACATCATTTTTGCCCTGAGTGTAAAAGCGGTTTTCCTTGTCCTCGCCCTCTTGGGTGACACCTCGCTCTGGCTTGCTGTTCTTGCTGACACCGGAGCCACGCTCCTCGTAGTAGCCAACGCCCTGCGCCTTCTGCGGCCCATCAACCATTGACGCGCTCTTGAGAAGCCAAGGTGAAAACCGCACACCTTCACGCATCCCGCCACTAACCGACCTCGTCCACTTCCATCCTTAGCGGCACGGGGCCGCTTGCAACCATTGCACACTGAGGTGAAGACCGCAGCTTTCAATGCACCCGGCATTGTCTGAAATCGGCTTGATCAGCTCAAATGACGAACACCTTCAGCCTCCCGATCCGGAAGATCATCCGCATACGGAATGAGTTTCTTGGTTGGCTGCAAAAGTGCCCAGCCTCGACAAAGGATTTTCTGATTTCTTAAAGACCCTGCGTGGGAGGCGAAGCTATGCAAGTCTTGCGAAGGATTTGGGTATCGCTGAATCAACTTTGTATCGGCTGATAAATGGCAGCCAATCCGCCACTCTGAGGTGGACCCCGAAAATCGGACCAGCGGTTAAGAGATAAAAGCGGTGGTTGGAGGAGGTCAAAAAACCTAAAACCAACCATTGAAATGAAAGCCAAACGCAGAAGACACGATAGCGCCTTCAAGGCGCGGGTGGCCCTT